>Ga0214172_1000145_pt1 | contig 39018 bp, 55 predicted proteins | sample TroBogEpilimnion_29_FD_153010 | JGI IMG/M metagenome (GOLD analysis project Ga0214172, IMG submission 153010) | Freshwater microbial communities from Trout Bog Lake, WI - 12JUL2007 epilimnion | ecosystem: Environmental > Aquatic > Freshwater > Lake > Epilimnion/Euphotic zone | place: Trout Bog...
GCATCAAGTCAGCCTCAAACCGAGCAACTTTGCCAACTCGGCGGTTCGAGACTTGTCGAAGAACCTACCAAGAGCCAAGCGGTAAGCCACCGCAAACTCTGAGGCTATTGACTCTCAGAAAGGTTGTGTTATAATGTGCATACACCAATTATGAACTACTCGGACGATTACTCAGATGAATCATTACACGACCTTAAACTTGGAGACATTTGCACAGTTAAGAATGGCAAGTTTGAAGGTAAAACAGTCTTAGTCATTAAGACAGGTATTAACACTAAGTATGGCGTAAAGTCAATCACAGTGGAGTACAATGGCGAGCATAAGACTGGAGAGAAGATTTGGGTTGCACCAGAGCAACTCATTTATAATGGTTCACAAGACACTGATACGGCTGAAGCAATCAAAGAGGCTGACTATCAAGAGTGGAAGGCAAGGCAGTCGGCAGGTGTTCCACCTGCCTCGGCGTTTAAGAAGAAAACTTATTTTAAGAAGAAGGAAGAAACCGAGGATGAAAATCCTTACTAAACAACTTTTTTATGTCCAAAGACAATCAAGCAAACTATATTCCTGCCAACATTCCTTCTGATAAGGAGGACGTTAATTGGATTCAGGCTAACCCTGTCGGATACACATTTTTAGAAGACGAACATGATGACAGAATAATTATTAAGGGGCAAGATGAACATGGCGAAATCACTGAATGTACCATCACTGCAACTTATAATGAGTCTTCTGTAAAACTGTTTCTCGCATTTAAGATTACGGGTAATGACATGCCCAGATACTTTGATGCTTTTTACAAGTGGGAAGGACGGGATGAGTTGGCTGAGGCTATCTACTATAACGAGAAGGCTAACTCAATTAAGTTTTGGGCTATCCAAAGTCATATGTCGCCCCTGTTCCCTGTAGCAGTATGGAGACGGGCTAAGGGCTTCTTCTTGCGGGTCGTCTATACCTCTTATCTGCATTCCCTGAGCGTACAGGCAAAGAAGTTAAGGGCTCAAGAGGGAGAAGGCGACTTATTCAGCGAAAACAACGAAAAAAACGACTAAACTTAAAACAACCTATACTATATCAAAATCTGCATAGATGATGATTTAATAGTAAAAAAACAATCAAATGACACAATTAACTCCTTATGAACGAGCGAGTCGGTATGCTTCCGCCATGCCTCCCGCAATCTCAGGCTCAGGCGGTCACTCGCAAACCTTTGCTTTGGCTGTTGCTTTAGCCCACGGATTTAACTTATCCGAGGCTGAGACAACTGCCTTAATGAATGCGTATAACCTCAAATGTTCGCCCCCATGGAGCGAGCGAGATTTGAGACACAAAATTAAAGACGCATACAATACCCCGCATAGCAAACCACGGGGCTGGATGTTGGATGATAATACAAACCTCGAACCCCGTAAAATGAATGCGACAACCAGCGTCACTCAGTCGGGTAAGTTTAAGGTTAATTTGGCAGGGGCGAAGCCCGTGCCAGATGTTGAGGCGTTTACAACTAAACAATTATTGTTAAACTGTTTTAAGCCTGATGAAATTATCTGCATTACAAATGAGGCTGGGCAAGATGAAGATGGTCGCTGGTTCCCAGCCAGTAAAGGCACGTTCCAAACAGTACAATGGTGGCTCGACAAGTACTTCGGCGACAGTCCTTCTGATGCAGATTTATTTAGAAACAAACCACAAGGTGCGTATATTCGCATCAACCCAATTAAGCCAGATGATTATTCGGGACGAGACGATAGCGTGGCTATCTTTCGCTATGTTCTGGTAGAATTTGATACCCGACCGAAGGAAGAACAATTTGCAATCTTTAAGCAATCCAATCTTCCGATTGGAGCGGTAATTGATTCAGGCGGTAAATCTTTGCATGCATGGGTAAGAATTGATGCAAAGGATGATAATGAATGGCGTTTAAGACGGCAAGCGGTCTTTGATTACCTTTCCGACTATGAACCAGATGAGATGACTAAAAATCCAAGTCGGTGGAGCCGACTTGGAGGTGTGTTCCGTGGCGAAAGGGAACAGCGAATTGTAGCATTGAACATCGGTGCAGAATCATGGGATGACTGGGTTTCTTACTTAGAGTCTTCTGAAGTGCCAGATGAGATTAGCGTAGATGAATTAGAAAATTATAATATAGAAAACGACCCGACAACTGTGCTCGGCAATCGCTGGTTGTGTGAAGGTGGCTCGCTATCAATTATTGGACAATCTGGCATCGGTAAATCTTCGTTCTTAATGCAAATGGCAATCATGTTAGCAATCGGTAGACCGTTTTTTGGAATTGAAGTTAAGCGTCCATATAAGTGCGTTGTCATGCAAGCGGAAAATGATTCTGGAGATTTAGCCGAGGCTTATATTGGGATTACTTCATCCATGAATTTAAGTGACGAAGAGAAAACCTTGTTGCGTACTAACATTAAGTTTTATCGTGAGACAGTAAAAGTTGGGGAAGCGTTTGTGAAGCAAGCCCGTAAACTAATTGTTCATAATAAGGCTGACTTTTTCTTCGCTGACCCTCTTCTGTCTTTTTCGGGCGGTGACGTATCTTCTCAAGCATACGCATCGCAATTCCTGCGGAATTGGATTCAACCAGTTTTACTTGAAACAAAAGTTGTTTGGGTTTGGCTACATCATACTGGAAAGCCCAAAGCAAAAGAAGATGCATCGTCAGCCTCAATTTCTGACCTCGCATATTCAGGTCTCGGAAGCAGTGAGTTAGTTAACTGGAGTCGAGAAGTTGCGATACTTCGGAGAGTCGATAAAATCAAACCTCACTTTGAATTGGTCTTAACCAAGAGAGGGAAGCGAGCAGGTCTTTTAGATAAAGATGGCAAATCTACATGTATGCTGAACCTCCGCCATGCGGAGGGTCGTATTCTATGGGAACGGAATGACGAGAACACTGTGGCTAACTTCTCATTCTCTGACCTCATGAAGTGTTCGGACATTCCGCCAACACAGCACCTTGCCAATCCATCAGAAAGCCCCCTTGTAGCCCTTGTAATGGAACGCATGGGTATTGGGCAGGACATGGCAGTAGATGTGGTAGCCCACCTTATCCGACTATCCCAAACTAATCCTGTTATTATCTGGGATAATGTGAAACAAATGTGGACAGGCATTAAATATAACAAAACTGATTAAAATGTTAAAGTTTTTAAAACAAACCTATACCAAATGGCAATTCATTTGTTCATCTATTTTAAATTTTAAAAAAATAATTTAAGGCGATTTAACTCTTTAAAGTGTAAACACTTGCCACTTTTCGGAGTTTAATCATTTATGCAAACAACCGCAAGGGTTTGCATATAAGCCTTAATGAACAGAAAAAAGTCAAAACAGACCGCCATACCCCCCTCAAAAAAACAAGGGGGGGTATCTTCTGCTGTACCCCCATCAAATGTAGACGGGGATGCATTTTATTTACATTGGTTCAACAGTCAATCGGTTGAGAAGCAAAAAGAATTAATTGAGAAGGGGCTTCAGCCCCTGAACTCAGGACAGGTAGATGCCAACTACATTTTCCAAGTCGAAGAAGAACACCCAGATTTTGGATTTCAAAAACCCGTCCATTTTGATGATGAGCCCGCAAAGCCCTTAAAGACATACGACCAAGATGAGGTAGAAATCATCATCCGCCGTGTAGTCATGGCTATGCAACTATCCGAAAGCCCTGAGGTGCTATTCCAAGCCCGTTGTATCCTCATAGCCTTTGGCATGGGCGACCCCCCAACAGAAACTGAATTGGCTCGCATCAAGGGATGTTCAAGGCAGTTTGTATCCAAGAAGGTCAAGAGGATTCAACAACTCTTTAACCTCACCCCGTCCCAGTACATGAGAAGCGAGCAAGCATGCAAGGCTTATGCTGAGGCGTGGAGGCGAGCCCACAAGGCTCGCATTCACCAAGACAAGCCAGAAGTGTCTACACCCAACTGGATGGGATATAAACCCCAACAATATAATCAACCAGAACAAACCAAATGAGTGAAGCATTAGAACATATCAATGGAGCCCTCTGGGTGCCCTTACAGGGCACTTACAATGTAAGTCCATGTAATGCCACCACCCAGCCCACACCCCCACCTTATAAGGCATTTAAACCATTAAAAAAGAATATAAAACAATACAATCATACCGCATACCCATACCCCCCATTAAGGAATCTATTATTCAGTTTGTCATGGTGCTGGGTCGTAAGAACCCGCCCCGTGGCGAAATTTAGTAATACTTTTTTCGGATTACTTATTACAGGAATCAGGAAAAATATGGGAGTATAATACGATTTACAGATGACGCATGAAGAATTAGCAAACGGGTTGGGAGTAAGCCGTGTGCGTGTGACGCAACTGGTTGGGCAGGGTATGCCGACTGACAGTATTGAGAGTGCGAATGCATGGCGGGAAAATCGTAAGAGCGAGAACCAGAGGGATGGTCACATTTCACAGCCTGTGCGTCCGATAAACTTAGAAAAGTTGGATGACATACTTGCGAGCGTTGAGCGAGCAGGGTCGACTGGAGATGAGGAGATGGATTCACGGATTAGCCAACAGGTTGGGTTGGTTGAGATGACTAAGGAAGTGTTTGAAAATGCTGTGAGAGAGGGCGACCCGAGCCAAAACAAACTTTACGGAAACTACGATAGAGCGATAGCCACCTTGCTCCGACTGGAGCGTGAGCGACATATTCGGTTGCAAGAGAGCGGGCGGTTGGTTGATGCTGGGGAGGCTGGGCAAAGGTTTGGGAAGATACTTGGGGAATTGAGGTCGTTGGTGGAACGTGCTGAACTTACATTTGCACCAGCGGCTAATCCTGATAATCCGAGCAAGGCATTGAAGGCTTACAGGGATTTTAGAGATGACTTATTCAGGCGGATTGCGGAATGTAATCCACGGGTAGAATTTGCTGGAGGTGTGGCAAAGGAATTGCCACCAGTTGAGATGCCCAGTGAGGATGATGTTGTGCCTGATGTTACGGGCATGGACATAGTTGATTCAGATGTTGCCCCTTCGGGGCAAGATGAAGATGATGGAAACATTATATCAGGATGAAATTTATAACTTTAAAAGTTTATTTTGAAAAGATTGAAACTTCTCCAAATGGATTACCAATTCCAACTGGCTTTCGTTATGAGAATGTTTATATAAATACTGATTATATCACTGCGATTATAAATGTCAATCCAGACTTGGAAAGCGTAAGTTATAAAAGTTATGTCTTCCAACAAGGTATTGAGGCACCTTGGCGGTGCCTTGATGATGCTGGCACAATCTTACTAAATATAAACTCTAATTGAAATTAGACCCAACAGTAATAAATAAACTTGAATCGAGGCTTAGAAGGGTTTTTAAACCTGACGATGGCGGGGACATTATTGACTGGCTGGAAAAGAATATAAAACAGATTCCGTTTAGTCCCATGCCAATGGGGTTTCGGAAGGAAGCAACTCCGTGGCTCGTAGAGCCACTTCGTGCGTGTGTAGACCCTGAGTGTCGGTTAACTCAGATAATCGCTCCAATTCAGTCAGGGAAGTCGCTTGGTGCTGAGATGCTGTCATGTTATATTATTGCAAGACAGCCAGCCCCGACCTTGTATCTTAATGATACGGATTCAAATGCAGCGGACTGGATGAAAACAAGACTTAGAATCCTTTGGGAAAACTGTCCTCCAGTTATGGAGAAGTTGCCAAGAGGTGAAGAGAAGTCTAAGGGTGATACAGTTCAAACGAATGAGATGACATTTTGGTGTTTGGGTGCGTTTAACGAAAAGAACCTGCAGAGACGTTCTATCAGGTGGTTAGTGGCTGACGAAACATGGCTTTATCCCAAAGGTCACTTGGCTGAGTGTACAGCCCGTGTGACTTCATTCGGCTGGCTTGGCAAGCGGGTGTTCATGTCGCAGGGTGGCTTTCAAGGTGATGAGACTGAGGAAGTGTGGAACACCACGACTAAGGCTGTATGGAGTTTTTCGTGTCCGCACTGCGGACACAAACAAGAGTTTAAGTACGAGCAAATTAGAATCCCTGTTGATGCGATGCTTTACAAGGGGGAGTATGATTATAATAAAATTAGAATGGGCACAGTTTATGAATGCGAAGGTTGCAAGCATCAATTTCCAGATACTAATTCGAGCAGAGATGAAATGAACAAGAATGGATTTTATGCTGTGACAAATGTATCAGCGGCTCATTACAATAAGGGATATACTTGGAATGCTTTGTGTGCAAGGTCTTGGGGCATGATTGCCGAGATGTATACGAGAGCCAAGGTCATTTTAGATGTGGCTGGAGATTCTAATCCAATGAGAATCTTCATGCAGAAGCAGATGGCTCAATTCTGGTCTGAGACTCCTGATGCTTTTGATAGTACGCAAACGATTGGGGATTACAAACAAGGAGAGGAATGGGAAGAGGAGTCTTTGATTAATCCCATTACCAAAAAAATTCATAATGACAAGAATTTAAAAGACCAAATTGCGATGCGGTTCTGCACTGTTGACGTGCAAAGAACTGGATTCTATTGTTTGATTCGCATGTGGACGCAAGGCTCGCAGAGCCGTCTCCGTATTTGGAAGTTTGCTACTTCTTGGGACGAAGTTGATGCCTTTGCTAAAAAACATAAGGTAGCCCCAGCATTAGTTTACGTAGACTGCGGTGACCAATTTGATGATGTGATTAGACAGTGTGGCATTCACAAATGGACAGCCCTGCGAGGTGACCAGAGGAGTGAGTTTGCTTGGAGGATTCAAACCAACAAGGGCATCAAGACTGTTAACAAGACTTATGCTCCTGCAAGACTTGTAAATGCTGGCACGGGGGCTGTACGAGTGCATCATTATAGCAACTTGGCTCTCAAAGACCAGTTATCCCGTTTACGAAAGAACGGGAGACATACAGTGCCCCACGATGTGGGGCAAGAGTATAAAAACCAAATGGAATCTGAAGTACGTACAATTAATACCAATGGAAAGCCAGAATGGAAACGAATTGGTAAACGAGATAATCACCTTTGGGACTGTGAGGTTATGCAACTGGTACCAGCCGCCGCTTTTGGCTTGCTAAGTGAGCCGATGATGTTAACATCCGACCCAGCGGAGGAGACCGAGGCTAAAAAGGATGAAAGCACTACCTAAAGTAGGCTTGACAAAACACTGGGGGTGTGTTATAATGGGGGTATATACTAATTTTGACAGTATGGTGGTAATCATGTCCAGTAATGGCGTGAAGGGTTTGGGTTATGGTGTCATGACTCATTTGTTGTCCCGATTTAATCCCACCATACTGTCTTCTATTTTATAACAACAATGGGACGCAGTTATGACAAGAAGAATGCTAAGAAGGGATTAAAGCCCACGGAAAGACAAAAAAAGACTTTAGAAAACAAAGAAAACAAATCAGCATTCCATGATGGTGCTGGTAATACTGAATTTAAACTTCAAGAAGATTATTTGAAGTTTGGACGGCAATTGGAAAAGGAACTTGGTGCCAAGCGGTGTAAAGAAATCTTGGAACTTGGTATTGCAGGTCGAGATGGGGTAGAAGATGACGAATTTCTTGCATTAAACACCTTGCGAATCTGGAGAGATGAGCAAAAAGGTATCATTAGAAATGAACGAGATGACCCCAAGTTTAAATTTAACCTCCAAAAGAGAATTGAATCGTCTCGGAATGCCGAGATTGAGTTTGGGACTGCTTATGATGCCAAGGGCAGATTCTGGGGCAATTTTATTGGTAATAAGAACCACGTGACAGCCATCCTGCCTCCCAGCACGTTGATTGGCGGTACTTTCTTGCACAATCACCCAAGTGGCTCGGTTTTTTCTGCTAAAGACCATGAATCCTTCCAGTGGTGGGGCGTAAAGAACGCCATTGTGACAAGTCACAAAGGCGTATATTCCATTGAGTATCATGGAACCCCAAAGTATAATAAGGTTGATGTAGCCAAGTACCAAGAGGAGTACTTTAAGAGATTTGCACAAGTTCGTGAGGCTTCGGCATTAAGACCCGATGTTCCTCAGAGAACATGGGATAACATTAAATGGGCGGAGGGTAATGACCTTATGAAACGATTTGCTCGACAATTTGGCTTGACATATAAGTTCAAACCAACTAAAGAGTATGAAGACTTCCCCAAGATGACCCAAGAAAAAGACTAACCATGGAAAACGAAAAAGAAAAACTAAAAAAAGAAAAAATTGTTTTAGATAAGAACATCAGGACAACTATTGAGTTTCCCCGTGAACGTCTTGAGCAAATCAAGAAAGACGTTGAACAACGTATCAACGAGTTTACTAAGAAAAAAGAAGAATAAGCACTATGGGCAGAGCCTACAACAAGAAAAACGGGAAGAAGGGTTTAAAGCCGACAGAACGGCAGAAGAAACAAATCAAAGGTACCCAGAACAAGGAAGTCTTTGTAGATAACTTGGGTCATACCGATTTCACATTTTGGCAAGACTGGCTTGACAAGGGTGAAGAACTTGAACGGACTTTGGGTAAAAAAAGATGTAAAGAAATCCTTGACAAAGGATTTGCTGGTGATATCCATGGTGCAAACGACGAGTTTCTTGCATTAAATTCGCTTAGACTTTATCGAGATGAGATGAAGGGTATCATTAGAGATGAAATGAATGACCCGAAGTTTAAGTTTAACATTGAAAACAGAATCCAATCATCTCATAATGCAGAAATTGAGTTTGGAAGTTATTATGATAAGTACGGAAGATTCTGGGGTAATTTCTCAGGGGATAAGGATACTATTATCGCTCGCCTTCCAGCGAGCGTAATGGTTGGTGGCTTCTCTCTTCATAACCACCCCAACGGGGGTGGTATTTTATCTGGTGCAGACTTCATGTGCCACAAGAGTCAGGGATATAAAACTACAATGGTGACTGGGGTTAAGGGGACTTATGTTTTGACCTCCACCAAGGGTACCCCCAAATATAGCCAGCAGGATGCCAATAGATATGAGGCTGAGTACCATGCCATGATGCATAATATGTCTATATTCCAACGGAGCAACTTGCAACTCTCCGCCAGAGACTGGGATAAGATTGCATGGAGAAAGTCAAATGCTATTTTAACCAAATTTGCCAAGGCTCATGGTTTTGATTACAAATTCTACCCCAGAAAAGAATACGAAGATTTTGTAAAAGAAGATTGACACAGGCGTAATATACATTATTATATAAAACATGAACGTTAAAAAAGATAAAGACAATAAACTCCATGTAGTTAAGACCGAGTTCGACAAGAAGGTTAAGACTACTATTAAACTTCCTCCTGAGCGTCTTGAGCAAATCAGGAAGGACATTGAGAATACTGTCAATAAGGCTATCCAGAAGAAAAGTTAGTCTTTTCTGGATGTATTGACATAGCCCAAGCAGTATGGCACAAGGCTATTCTGCTAGAGGCATCTTTGTAAACATCAATCCAGACCCTGTTGTAGCACAACAAATGCTCAACCAGTTGCGCAAGGTTGCTGTTGACATTCTAATGGAGGGAAAGACCCTCATGACGTACAATGATGGCGTTACGCAAATTACCAAAAACTTCCCGATGAAGCCTGACGATGTGCTTATTGAAGTAAATTACGCAGAACAAAGGTTGAACGGGAGAGTTAGAGCCTTAGTAACTAATTATAACAGAATCGTCGATAGATGAACCAACCAAATAACCGACCAATGGGGCTTGTCGAGAGAGCCAGATTGGCTATCTCTAACATTTTAAGACCCAAAGCGTATCAAGGGCAGTGGGAATCTGCAAGATACTCCACGAGTAGAACTCGTGTCGATGCTCCGCCCCCGCAAGATTTACGCACAGAACTCAATTCTTCCGTTCGGAAGGAGTTGGTTCGTCTTTCCCGCTGGTTGGAGAAGAATAATGGTTTATTTTTGCAATTAATTACTGTTACAGCCAATTATGTGGTTGCAGATGGCATTCACCCACAAGCAAATGGTGGTGATTTCGACTGGCAAACCCTTGTAGAGCAGGAATGGGAGCAAGAATGTGAAAACCCTGAGGTCACAAACAGGTTTTCAATGCTCGAATGCCTGTACATGATTTGTAAAGCCCTCGATAGAGATGGTGAAATTTTCGTTCTTTTAACTGAAAAAGACGGAAAACCAAAGTTTCAACTGGTAGAATGTCATAGAGTTTATAGTCCAGATGTTTATGCATCTGACATTACTATCAATGATGGCATTAAATATGATGATTATGGTGCTCCCGTTTCATATTTTGTTCACCATGCGGATGGAAAATACACTGAAGTAGAGGCAAAATCGGTACTTCACATCTATGATGCACTGCATCCGTCCGCTTCTCGGGCTTACCCACCTCACCAGCATGCTATTGTTAACATGCGGGATGAAATCGACCTCTTGGGGATGGAGAAATTGGCTTGCAAAGACAATAGCCGTGTTTCCCGCATCCTTAAGACTAACGACCCAACGCCCGATACGGGCGATGTGGGTCTCGGGGTAGCATCTACTACCACTACGACTGATACTGGGGCTTATAACCGCATTCTTGGTGGTGTAACGGCTGTTCTACAGCCCAACGAAGACTTAGTTTCTTACCAGCCAGCAAGACCTTCAAGTGCTTTTACTGGTTTTATCGAACACTTACGCAGAGATGCGATGCTTGGGTCGGTTCCTTATGAGTTTTTAGTCGACCCGACGAAGGCTGGCGGAGCCAGCGTTCGTCTTGTGACTGCTATGGCATCCAAGTACTTTGAAAGACGGCAAAGCGTCTTAATTAATCGCTTTTTGAACCCATATTTCAGGTTCTGGTTGGGTCATAAAATTGACCATAAAGAAATCGCCAATGCTAAGAATTGGTGGAAGGTTGATTGGATGACCCCCCGCTCAGTCACTGTTGATGCGGCTAAGGATGGTGCTAATGATAGAGCAGATATTGTCATGGGCAGAGTGCCCCTTGAAGACGATTTCGCAGCCCGTGGCTATCGTTTTGAGAAGAGTATGCGTAAGAGAGCCAAGAACTTCTTGTTCTTGGAAAAACTTGCTAATGATACTGGCTTAAAACGTGAAGACCTTATCCAGTTCCCACCTCAGGGCGGGGCTCCCAATATGGCTAATATGCCCAAGGATGCCAATGGTAATCCAATGGCTCCTCCAGAGCCTGAAGCACCCAAGGGTATGGATGAAATCCATGATAAGGTTGATGAAAGTATCCCAGAATCAGAAGAACCCGATGTTGGAACGGCTATTGACCCATTACAGCATAATGAGGGCACTGTTGACGAATTACCAAAGCAAAACGAGGGGTTATCTCGTAATTTAGAACAACCATATCTATGATTCTCACCGATTTAAACTATCAAATGCAAGCGGGTAAGCCAATGCTTATTGACCCGTTGAAGTTTAAAGCGTTCATGGACAAGGTAAATCTTGTTTTATCTAACCCTGATATTGCTTATCATCTGTCTGCTTATTCGGATAAGTACGAGAATCCAAATGACTTCAAAAGCCGTAGACGCAGAAAGCATGCTGGCGTTTGGGATGATTTGGATAAAGAAGACTTAGATGATAATCTTGCGAGTATGTTGGCTACGCCAACAACTCCTTATATCGAAGACGGAATGGGTATTATCCCTGTTAAGGGTGTTATTGGCAAGGGCTTGAGCAAGATTGAGTCAATGCTCGGCTGTTGCGACATTAAAACTATTTCGGATACCCTTGATACTTGGAAAAAGAATGACAATGTCAAGGAAGTTGTTTTTAAATTTGATTCTGGCGGTGGCTCTACATCTGGGCTGGAGGAATTGGCTCGCAAGATTAGAAACTACCCCAAGCGTACGATTGCGTATTGCGAGGACGACTGTGGAAGTGCGGCTTATTGGTTAGCCAGTCAGTGTGCTTACTTTATCGTCACTCCATCTTCTTCGGTTGGTGCCATTGGCATCTTTTTGGTTACTAAAGATGCTTCGGAAAAGCATAAAGAAGACGGAATTAAGTACGTAATCATAAAATCTGGCGAATATAAAGCGGCTGGGGTTGAAAATACAGCATTATCTAAACTTCAATTTAACAGACTTCAAGATGAAGTCGAAGAATTACACAAGCGGTTCAAAAGAGATGTTAAGTCGGTGAGACTGTTTGTGGAGGATTCGGACATGGAAGGTCAGTCTTTCTATGGAAATGACGCTTTAGTGCGTAATTTGGTCACTAATTTGGTTTATGAATGGTCTGAAGCCAAGGATTTAATCAAAGGATGGCGTGAAAAAACCACTATTAGCAACATTACCTCTATGCCGATTCCAAGTAACTTCTTGAATCGGCTATACCCAACCGAATAAGTTTTCGGTTGACAATAAGACAAATTTAATTATTACCTCATATTATGTCAAATAATAAGTCGCCCGAAGTCCAACTCAAAGAGTTATTGGAAGCCACCCTTAGCAAGACCCAAGCCTTCTCTGAAACGATTGAAGCCTTGGCTTCTGAGAAAGCCACGTACACTGACCGCATGTGCAAGATGGAAAACCATCTTAGCGAAGCGATGAAGAAAATGCTTGACATGGATGCGTCCATCAAGGACTTCCACAAGCACATGAATGGCAAACTTTCTGACTTAGAAAATAAATATAAGAAGCAAGTTGGCGACCATGAAGCCGAAGGCGAAGCCGAAGGCAGTGATGGTTCTGATAATGAAATTATCAACAAACCCAAGTTGCCAAAGGCTAACGAAACTGACCCTGATAAACTTCCCAAGAGTGAACCTTCGGATGCTGAACTCACCCACGAAAAACTTCCTGCCGAAACGGATGAAGAAGTTATTAACAGCCCCAAGGCTCCCAAGGCTTTGATGAAAGACAAGGAAAACGAAAAGGAACTTGAAAAGCAAGAAGAAAAAGTGCATGTCGACTTAGATGGCGACAAAGAAGAAGGCGAACCCGCCGAGCACAAGAAGAAAGTCTTGGGCAAGAAAGCCGAAGCCGAAGCCAATGAAATTGGCGGTGTTAACGAAAAGTTAAACACTGTTGAAAAGGGCGTTACCATGAACAAGACTGGCAAGCCTCAAAAGAAGGGCGTGTCTAAGGTCGTAGAAGATGAAGATGGCGACGTAGAAGTCGACGAACCAGTCAACGAAAAGTATGATGAAGAAAAGAAAAAAGGTAAGAAAGCCAGCACGGAAGATATTGCCAGCATCTTAGATGCTAAGATTGAAGCCGCTTTAACCAAGTTTGCTCAAGTGAATTCGGCAAAAAAGACTGCTCAAGTTGACCCAATTCAAGAAGCATTGGCTCTCGAAACCAAGGCTAAGGAAGATGCTATCAACCAATTCAAGGCTCTCAATGAGAAGTTTGAATCCCTGATGAACAAGGTTAATGGTCTTGAAAAGCAAGAACTTGTGGTCGAAAAGAAAGTCGCCCAAGTGGTTGCTAAACAAGCCAGCCCTGCCATCCCAATGGGCGTTGATAAGCCCGAAGCCAAGGAATCTACAGATGAGGATGCCTTCAAGAGATTTGAAGCCCTCTCTGGTAAAGAACAACGTGCGTTCTACTTGGCTAACAAGGCTAAGATTGAGCGTCACGCCTCAGCCCTCCTTCGTCAAAGCCGTTCGTAAGAACGGCTCTTGACACACACCAAAAGTGTGTTATAATACAAAACTTATAAAATAATATGGCACGAACATTCTACCTAACAGGCACGGGTCGGTTCTCTCAGGCTCAAGACGCAAGGCGACATGCGTCTAATAACAAGAAAATTAGAGATTTTGAAAATGGTCAAATTAGAGACCGAAATCTTCCTTTCGGTGCTACTGAAAAAAATCGTGAAGGTGAGTTTTCTGTTGCAGAAGCAGGCAAGTTAATTCCCAATGGTTCTTATGTGCGTAATCAAGACGGAACAAGAACTAAAGTAACTGCGGCTAATCGTGAGGAAGTTATAAATAAACTTGGTGCTAATATTAAGCCAAGTACTGCCGAACAGGTTGCTAATGTTGGTAGAGCAAAAGCGGGTGAAAAGATTAATAGAGGAACGATTAAGGTTACTGATGAAGAAGGCAATGTTTCATCAAGAGGTTTTGGTGGAAGAGCCCCAACAAAATTGGGTCCTGATGTACCCAAGAAATTCCTTCCAAAAGCACCCAAAGGTCGTAAAAGTAAGTAAAAAAGTCACAGTTTAAAGATAGAACCCAGCCAAGTGGTTGGGTTCTTTTTTTGTTTAGTTTTCCAGAAATGGTTGACAGTGTACAAGTCTCGTAACTCTGAAATTACATGTCTAACGTATTATCTGGTATTAATCTTCAACTCATCGCTCAAGATTCTTTGACGACTCTTTTGTCTGAGTTCCCCCTCATCTCGAAGTTTTCAACCAATTTCGGTGGTGATATTGCTGTAAAAGGCGAATCCGTCACAACTCGTATCGCCTCGCAAGTAACTGCGACCGATATTGGTGCTAACGGCTACACTCCTTCTGGCGTTGTTTCGACGGCTCGCACTGTGACCCTTACTCAGCATAAGGGCTTCGTGATGGGCTTCAATGATGGTGAAGTTGCCAAGGGCGGTTATGACGTTCTTCGCAGAACGTTCATGCGTCCAGCCGCTTGGGCTGTATCGAAGGCTGTTCTCGATTCTATCTTCGCCCTTTGCACTCCTTCAAACTTCCCAAATGCGGCTTACAACGGCTCAATCGCCGCATTTGACGCTGACGCTGTTGCTGGTATTTCGCAATACCTCACAGACTTAAACGTGCCTCAAGGCAATCGTGTGTTAATTACACGCCCTGCTATGTACACGAACCTCGCCAAGGACAATGCTATCCAAGCCCAATACGCTTCGGGTACCAATGCTCCTCTGACGGAAAACTTACTGCCCCGTATTCACGGCTTTGAAGTAAACCAATATTCTGGTTTGCCCAATAGCACGACTACGATTTACGGCACAAGCACACCCGACCCTCAATTCTCTGGTTTAGATGCTAATTTAATGGGTATCGCTGCAAATCCTGAGTCGATTATCATTGCGGCTCGTTTACCTGCCGTTCCTCAAGGCTGGTATGGTAATGTCGCTACTGCTACTGATGAAAAGTCTGGTCTGTCCATCCAAGTTCGTGAATGGTATGACGGCGTTCTCGGTCAGCAACTCATGTCAATGAGCATCCTTTATGGGGTGCAAATCGGCTCGACGAACACCCTCGCCCGAATCCTCGCTTCGTAATCCGAAGCCAGAGTTCAAACACGAAGCCCCCGAAAGGGGGCTTTTTATTTACCTCCTTAAAGGTTAGTTGACAAAACTCACATTATATAAAATACTATGGCATCTCCGCAATATTCGATTGTTATCGTTGATACTACTTCTGGTGGCGTAACTACTCACACCGCTACGGCGTACAAGACTGCTCAGTTGGCAAAAGCGGCTTATATATCGGCTATTAACTCTGGTAATCGTGCTTTCTTATACGAACAGCCGATTCCCACGCATTTCCATAGAAACGATAGCCAACCTCAGCCAGCGTCGTAATCGGCTTGACAAAGCCGTTTATTGTGTTATAATGGATAGACATTCTTATGTCTAAGAAATTCTCATTTATTATTACAGTAGACGATAACGGCAAACTTGGCGGTAAAGTGTACCCCAAGGAAGATGCACAAAAGTGCATTGACGAATTTAACAAAATTCGTGAAAATGGCAAGGAAGCATATCTCTTCCAGCATCCGATTGCCACTAAATTCTGTAAGTCTCAACTATCAAGAGACCAAACTGATAAGTTTGTTAGTTAATCATGGTGGACAGTAATCAAGGGGTGGCGTAAAGCCACCCTTTTTTTATGTCTAATTTGTGGGATGAAATAGCCAAAGATGGTTTAAAAATCTTACCTGAACTCGGAAGAGAAATCCAGTTTAGAGGGCAGAAGATGCTGGCTCTCCTTGATAATAACCCAGTATCAGAGAGCATTGGGGATGGTGGCTTTATTTATGGTGCGTCCTTCAGGGTTCGTCTTTTGATAACAAAAGACTCACCCCTTTATACCAATCTTCCTGTAGATGGTGAGTCTATGATTATTTATAGCAGGGAGTTTACCGTTCGACAAGTTAAGAATCGTATGCCATCTCCTTGGTTTGATGTTTATGTGATTAGCACCAATCAATAAAAGGTTCTATGGATATAAACATTAGAATTGTAAATGCTAGTTTTGAAAACCAAAAACTTTTAAGGAAGAATGAGGTTTTTAAAGAAAATATAAAAAGAGTGTTAAGGGAAAATGCGGTTGGTACATGTTATGACATGATTGAGACCTCCCTTCCCATGCCCAAAGGAAGATACATAGATGGCGGTACAACCGCCGCATTTGCCCGTGGGCTTAGCAACTATCAGGCTACAGTAGAAAGTGCCTTTAAACCGATTACAAGCAAGCCACTGGCTTTTTGGATTCTGAATAACGACCAAGAATCTGTACGGGCTTATTTGAAGAAAGATGTTAACCTTCAAAACAAGAGATATAGTAAATGGTTAAGGGAAGGTCGTTGGGATGAGTTATTCCACATGTTCTGGAAGAGCAGTAAAGTTCAGCCAGAGTATAATACACAAGTGGTTGACAATGCTACGCTCGGGGTTCTTCACGAATGGCGGAAAAAGGAAGATAAACAACCGATATACGTTAGAAACATTGAAACAGTAAGGTCGTTGGCTAACGCCAACAACCAAGTCAAAGTCGGCTGGATGGCTGGTGGTTGGCTTATTTGTGCCCTCAAACTGGGCAGAAAGCCAGATAAGTACACAAAACAAAGACTTCCAACTTGGATGTACCATAAAGGTATTGGGGTAGCCAAAGTCTCCCGTGGGGGTATGCAGATTAACATTGAAAACGAATTTGCCAACTTTGGCGGTTGGATGTATACAGATGGAGTCCGTCGTAAACTTGTATTAAGGGCAAATATTATAGCAAAATGTGCCATTGACATTGTGCACATATTTACAGAACCCGATTATAGTATATAATGAGCATTAGACGAGCAGTTGAGTATAATATGAAGGTTCGCATTGAACCATCCTTTCAGGGGTCTGATTACCAAGTTGTAGAGTCCCTTAGACAAGCGGAAAGACCCCTTCCTGCCATTATTCTTGTCGCAGGGGATGCAACCCCTGCTTACGACATTGGTGACTATACGGGCAATTATAACGTGCCTTTTAATATTGTTATCTTTAGTAATGTTGATAAGCAAACAGTTGACCAGCATAACAACGTAGTTCAGTCGATTATCGGGATTATGAGAGACCCCGCTACCAGAATGCAGTCAGTAATTCAAGGTTTATATTTGTATGCCATCCATTCGGATGGCATCATGGAAGAGAATGCCGATAGAAAAATGGGCACAATTTTGGCATTTACGGCAGTGGTTAACTATGCCCCAGACCTTACTCCAGACCCCCAAGGAAGTTAGTTGACAGTCATCAAATGCTAAGATGACTATCGTATTATCATTCCTTGCTGGTGCTTTAATTGGTTTTGTTGCTGGTGCCCTCGTTTTCCGCAACAATGCCAATAAAATCAACTCGGGCATCGCTTCTGCTCAAAGCAAAGTCAATGCCGTAGTTGCTGACGTTAAGAAATAATAACTTATGTCACAGAACTTTACCACAAACCCCCCTCAAATTGGGGCTATTACTGGCGGTACAACGACTACCCCCGTAACTCATGGTACCATCCTTAAGTATGGCGTTGATGGTATCACGATTACTGGCTTACTCGTAGACTCATATTCACGCTCAGCCAAGTATGCCAACAAGGAAGAAATTGTTGGTCAATACGGGGTTGTAGAAGGTGTGCGTATGTCTGATGCCCGTGTCGAAATCTCGATTTCTGGACGCATTAAATCCTCTGCGTCGAGTATCGCCACAGTTGGTGCAATCCTGAGTTGTAACGGCGACAACGCCGTTATTGATGATATCTCTATGTCTGCTGGTGCTAAAGAATTCACCAAGTTGGACATTAAAGCAACATCATACGAAGGTGTTTCAGATATTGCACCCAACTTGGGTTAAGTAATATAATAACAGCCGTCATGGACAATCGTTTCCTAACGGCATTCTTAGCCCCCCAAAAATTTAAAGTTGGGGGCTTTTTTTTGGATGCCTTCTGTTTGCGTCACTTAATCACTTTGCAAGCCATCGAATCTCCATTGGTTACGGGGGCACGTGAGCCTGATTCAAGTGATTTAGTTATTGCAATCAAGGTATGTTCTTCTAAGTCTGTTGAAAACATTAGTAAGATTGGATTTTGGGAGAAAATTAAATTCAGCAAAATATATAATGATATTTATTATCAACTTCAAGTAGCACTTGAATTTAAAAACTACATGACTGAATCAATGTCAGTACCCAAGGTTTGGGTAAAAGAAAACAATGATGAAATAAATGTAGATAACAAAGAAAAATTCCCCAAAGAGGCTTTACTTATTGTTGGTTTAATGGCTAAATTAAATTTCACGGAAGAGCAAGCATTAAACATGCCATTTAGTAGAGTTGTTTGGTATTTAACTGCTTACGCATGTCTTGAGGGTTCTAAAATTGAGACAATTAGCACTTCTGATGAAGATAAAGAATTGGAAGAAAAGAAAAAACTGGAGTCATACGAAAAAGAAATGTTTAATAAACTCAAATCTAACAAACTAAGAAAGGATGTAAAAGTTTTATAAAATGTCCAATACTGTATATAATATTGAATTTACAGCCAAGGCTGATAGCGTCCAAAAAACGATTGATAAACTCAAGGCTGAGATTGAAGCATTAAAAGCAAAGTGTGAATCCGCATCAGTATCCACAGTTGCTAAAGGAAATCTTATGGCTGGTACAGTTCAGAAGATTTTTGGTTTTCTTGAACAAAAAGCAACACAGGCTTTTCATGAATTAACACAAGAAGCAAAACAATTCATTTCAATGTCGGAAAGATTCGACATTCCAGTTGAACAATTCCAGAAGTTTAAAAAAGCGGCTGAATATGCTGGCGTACCAATCGGTACGCTCGCAAGAGCGTTTAAGGGTTTAGAAAAGACTTTTTCAGAAGCGGCTCGTAACGAAACCAGCGAGAAAGCCAACGTGTTTCGTGCTATGGGTTTTTCTCAAGACCAAATAAGAGAATTTCAAGCAAATGGTGAAACTGCATTCTTTATTTTAAAAGAAAGACTTTCACAAATGTCCGAAGAAACAAGAAATGCTTTTGGACAACAAATCTTTGGTACTGCTTGGAATCAGATTGTTTCCTTAATGAAGGAACCAACTGAAAGAATTAAGGAGCAATTCAAAGAAACTGGTAAACTCGCCTCAGAAGAATTGATGGGCAATAGAGAGGCCGGGATTCAAATGAACGAGTTTTGGGAAGATTTCAAGAACTCAATGGAGCCAATCGTTCCATTGATAAGTCTTATTTTCAATTTGCTCAAATCAATGTTTGATGTTGTGGTTTGGGTTATTAAACAAGCATGGAACGGAATTCTTGGTATTATCGGTGTTATTCAAATTTTGATTGGAAAATTGGCTAACCTTGGTGATTATGGAGAAAAGGCTATGAATTGGCTTTTTAATCCAGCAAGTGCATCTAAATTAAACGCAGAAGTCGACAAAAGAATAGAAAAAAGAAATAAAGATTATAGTAGCATTATCAAGAACGCTTCAGAGCGTGTTAGTAATACTAATGATGAGTTTAATACAAAAATGGGTCATAATTATGATTCAGCATTAATTGCAAGTCAATCTGCTGGTGTAACATTCGGATTACATGCTTCTGGTGATGCTGCTAAAGAATATAAAGAAAATATTGAGGAAGCACAGAAAGCAATGGATGAACAAAAGGGACTGCTTGAGGAGTATCATAAAAGAAAGTTTTATTTATCAAAAAAATCCAAAGATGAACTTTCTGAATTAGAGCAACAAGAACTCAATATGTTGGATGCTAAAATCCAAGCCGCTTCCGAGCATTATAAAGATGCTCAACAAGAACTTGAAGAGAATAAACGAAGACTTGCCGTAACCACTATGGGTAATACCACAGAGGGAACTGAAAAGATTAAAACACCCAAGGAACAACTTGAAGACTATAAGAAAGAATTTAAAGAAAAATGGGGTGACAGGAAAGGCATGGAGGCTGAACTTGAAGACCACAAGAAACTTGCATCAATGTATGATGACTTAGTTGAGTTGCAAGAAGAACTTGCAACTTTTAATGATAAAACTATTGAAAGAAAAGAAAAAGAGTTACTACTTAATCAGAAAATTAAGGAATTGACAGATGAATCTGGTCGTCTTGAAAAGAAGTTAAGACTTGAACGGGAACGTGAAGATAGAGAAATTGAACAGGCTAACTTCAAATCTAAGCAAAAGAACGAAAACGAATTCCAAAAGATGAAGCGAGATATCATGAAGAAGAATGGTGCTTCTGATGATGAGATTAAACTTGAGGAGTTTTATGACCAAGTAAAACTACTGCATGACTATGAAAAGGAATGGAAGAATGTAGAGGCTGAAAGACAAAAGCACCTTGGTGAAAATGGCTATGATAAACGAGCCAACGAAGCAAGGATTAAGTTTGAGAATCAGTCTGTCAAGGGATATGCTTTACTTGGGGAATTAATGAACAGAAACATTGGTTTCACTGCAAGCGAAGGAGCCAAGAAAGGTCTTGGTGGTGGCGTTATCCAAGATTCATTTGGAACCCTGATTAACCTTCAAGAAGAAGGTGTTGTATACCTTAAGTCTATTGCAGAGCATACATCCGCATTTAAAGGTCTCGATTCTGGAACCAAGCAAATTATAACATCTGTCTTCGGAGCCCCAAGTGGTATGGGTCAATAATTTATGCCAGATTTACAAAGCCAATATCAAATAAAAGCAACTACAAGCGGTAACTTTATTGTGCACGGCACAACGTCGTCTAATCTGCCACAACCAGATTGGACGATGAGTGATAATGGAAGGTTGTTACTTGAAGGCACTGCTAAGATATTCTTTAATTCAAAGAATGGTCAAGGAGACTATGATAATCTTCCCGTAATGGGAACAGTTCATCCTTATGATGCAAGACTTCAATGCTACCAAAGCGATATAACAATTAGTAGAGACGGAATTGGGTATTGTGAGGCTAAATATGTCGGAATTAAGTCAGGAAGCATAACTGACCCAGATTGGTCATTGTCTGGTGCCACTCAAGACACATCCATTAAATTCCACCCAGAGTTTGAAAGATGGTGCAATCAGGCAGGATGGTCTTCATTAGAAAAGGTCGACCCTGCTGGCATTAACCACTATGCGATTACATTAAATCCCAGTAATGGTGAGTTTAAATCTTTCGGTGTTGCACATCCAGAAGTCCCAGGGGTTGAACAATTTGTAGTGCCAACAGGAAATCTAAAAATTAATTTCTACACCGACAATGCGGCGACATGGGGTGGATTTAAACTTGGAAGTTGGTTAGACCAACCTCCGTATTGTCCAACCTTCCTGAACTATTCAGGTTCAGGATTAAATTGGCTTGTTAATGGTCTTTCAGTAAGTCAATTTGGACATTTATATAAAGTAGAGGCTGACCTTATTCTATCAACACTTGGTAAACCTGTAAACAAGTACATGTACGACCAAATGCCAGCAGTATAATATATGCCATCAAGAGATTCCAATGGTCGTGCCCTTGGCACGACAGGTAGAAATCCTTACAATATTGGACTACCAAAGATTCATACGGGTCAGCCATTGACGGCTAACCCAATCAATCAAATAGCCAATGTCGTCGACAAGGTAACAATTCGCTCAGGAGTTGGCTATCGTGTTAAACAGAGTTCAAATGGAACAACTCTTGAATTTGACCAACCAGATACTTATAGCGTTGAAATATCTCCCTTAACTCCGCAATCTTTTACTGTAAAGAATCAAAATATAGCCTCTATTACGGCTGGAACTGTAAATGGTATTGTACCAAAAATAAATGGTGCATATATTGATGCAAGTCCAACTCCAACCATTACTTTGACCCAAAACGGCTATATTCTGCTTCAAGTTACAAGAACTGCAGGACAATTCTTCCCGTCCGATGTTTCAATAATCTTTAGTACAACAAACCTACAAAGCACAGATACTGTTGGATATTTTCCGCTTGGTTCTGTTGTTATTAACACTAAAGCAAATCCTGTTTATGCGGCTATAACTCCATTGAACGGGGGTAATATGGTTGTTAACAGGCTTAAGGCTGGTGCTAATACATCTGTTTGGTATTGGAATATTCTTTAATTAAATGGCTGATGACTGGAAATCGGGAGGCTCTTATAATACTGGAGACATTGTAAATTACAATGAAACTCTTTATATTGCTACTGAATTCTATAAAGATGGATTAAAGACATTTCCTCCAAATGAAGCGATGACTACGGACTCAAAAGGCAATCAAGTTCGTGGTTGGATTCCAGATTGGACTTCGACCAGAACTAAGACAAATCTCTGGAAGCCTTACTTTTTCGCATACGAAACAAGACCAGAGGTTCTTAATGCGTATACAACGAATATAGAAAAAAGCCTGTATACAGACCCGAGTAATTTTTGGGGTTCATCAATAGATTATTTGATTAAAATGGACAAGGGTGCAAAACCTACGTACTGGGATGATACTTTGGGTGAATGGGTGTATCAATCATCTCCAAATTATGCTTTAAGTACAAATGCTCCTTTTCCCGCCGACCAGTGTGGAGTTGGAGTTCCTCGAGTTGGAAACCTTGGAATAAACTGTACTTATGCTGTTAATTTAAAACAGCAAAATGGACAATGGAATGCTAATCCTTTTAATAACGATGGTCAAGATAAAATATATGTTTTTATAAACTTTACAGATAGATTTTATGTTGGAAAAGATATAAGAATTGCTATCTGTTGGAAGTTTTACGAAACAACTGTTGCTCCAACAGGGTATATCCCAACAACCATACCTTCAGGTAAAGACAATAAATTACCTGACTGGACTTCTTATGGTTATTATCACTTTAATATTGACGGGATTCATGATTATTATTATAAAATAACAAGTTATAGTCCATTTGAGGTATTTACACAAACTAAGACTGCTACTGAAGATTATTTATCCGAGTTTATCCCTTCCATAATTCCAGATAATGCATTTGTAGTATTCACACTACCGCCCGATGAACAAAGACAGGGGGCGTTGCCCCCTTTTCAGGGTACTGATTTTGTGTTGTACACTAAGCATTATGAACTATTCTCAATCGGTGTTGAACACGGTACTTCCAATGATTAATTCTCAACCGCTTGACACTGTTGACATAGCCCAATAATCAAATATGCCAAACCCATCATTAGTTTTATGGGTAGATTCTGCTAATAACAGGCTACTTTCTGGCTGGCAGTCGCTGACCAATGCCACAACCCCATCCCTCAAGCAGGGGGATAATGTGGGTGTAGAAATCCATTGGGTTAGTGCTTATTCTGGCGGGGTTATGTCAGAAATCCCGTTCCCCTCGACAGTGAACATGACACTGGCTGTCGGTGTAATTGATACAGCACCCTCTGCAGGGAGTTATATCCTGTCTTATGGCGGTCAAAGCGTTGGAATCCCCTATAATGCCCAGTCTCCTGACATTCAGACGGCTTTAAACAGCCTTTCGACCATAACCGCCGATGGCGGGGTAACAGTGTCTGAAATCGGCAATTTGATACGTATTCTGTGGAATAATGCGGGTGTCATGAGCAATACTATTACAGTATCATCAAATGACCTCTTCCCGACATGTAGTATCGGTATTAGTACAATTAGAACTGGGGCTTCAAATGTCAAGCAAATAGTTCAATTACATGTAAAACAATCGCCTGTGGCGATGTGCAATACTTTCGTAGCCCAAGACCAAGCAACTGTATCGGTATCTGTAGTTCATACCCCCGCTTTTACGGGCGATATGAAAGTATGGCGAGTTACTATTAGTCCCAACCCAAGAAGCGGTACATTCTTGATTTCTTGGCAGGATGGCTCTAACACATATAGAACGACACCAATCCCAGTGACAGCCAATGCTTCTGTCGTTTTGAATGCTTTAACCACGGCAAAAGATGATGGCTGGTATGTTACTCAAACTGGTCAATTCTCTTGGGATATTTCGACTTCAAATACGGCTCCCTTCAATATGGTAGTTAGCGGTGCTGGGATTATTTCGTTTAATAGCATGTATGGTGTTCTTAATATGAACACGGCTGAGGTAGAAGACCTCTTAAATGGAAAGTCGTCAGTTTCGGCATCTTTAGAACTTCAATTAAATGTTTCGAGCACAATTTCAACGTTATTCCAGTCTAATTGTACTGTGGTTAACGATTTGATTGATAATGACTTATATACGATTGTTCAGTTGGCGGATGTGATGCCTGTTGATTCAGTCGTCAGATATGATACATCACAATCGCTTACAACGCCTCAACAAGTTCAAGCCAGAGCCAATATTGGGGCTATTTCACAGGCTGATGCGACAGCCACGATTACGACCAAGGATGTTGAATTAGAAGGCAGAGTCGCAACTCTTGAAGGGCTTGAGATTTCTTCTGACCAAAAAGCCGCTATTACGGGTGCTTCGTCGCCTTCGGCGACTAACGTATTCGTAACTCAATCTGTCCTTACTTCGGCTACAAATGGCTTCCTGACGACCAGTTCAGCCATTCCACAGAGCCAAATTACAGGCTTGACGACAGCACTGGCTGGCTTTGCTTCAGTTACCCAAACTTGGTCTATCTCGAGCATTACGGGGCTTTCAGCCCAATTAGCCCAATACGCCTTGACGACGGATTTGGCTAACATCTCAAGCACCACTATTGGCACTTTGACGATTGGTTCAACTTTAGTGTTGCCATCTTCAGTAATTCAGGCAAACTCACAATCAGGTTCCTTTACTAACGGAATCTATACCAACGAAATCATTATCTCCGTAAACGGAACGAACTACGCCATTCCCTGCCGACCAGCATAATCAATGAGTAATTCTACTTTAGTTTTATGGGTTGATGGACAGCAGGGAATCTTGCAGTCTGGATGGCAGTCTTTGACCCAAGCACCGACCCCTGAGGTCGTTCAAGGCGATAATGTGGCTGTAGAATTACATTGGGTTAGCAAAGTTTCAGTTGCTGGATTATCTATGACGGAGGTGCCATTCCCCAATGGTGCTGTAGTTCGATTGGGTATTGGTAATCCTTTATCTGTACCGACAAGCGGTACCTTTAACATTGTTTATGGTGGGTCTACCATCACAGTAAGTTGTACTATATCTCCTTCAGACCTGTCTACGGCATTAAACGCAATGACTTCTATTTCGGCTGTTGGAGGTGTTAATGTAATCCTTGTTAATGGTTCTACTTATCGAATTACTTTTAACAATAATGGTGCCCAAGGGTTGATAGCCACTAACTCGACGAACCTTATCCCTTCTTCAACTGCCGTAGTTCAACGAGTCCGTACTGGCACATCCACAGTTCGTGAGGTTCAAAATATAAAACTGAAATGCTCGCCGATTGCTTATGTCGACACATTTACGGATAACGTACCAGCCCAAATAAGTTACACCCAAATTGAGAATAATATTACAAGGTTTGAAATTTCACCGAATCCAAAAAATGGAACCTTCATTATTTCTGATGGTACAAACACTACCGCCCCAATTCCAGTTACTGCAAACGCAAACGACGTATACACTGCATTGGTTAATGGTTCAGTCGCAGATTCTACTTACATTTACAGTGTAGTCAAGACAGATAATTTTACTTGGGATATTGCTCAAACTGGTGGTACATTTAAAACTATATTTTCCAATTCAAGTGGTTTAATTTCGTTCTCTTCAAAGATAGCCACTTTAAACTTAAACACTGAAGAGATTGAGGACTTCCTCAATGGTCAGCAATATGCGACCGCTACCTTAGAGATTAATGTTTCGGACGATACAAGTTTACAAACCTTGTATCAAGGCAATATTAAGATTTTTAATGACTTAATTGATGCCTCTACTTATAGCCCATTAGCCCTTTCGTCACCTGCATCTCAGGCGGATATTGATGCCCTGAAGGTCAGGGTAACGGCTATTGAGGCAAATGAAATCCCAACATCAATCTCAAACCCTTTAAATCTACAGGTTTTGTCTTATAATTCTTCATCTCAAACTTGGACAAACATGAACACTGTAGACACTTTTCAACTCCTTGACGGAGGTAATTTCTAACTTATAATATATGTCAAACACCCTAAGAATCAAGCGGTCGTCTTCTACATCTGCTCCGACGACTTTACAAAACGCCGAATTGGCTTACTCGGAGGTAGCCAATAAACTGTTCTACGGTTTTGGAACAGGTGGCTCTGGTGGCTCCGCCACCTCCGTTATCGCCATTGGCGGTAGTGGTGCTTTTACGGACTTAACTACCAATCAAACGATTGGTGGGATTAAAACATTTTCATTGTCGCCAAGCGTACCAACCCCATCAAACAGTAATGATGCGGCTAATAAGAATTACGTTGATAGTGCCATTAGTGGCATTAGCCTTACAGGCTATGCCCCCATCAATAGCCCGACATTCACTGGTACAGTTACTATTCCAGCAGGTGCAAGCATCTCTGGGTACTTAACAACATCAACTGCATCAAGTACTTACGCACCAATTAATAGCCCGACATTTACGGGCGTAGTAACCATCCCTGCTGGTGCCAATATTTCGGGATACTTGACCTCAGCCACGGCATCGTCTACTTATTTAACATTGACCTCTGCGTCAAGCACTTATGCACCTCTGGCTTCTCCATCGTTTTCTGGAACGCCTTTAGCCCCAACCGCTACGGCTGGAACAAACACTACTCAAATTGCGACTACTGCTTTTGTATCCACGGCTATTAGCAATCTTGTTGCTTCTGCTCCAGCAACCTTGGATACTCTCAATGAGTTGGCGACTGCTTTGGGGAATGACCCGAATTTTGCAACAACTATAACAACCTCGATTGCGGGTAAATTAGCCAAAGCAAGCAATCTTTCAGACCTTGCCTCTATTTCTACAGCCCGTACTAATCTTGGTCTCGGAGATATGGCTACCCAATCTTCCTCAAGTGTTTCAATCACTGGAGGTTCGATTAACGGTATCACTATTGACGGAGGCACATTCTAATCTATAACAGATGAGCAATCAAATTAGACTTAAACGGGGAACGACCACCCCAACATCAAGTGCTTTTTCAAGCACGGGTGAAATCGCTATTAATACCACTAATGGGACGGCTTATACAATGACTGATGGGGGTAGCGTAGTTCAAATTGGTGCATCAAATCCAACTACAAACTTCTATACGCAAGGAAAGAATAATACGGGTGCTACAATCCCTGCTGGTTCAGTAGTTTATATTAATGGGGCTTCGGGCGGTTTCCCTTCGTTTGCCTTAGCCCAAGCGAATAGTTCGGCTACTTCGGACATTACTTTTGGTGTGGCGATGAACGCTATTGCAAATGGCTCAAATGGAACAGTTATTACGGCTGGTATCTTATCAAATGTGAATACTTCGGCTTGGACTGTTGGGACGCTTTTATGGCTATCTCCCACTACGGCTGGCGGTTTAACCAGCACTATGCCATCAGCACCAAACCATTCAGTATTTATTGGTTTCGTTACGACTCAAAGTTCTGGTAGTGGTCAGATTTCAGTTAATATCCAAAATGGCTATCAATTAGAAGAATTGCATAATGTGGCGATTTCATCGCCAGCAAATCAAGATTTATTAAGTTATAATTCATCAACAAATCTTTGGAATAATGTTACTATTTCTTCTTTGGGGTTAGCCACGCAATCGTATGTTACAGGGCTTGGCTATTTAACCATAAGTTCGGCGAGTTCTACATATTTGACGCAATCAAGTGCATCAAGCACTTATTTAACTCAATCTTCTGCAAGTTCTACTTATGCACCCAAGGCAAGTCCGACCTTTACGGGGACTGTCACAATTCCTGCTGGGGCAAGTATTTCTGGCTACTTAACTACGGCTTCGGCAAGTAGCACTTATTTAACTATTAGTAATGCAAGTTCTACTTATTTAAGCAATACTAATGCAAACAGTTATTTCTTGCAAAAAACGGATGCGGCTTCTTTATACTTAACAATTTCAAGTGCCTCTGCAACTTATTATCCATCAACCAATCCTTCTGGATATTTGTCTGATGCTCCTTCTGATTCATATACATATGGAAGATACCAAGGGACTTGGACAAGTTTGTTTTATGGTTTATCATTTAATATTTTAGGAACAACTGTAACTCTTGATTACACAGGAATAACTTTTCCAGATGGCAGTTTACAAACAACTGCGGCTTCTGCTGGTTTGAGTGATGCTCCATATGATGGAAATATCTATGGTCGTCAAAATGGGTCTTGGGTTTATGTTCCAAGTGGAGGCGGTTTAAGTGATGCCCCTTCTGACGGAACTACTTATGGTCGCCAGAATGGTGCTTGGACTAATTTATATTACGGAACAGTATTTAATGTCTATGGCTATTCTACCCAAATGAACGCTTCTGGGTTTTATTTCCCAGATGGTAGTTTGCAGACAACAGCCGCAAGTGGAGGTAGTTATTCGGCATTACAAGCAACAACTGATGCTATTGCTGGTTGCTTTGCAGTTAACTCTTATACAAATAATTATGTATTAACAGGGTTTGCTGGTTCGTCTTGTTTATATGGCGGTAAATTCCAATCTGGCTCAAGTTATCAAATTGGAATTGGAAGTGCATATCCAACTACTTTTAGTGGTGGTAATGATTCTAATGGTTATGCTATTGGAACTGCATACGCATCTTCAAGTCCATCTGGTATGTATCTTTACTACTCCCAAGATGGTGGCTCTACTTGGACTCAATCTTCATTCCCAATTTCTTAATATATGGCATTAACACCTGCAACATCACCTGCCGTTGCTCCTGCAACGACAACTCCTCCTGCTATTGTGGCTAAGGATACTACAATCCCTGCTGGCAAGACATTCTTGTTGCTTAATGGCACTAAGGTTGAATTGCTTAAAAGCGTTACGGCTGAAATGCGAGTCTATACTAATTGGACTGTATATACTTATGCCGACCAGCCGACGGCATTGGCTGACATTACTGCTAAGGGTTGGTCTTATACTGCACCCAAGGCATAATGTCTTTAACGCCAATCCACATTCCATCTAACGGATGGGTAGCCCTGTTGGATGATAAAACTAAAAAAGTTATTAACTTTATCCCTGTTCTTTCTGGCAAGTTTTATGCAGTTGAGGGATTTAAAACTTTATATTCAGCAAGCAAGGAACAACTTATGAAAGATTGCGAAAATGCTGGCTATAAAACTTAGTTGACATTGGCTCATTGTCCAGCAACAATGCGACCATTATTTTATGTAAACCCCTGCGTTTCGCAGGGAGTACCTCAGTCTTCGTACGTTAAACGGGTTAATAAAAAACCAGTACTTTTGTTAGACATGAACTGGGCTATATGGACTCTTAAAACCTAATTAAGTTTTTCGCCATTTGGCGATTAAAGAGATAGCCATCCCCACGCACCCAATTCCAAGAGCCCAACCAAGGTCACGGCAAAAGATTAATGCCTGTGTAGCCGAATTAAGGTTATGCTCTAATTGTTTGTCGTCTGATTTTATGCCATCATTTGTGATGAGCATAGCCATAGCGTGTGCATTCTCAAAGGACGACAAAATAAAACTGCTGACATAAGCAATGAAAAAAGAAGCAAAAGCAGTGAAAACAATTACCCCAGCAAGAGTGATAAACAAATTGCTATGGGTGTTTAAGCAATTACTTCCGCTTCTTAAGTTTTGGCTTTCTTTGTTTGACTGGCTTTGAGGTTTCATCGAGTTCTTTTTTTCCTCTTGACTTTACATATCTTATCAAGAAGTCTGTAATTTCTGGTGCGGAGTATCCAGCCCCACCGCAAACTCCAAGCCATAGACCTGTTGAAGTAAAATAATCCTTAGTCGCCATACCCACAAATGCGGCTGTTATTGATGCGGCGAAGAACCTTCTTGCTATAAAACCAAAACTAACAGGCTCGGTAGAAAGCATTACCCGAGCCGTCATTGAAAACCCACCAAGGATAAACGCTATAACCCCATCCTTAATATATGGAGCCATTTGACCGACTTCATTACTCGACTCAGGCGTTGGGGTTGGGGGCGGGGGGCTCATTATTTTGTGAATCCGTGGCTACCTTACTTTTTTGCAGGAATAAAAATATGCCAGCCTTGATTAAGCCCAGCATTGTGAATGCAAGAAGCACCCAGTAAAAGTAAGGGGTGCCGAGCACCCATCCAAACGAGGCTAAACAGAGACCACCAAGGCTAAGCAGTACACCATCATGTTTTGAAACCCAGATTGAAATTGCAATACCTACAATAAACAGAATGCCACCAGCATACATGAACTTATCTTTTCTGGCTTCTTCGGCATCAATGCGACGTAAGGCTTTTTCCTGAGCCAGCATTTGTTCACGTTCAACCAGTTTAGCATTATATTCAGACTGCATCTTGGCTCGCTCATTCTCATAGTTCTGGTCGGCTACCTTCATAGCCTCCTTAAGGGCTACAGCCTCTTCTTGGAACTTCCTGTACGTGTTATCGGCATTAGCCCCTGATAGTACCGACTGCACTCTGTCGAGTGCTTCCTTCTCATCAATAGCAGTTGGGGAGCCCAAGACTGTTCTGGCAATCTTAGTTTCTGAAATGATTACAGTTTTATCTTTTGAGTCAGGTTGTTTATCTACTAACTTATAAATCGCATTAACTGATGCTGATGCTTTAGAAAACCTGTCAGCCACCAATTCATCATATTTTTGCTCAACTGGGCTTGAAATTGGTTTGGGAGGTAATTCGGGCAAGGGTTCAGACTTTTTAAACAGACAGCCTGTTAAAAGTAAAACCAAGCAAGCATACATAGTTGACCGAAGTAGTGACAAAAACTTAATCATTACTTCTGAGTTTTTGTCCACCTCGGGTCTTAACCCAAATGGTTGACAATTACTAACTTTAGAAGGTCGTATTATTTGGTCTGCTCATCTGGGTACAAAATAAAAACTTTGGTCGGTTTTTGACACTCTGGCAATCCCAGAGTGTTTTTTTTAGAGAACCTTCTTGATGCCCGAATAAGCCTCGCTGGTGGCGTTATACGCCACGTTGAGGTTCTTTTCGATTACTTCCTTACAATCCTTGTCCAAGAAGCATTTAAGGTCTTCCTCCGCCTTCATTTTGCGTAAGAACAGAGCCTCATGGGAATCATTTGAGGGTTCGTACACATGGGAAATCCTGTTTAAGATTTCGCCAGAGATTTCAACCTCTTCAACCCGATAGTGAAGATTGGCTAACCGCTTACGGGCATTGTCCAATTCAGCGATAGCCAAGCATAACTGGTCGTATGCCTTTCGGATTTCCTGTTTATTGTGTATACTCATACTATTGAGTATATGTCAACTGCTTGGGCTTGTCAACTGTTCGACTTGACAAATCAAGGGATTGGGTATATAATTGTTACGAGAGGTTGACAAACCCAAACGCTTGTATAAAACTATGAATTCTGAATTCCGTAATCAAGAGAGAGACCAAGCCATCAAAGAAGCCGCCCGTATCCTCGGTCGCATTGGTGGTCAAGCAGGTCGTGGAGAAGCCAAGCGTCGACCCTCCGAAGTCTGCCGAGCCGCTGTTTTAAAGCGTTGGGCTGAATATCGCAAGAACAAAATTGAATCGACCCAAATTGATTCTAAACAAATTAAGTCTTAATGGATTTATTTACCTTCTTTACTTGGATTGTTAAAGCCATCATGGCTATGGGCGGGCTATTGCTCGTAATATGCATTTGGATTGGCTTTAAGTTTGTCTACAACATTATTGATGTTGCCTTATTCCAAATTAGATTAGCCCATAAGTGGAACAAGTTTCGTAAGTTAAGTCCAGAAGCAAAAGCAGAAGCATTGAAAGATAAAAGATTTTTGTACCCAAATGAAAACTCGACCGACCCAAAGGAATACGACCAAGGATAAGAGTTGGACTCGGCATTTAACCCTCGAAGAGAAATTCCAACTTAACCAGAACGCATACGATTACTGGTGCCAGCACCCGCACCTTAATCTTGCTCAAGTTGTGCAAATCCACAACATGACTGAGCAAAAATTGCGTTGTTGGATGCGGGCATATAAGAAACCACGTCCATTTGATGACATTTATGGGCGTAAGAAAGACCGCCATGGTTGGATTGTCAAGGCTTACAATAAAGGACTTGAAGAAGACCTTACCGCCACTACAGTGGCTAAATGGGCATCCGAGCAATCGGGTTGCTTTATGCGAAGAGGTGATATACAATACTACGCATACAAATTTAATCTCCCGCAGTTGCGGGAAGATAACAATGGTACACATTTAGCAAAAACATCAAAATATGCATAACCCAGAAGACCAAGACCAAGACCCTGTATTAGCAAACAACGATGAGTACACCAAAGGTGGTGAGCATGGTTGGGTTGGTAATGCTATCGCTTCTTACACTATTGTGTTTGAAGATGAGGCTCAACTAAAACGCTTTTATAAGTTCATGAAGAAGTGCAAGCGAATCTATCCGTATAAAAGAACTATCGGAGAAGCAATCGACCTGTACCTTCAAGAATTTGTAATGAACCAAGATGCCAACAACTAATTATACCCCCAAGACCAGAGGGTATAAGTTGCTTACTTATCTTACAGCACGAACCAAGTCTAATGTAACTATTCGTGAGAACCAAGGTAAGCAGTTGCATAATCCTCTTGTATCTATTCCCTTGAAAGATGCTCAGTCGATTCTTGAATCACATAAAAAGAGAAACGATAAAATTGAGCAAGTTAAAAAAATCGCTGAGGAATTATCTCGCCAACTTGATGGTGAGTACATGGATTACAATCCTCGACACTTACGTCATATTGCTAACATTGTTTTAATTAAACTTAACGAATTAGATGAGCAGGTATAAACAACCCATGGGCATCAGTGTTCTTGATGCCGCTAAACAAAGAATTCATCACATCTACGATACGCACGATTCTCCAATCGTGCTATTTTCAGGTGGTAAGGATTCTCAGGTTCTTGCTCATATTGCTTGGGAGGTAGCCCAAGAGCGTGGACATAAATTTATCAACTGTGTCTTTAGACATGATGAGTTTACTTTAAATAATGTTATTGACTTTGTTCGACATTATGCGGCTATGCCTTGGATTCGGATGCATCACATCATTATTCCTGAGCCATCGTTGCGTTATGTGTTTAATAAACCCATTCAATATCGTCAATGGGACTATAAGAATCGTGAAACAATGCGACCCATCCCTGATTATGCTATCCGCCCCACGGAAGACCTTTGGGAGATTGATTGGTGGGAACAAGATATTGAGCGATTCCAATGCCAATTCTTTAAGGGCAAAGTAGCCCAAATGAATGGTATCCGTGCCTCAGAAAGTCGATTCCGCTGGAGAGCGTCAGTTAATAAACTGATTGAAAACTATATCAACAAAGCAAATGGCTACCCTCGGGCGACGCTTTGTAAACCCCTTTACGATTGGGAAGAGCGTGACATTCTGAAGTATCTTTACGAAAATAAGTTGCCTTATTGCAAGACTTACGATTGGCAATATTATGCTAAAATGGATTTACGTACCAGTCCGTTTTTGCATCCCGAGAAGATTCGTCACCTTAAAAAACTTCGTCAAATAGACCCAGTTTTCTATGACCAAATCCTGAAGATTTTTCCTGACCAACAAACCCATGATAGATATGCTGACGAAAGAAATGACGTTGCTATCATTCAAAAGTATGGTAAAGATTGGGATGGCGTTCACCAATACATTGTTGAACATTATGAGGAGGGCAAGTCACGAGACCTCGCTATCGCTCGTCTCGTTCAAATCGGAAAATTAAGTCAATCTGAACGCAATAAGGAAATGAATAACTACCCGATTGATTACGTTCTAAAGTACTTCATTCGAGGTCAGATTTGGAAACTTTTGCTTCCATTCCGCAAAAACCAAAAGGAGTGGGCTAAATTAATTTGAGCACTAAAAAATTAAAAGTAGTTGCATTCTGTGGCTACGCACGTTCTGGTAAAGATACTATTGCGGATGCAATAGCATTACAATCAGACAAACATCAAACTGTATGCAACAAATATAAGTTTGCGACAAGTTTAAGACATGCAATCAAAGCATCCATTGATTATATGGGCTTATCTGATAAGGTAAACGTTTTTACTGAGAATGACAGTGAAAAGATAATGATTAGAAATCTTTTCATTGAATTTGGTGAATATTGTAGAGCAAAGGATGTTGATGTTTTTGCCAACAAACTTGCAAGTTCTTTAAAAGAAAATAGTGATGCAATTAGTGTCGCTTTGATTACTGATATGCGTTACCTCAACGAATATAAAATTGTAAAAGAAGCATGCTTAAATAATGGATGGGATTTTCATTTTGTATATGTAATCAGGCAAGATACTCAGCCAGCCAGCGTTGTTGAAGGTAATAGCATTGAAGAATTGATGAGTTATTGTGCATCTCATGATGAACCTTATTACGTTGCTTACGCAAAAGACGGGGATATTCAAGCCCTCTTGACTTTTGCCAGAAAACTGTATAATCATCAATTAAAATGAGCAGAACATTAGAACCAGTAGAAAACATTAAATGGATTGACTGTGATGTGCTTGTAGCAAATCATTACAATCCCAATCGGGTCATGAATGCGGAGATGAACCTTATTGAGCGTTCTATCCTGCAAACAGGCTGGATTCAGCCAATTCTTGTAAACAAGAATAATGTCATCATTGATGGCTTTCACCGCTGGACTCTATCAAGGCTTTCCGTAAACCTTAAAGAACGTTATCACAATAAGGTGCCATGTGCAGTTTTAGATGTTGATGATGTTGAGGCGATGATTATTACAGTGCGTATTAATCGTGCCAAAGGCACTCACTTGGCATTCCGCATGTCAGAGTATGTACGTGAACTTGTAGAGAAACATAAGGTGCCCATTGATAAACTGGCTACCGACATTGGTGCCACATTTGACGAGGTACAACTATTAATGAAATCCGATGTGTTTGAGGCTAAGGATGTTCAAAACTGGACTTATAGCGAGGCTTGGTTCCCTGCAGAATCAGGCAGAACAAGACTTCCAACTCTCTTTGACTTTGTAGATGGTAAAGAAAAAATTGAGAATGTCAAGAAACAAAATGAAGATAATTTAGAGTGGTTTGATATTGCAAACGAACAAATTAATCAAGAAGGTATTGACAATATGGAAAATTCTGTTAAAAAGGTAAGTAACAGAAAGAAGAAAAAAAAGAATGTCGAACCCTAAAATATGTCCATCAATAGTATCAGCCGCTTTACAGTTATGCGTCTCTCCCGAGACGCTTGATGCTGTCCTTAAAAACAAGGACAGGATTGCAGAACTCGAAGCACAGGTTAAGGTGCTCGAGCATTTAGTTGCTTACCATAAGGAGATGGATTTTTCTTTTAGAAGTAAGATTCAGAATCTTTTAAACAACCATAGATAATATGTCTACGGGAATGAAACCATTTTGGTATGATAATAACTTCTTTAAAGATAAAGAAGATGTTGTCATGCGTTACCATAATGCTGAAAGTACCCAAGAGACTGGGAATAAGTTTTTGCTGGGTGGAGCCTTGAAGCCTGTTACAAAAGAACAGGTTGATAGAGCATCCAATCTTGGAATGAACAAGGAAGCCATTGAAAGGCTTTTAAAGGCAGGTACAGACCATGATGTTAATAACGAGCCTGAACGGCTCGAGCACGTCGAGGAAGACCGATATATCATTAAACCTGACCCAAGAGGTGTATATTATTTTAAGGCAACTGTTAATGGCAAAATTGTAATCAAGCCACTTTCAGATGATTTCAAGAAGTCTAAGGTATTGAGAGATAAGTACTTGCAAGAGTATAAACTTAGTTAGTAGACAAAACACAAAGATTATGCCCGAGTTTCCACGATACGAAATCCCGATGGATATACAGCCAAATGAGGCATGTGAGTATTGTGATAGCAAAAACTGGGCATTTTCTATTGTTAATACGTCTAGTCGCATTGACCTCTTTACGGGGGTTAAATGCCATTTATGGCGAGGCAATAGTATTTGCAAATCTTGCGGTATGACTACATACTGGAAGGTAGACCCTGACTTGCCTTATGAGCCGACGAACTTCAAACCGAAAGAACTCGAATAGCCTTCCAAAGGTTATTTACGTTAAGTTGGGGAGAACTAAGCCAGAGCGTTTAAAGGACGGGTATTCTCGTACTGATTTCGGTCAGTGGCAGAAGGGCTTAATTAAGATAGACCCTCGCCAAAACGCACAGGAGATGCTTGATACTATTGTCCATGAGGTTCTTCATGAGGCTCTTGAAGAATTGACCGAAGAAGGGGTCGAAAGAGTGTCTGGAATGCTCTCTGCCGTCCTTTGGCGTGAAGGCTATAGAAAGACCAGTGAGGGCAAAGAAAGAGCATAAATTCACCCCTTTAAAGGTCGAGCCTTATGACTGTGAGCACAGGTTCTTAGTTTGGTCTGAAACCCGTCCTGACATAGCCCATTTGGTCGACTTGGAAGAGAATGATGGCAGAGGTCAATGCTCTTGTGAGGACTGGGAATTTCAAAATGTAAACTATTTCTTATGGCAAAAGCCATATGAATGTAAACATATCACATACTGTAAGATGCTTAAATCTAAACTTAAATCTGATTCCAATCCCTTATGAGCATAGCATGCCTTAAATCCCTCACTAAGTATAGATTGATTTTACACATCTTAAGGCTTTCCTGTCTTCGCCATGCCCGTAAGGGCAATGGCAGGGGTTGTTCGCAACCTTAGTGCGGTTGCTCACAACCATTATACCATGCTATTCTTGACTGTCAAGTCAGAGGACATTGGCTATCTTTTAAGCAGATTCTTGACTTTTAAAAAAGTCATGTTATAGTGATAGCCACTGATACTCTGATGGCAAAGAAAGAATCAAATATTTGGGATGGTAAAATGTCGTTTCAATACGATATTTCAACTAAGAAATATTTTGCCATTTTTACATTAGATGGAGTTAGCCATACTTGCGAAATCCCATCTAACGATTTTTCGTTAATGCAAATGTCTTGCATTAACTCAGCGGAAAGAAAAGATTTTTTAAAAAAGAAAAAATATAAAACCAAGAAATTAAAAAATGATTATTTTAACAACAAAAAACAAAATTAATGGTTTAATTCGTTCGCCATTAAGACATGAAAGTTTTTACAATTATATTGTTGGACAAATTGTTCCAGCAAAAAATCAATTTATTGTATTAAATTCAGTTTCATTTAAAATAACTAATGATTATATTGATGTAAAATATGAGGCATCATTATGTCAGCCAGAGGCTGACGATACTATTATTGAAGCCTTAGAAAGAACACCAATGTTAATTGATATTGAAACCAAAATTTAATGAACGAACCAATTAGATATACGCCATATTCATTGGCTTGCTCTTCTTGCAAGAAACCTGACGCTGAAATTCAAAGCGTCATGGCTACCAATGAAAAAGGAGAGTTTATTAAATATCAAGACTATTTAAGTCTTAAAAATGATTATAAAGTAATAGAAAGGCATCTTTCACGTTATATCAATCAGGAGGCTTTAGCAAAAGGATGCTCTAAGCAGGGGTGCAACCGCACCCTGCGTGACACCATCGAGGAACAGAACACACAGATTGAGGCACTTAAGCGGGATGTGCTGGAAAAGACCGCTGAACTGCGGAACCTTAAGGAAGTGGTTGCAGACCTTCACAATCAAGCCGAAGACGATTTATACAGCATTGAGACCGAACGCATTGAGAACGCTCGCCTCAAAGCCGAGTTCGAGCGGCTTATCAAAGCAGGGGATGCAATGCTTTCCGAATGGGCAAGCGGAGACGAAAAAGATGCCCAAAACTTCCTCAAGGCATTGGTAATCTGGAACGCCGCCAAGGAGGGCAAGCAATCGTGAGCGTTATACTTACAATTATTGCGGCTTTCTATGGTTTATTTGCTTTCATAATTTTCAATGCGTGGCTGTTTGCAAAAATCATTAATTGGTTTATTATGCGTGACTTATCAAATGAACGCCGCAAGGACGGCAAGGACACACAATGAGCAAAGTAAAACGATATGCTTTGTCTAAAGAAACTTGCGATTTTGAAGAAACTAAATATGGCTGTTTTGTATGGATTAATGATTATGAAAAACTTGAATCTGAGAACGAAGAATTAAAAAGAGATTTACGCCAGCAAATTGAACTTAATGCTTTGGCTGAAATCGGTTTCAAAATGTATGTAAGGAATGTAGAATCTGGTGGTTTGCACAAAGACCGCAAAGATGCCATTGAACGCTACGAAAAAGAAGTATCCAATCTTAAAGCACAGGTCGAACAGTTGACAAGAGCCGCTAATTGGCTTTTGCTTCAATGGGATGCAAACCACAATGGAGGAGAGACAAGTCGAGTTGGTTCAAACTCTATAAACGAACTTAGAAACGCCGTTAAGGACGGCAAGGACGCACAATGATTAACATTAAAGGGACAATCCAATTTCAAAACAATTATTGTAAAGCCATAATTGATGCCAAAACTTTAGATGGCTCGATACACAACGGCAAAACGGTCTATCATATTGTCAATGATTTCAAGCCAATGGACTTCAAGGACAACCTTATCCGCAATACATATTATTCGTATGAGAGTGGCTTGTATGCCCTAGCAGTATTGCACGGAGACAATCTGTTGCACTTCGGCGAATATTGCTTTTATGACCAAGAGGATTACGAACGGGCTTGGACAAGTTTGGAATCTAAACTAAAAAAGAAAAACACCCAATGAGCGAACCTAAACGATATTCTGCGTTTTCCGATGGAAGACATTTTCATATGAAAGAAACACAGAAAGGTGGATGGGTTCATTACGAGGACTACGCCC
>Ga0214172_1000149_pt1 | contig 38430 bp, 43 predicted proteins | sample TroBogEpilimnion_29_FD_153010 | JGI IMG/M metagenome (GOLD analysis project Ga0214172, IMG submission 153010) | Freshwater microbial communities from Trout Bog Lake, WI - 12JUL2007 epilimnion | ecosystem: Environmental > Aquatic > Freshwater > Lake > Epilimnion/Euphotic zone | place: Trout Bog...
TCGGTTTTATCCGTAGGCGCAAACCAGATAATCGTTGCCGCAGCAGTCAGGTCTAAGCCTCTCGCAATCGGACCGGGGTGAGCGATAAGAACACGCGGCACACCTTCTTGAAAATCAGCAATGCGCTGATCGGCCTCTTTGCTCGGAACTTCACCATTTACCATGACGCACGTATATGTTTTCGATAGCTCTTTGTAGAGCAATGTTATCACGCTTGTCAATGGTGCGAACACGATAATTTTACGAGGAGCCTCTTCCATGACTTCGCGCAACACTTCAAAGCGCGGCTTGGCGTCAATCAGGTGCACGTCATGATCTGAATTATATATAGCCCCACACGCAATTTGTATAAGTTTCCAGCGCAACACGCCTTCATTCACGGCGGTGATAGGTGTTCCGGTGCCCATCTGCATTCTTAACTCGCGCTTCATTTGCTCATAGGCTTTCTTTTGCGCGGCGGATAGCTCGGCATCTTCCTGCATTACCACGCATGGCGGCGCGTCAAAGCAATCGTCTTGTGTAAAGCGCACGCTAGGGCTCAAAAGTTTCTTTGCAGCCTCAGCCGCACCAGAGCGCGGCACCCATTTGAAATTGGTGATCTGCACCATGATCCGCTGTTTATATCCGGTCAGGGTTTCGCCGTAAGCGTTGTTCACAAGCTTGGCTTGCCCGTAGGCGTCCAGAGGGCCGTTGCTGGTCGGTGTCCCGGTCATCATCCAAAGATAAGGGCGTTGTTGTATGAGGGCGCGTGCGACCTTGTGGCGGCGCGTAGACGGGTCTTTGTAAGCGCTTGCTTCGTCCACCACTACAAGCTTAATATCTTCACGCTCGGACAGCTCTTTCGCCATGCCTTTGAGAACGACCGAACGGTTCGTTTCAGCGCCCGTACCTAGCCCGTCAAAGTTTATGATATAAAAGTCTGCTTCCTGTTTGAGCAGTTCGAGGCGCTTTTCGGCTGTACCATGCAGCACGATGCAAGTGCGCTTGCCTAAAAAGTGCTGGAATACAGAGTTTGCCCACGTGCGCTTGAGTGTTCTCAGCGGTGCAATAATCAGGGCGCGAAACTTTTTGCCGCGACGCTCATGCTGTTCCATAAGATAATCTGCCGCCCAAAGTGCGCTTAGGGTCTTTCCTGTACGCATTTCAGACAGGTTAAAGCATCGAGGGTTCAAGGCCATAAAGTTTGCCATGACGCGCTGTGCATGGTGCGGGCGCTCGATCTGCGGGCCATGCGGCCAGCTATACCCGTAATCCATTGGTGCAATGGTTGGCATACCGACACGGGTAAGCTTTTGCAGGTTGGATAAGGTGCAAGGAATACCGACGTGACTGTCTGGTAAAGCCCTGCCGTCAGGAAAGTGCTCAAGCACGACTTTAGGGTGCGCCGTGGGGTACACAGCAACGTTTAACGCTTCATCGTAGAACATGTGTTGTCCTTATTTGATAAGGGCTTTCACCGCTTCGCATTCCAGAGAGTTTTCAAGGCACACGCCTCCACCTGCTTCTGCAATGTCGCGCATGACGCACTCTTGTCGGGGCGTGACTTTGCGTACGCCCTCTCGTTTCGTTTCAATCCCGTAGAATTTACCTTTATGGCAGACCAGAAAGTCAAGAGTTGCAGCGCCAAAGCCCGACTGCACAGGCATGAAATAGTATGCCCCGATCTCTTTCAGATAGCGTTTCACCGCAGCTTTGACGTTGCTCTCGTTCATTTGTTACTCATTTTTCTTGCTTCCCTGAAAGCCGCAGGGGTCTTCCCGTGAAGTTGATAAAACGCCGCGCTCCTAACCCGGCGGGCTTCCTGCATTTTTTCGCTACAAGCAAGGCAAACCGTTGTGTGATCTTTCCCGAACCATTTGGCAATCATTGTGTAGCTAAATCTGGCCTCGCCGTTCGGCAGTATTTCAGAACGAAGTATGAGGTAAATCGCTTTCCTGCATTTCACCAGATTTGGCAAGCGGCTTGGTCCTAAAATATCTTCGACATGCACAAACCGTTTTGCACATTCCTTCTCAATAATGTCGCGCACGCGCCACGGTATTGCCCGGTCTGCATAGATTTGTTTCACATGGCCGGGGTTTCTCATAATCCATTCCCTGAGTTTCTTAATCAGCTTTGCGGTCATCTAAAATTTCCTTGGATATGAAAAAAGCTTGATCTACAACATTGTTGTAGAACATGATGAGTTTGTTGCACTCGATGAGTAGGCCAAGTTCTCGGTCACGAGCATCTGCTAAAGCCTCGTCTTTGCACTCGATGATGCGGTCTTTCTTGGCTAGTTCAGCGCGAAGGCGCTCAATCTCCGCATCCTTTGCGGCGATCTCATCCGGTGTCGGTTCGGCTTCGAGAAGGTCATACTTACTATCTTCAATGGAATATTTCCCTTCTATTGCCCAAGAAGCTTGTCGCCACTCATTATCTACAAAATAAGCCCCGTGGACAGCGTAAGCTTGATCCTGAATGGCGTAAATTTTAACATCGTAGCCACATCTGGTTTTGTAGGTTTTATCAATCGCTACAATCATTGCCGTGTCTCCGAACCAGAAACAAATGCGCCATCAAGATCGCCAAAAGCAATAAAAAGAATGTTGCTTTTCGGGATGTAAAGCCCGTCGTTTACATAGCACCCATGCAGTTCAACCCAGTCGAAAACTTCCCGCTGTGAACCTTTATTTTCCGTGTCGATGTACCCAAGCCCGTTGACTAAATAAATTCTCATTTTCATGCGTTGCTCCTCGCAGGATTATGTTTACATGTTTTGACGCTGCACCATCCGCACAATGGGTTGGAGTTTGCAGGCCACTCAGCCCCAGCCGCTTCGGTCTGGTGCATCTGTTTCACGAGCCTCTGAATGTGCTCGAACGTCTTGGGCGCGGGCTTGCGTAGGTCATAAACTTTCCCGATCCGATCTTCTTTCAGCCACGCATAAGCCCCGCTCATGCGCTCGATCTCGGGAAAGTTTGCCAACACCAGCAGACCATGCCGCTCTAATTCATCTTTGTCTTCACGTGGCTTGCCTGTTTTCCAGTCTAGGATAAAGCCCGCATCATTTTCGGTCTTGAGCACGTCCACCTTGCCTTTAAAAAAGCAATCGGCAGCTCGAAAGCCTGTAGGTTTCCCGTTGATTGTCATGCCCAGCGAAAGCTCGGCCTTGCAGCCATCGCCCAGCGCCGTGAGATATTTCCCGAACTTCGCCATGCCTTCGGGCAATGTCTTGGCTTCATTGATTGCCAGCTCGAGAGCTTTGTGCACCTCGTTGCCCCACTTGATTGCTTCTGTCTCCACATAGGGCTCGTCACGGACGACATACTTGTGGAAAGCCTGCTTAGGGCAACGCTCATAGACAGAAAGGAACGAGTGTGAGGCAACGGGGATTTTACGCATATCAGTCTTTCTCTTTTGTTTTCTTAGACTTACCAGCTTTGCTTAAAGCAATAGCTACGGCCTGCTTTTGCGGCTTGCCCGCTTTCATTTCTGTCCTGATATTTTCAGAGACAACTTTCTTCGACTTTCCTTTTTTCAGCGGCATGATGTCCTCACTTCTCGTAGCGGTCTGCATACCCGCCCTCTGCATCAAGCGGTATGCCCGGCAGCCATTCCGGCTCGGCTCGCATGATCTCCACCAGCTTACCAAAGTCTTCCGCCGCTGTCTCGTTCCGCACCAGCACGACCACTTCGTCATGGGTTGTCAGGACGATCTTGTAGCCCGCCAGCGTCATCTTAATCATGGCCTGCGACATGACAACTCGTGCCATAGCCTGCACCACGTTCTCGACCAGCGTGCCGCCCCAGATGCCTACCCAGCCCTTGCGGGTGCGCCGTTGCCATTGCCGCTCGATAGGAGCCCGTCGCAGCTCGTAGAAGATCGGTGCATCATTCGGCAACACTATGCCGCCCTTCATAACTGTGAGTGGCCCCCACGTGATAAGACCCGCGCCCGCGTGCATGTGCCCCAGCATCGCATCACCCTGTTTCCAGTATTCTGTGACCTTCGGGTGTGACATGCGATAGGTGTTTATCGCGGTCTGTGCTTCATGTGTTTCCAGTATGATCGACGCCCCGCCCAGCGCACCTGCACGGCACGTAGTTTGCAGCTTGTTCGCGCCCATGCCATAGCCGCAGCCCAGCTCGAGAACCTTGCCCAGATGCCGCTCAGTCGGGTTGTCTTTCTTATTGATCGGACGCCCATAGAACCTGCTTGCGCCCTCTGAATACAAGTCTCGGCCAGTGGCAAAAGCATCAATAATGTCCATTTGCCCGGCCACATAATTGAGCACGCGGCATTCGATTTGACTCAGGTCTATAACGGCAAGCTTCCATCCGTCAGGAGCGTGCAAAGCTTTCCGCAGATCGCCACCTCTCGGGAAGTTTTGAAAGTTAACTTTATCCCCACCAGACCATCGGGTAGTATGTGCCCCACAATAAGTAAGGTAAACGGGCATTGCACCTCTGCCAGCCATTCCAGCAAGCCTTCCAGCTCTGGTCTCGTCAATCGTAGAACGCACGTCAAGACGTGCTTGTGCAAGTGCTGCGACTCTCTGGTTGTCATTGTCCAACAATCCTTTCATGAAGTCATCGGTCTTCGCAACGGCAGGGGTCGCGCCGTTCTTTCCGTCCTTGTATTCGGGCTCGATGCCTTCCGCCCGCAACAGCTCGACGAAGCGTGCAGCGCTTTGCAGATCAGCCTCACACACGCCCAGCGCGTCCAATAACTCGCCCTTGTGTTCCCACTCTTCGCGCTGCACGCGATAGAAAGTCGCAGTGTCTCCGACGATTGTAGGCTCGGTGAACATGCGGATCGTCATGTCAATCACGCGGTATTCCTCCGGCGGGAACTCCGGCCGGAACCGATTGAACAGGTCAACAGTCAATCTAATGTCCTGCAAGCAGCCTTCGCCCAGCGCTTTGTACAAGTCCGCTGGAATGTTTTCCGCACGCCTGCCCATAAATTCGTCATAGGGCACGCTCTTGCTGCCCAGCTCGAAGTGTTTTGCCAAGCTCGACAAGGCCACACTTACATGGTTCCCTACGAGCAGCCGCGCCATGCACAGCGTATCGAACCAGAACGCCGGGCGCACACCATAATGATGTGACAGGATCAACCCGTCAAAATGCGCGTGATGCGCAATGACGGCAATGTTTGCCCAGTCTTGCTTGTCGCACCACGCCTGAATCTCATGTGGCATGAGCCAATAGGCGCCGCTCTCGTCTTGGACGCCCAAAAGCAACGCTTGGAAGCGTTGCTCTCTGATATAGTGCTCGGTGGTCATCTTCTTGAGCGTATAATCTTTGTCAAAATACGTTTCGAAGTCCAGACAAATCGTCTTCATAAATTTACTATCTCCTCAAGCATTCTATCCCGGTCTTGCGCGCTCAAGTCGCACACATAAGCGCGGGCGGAAATTTCGTAGTGCATCAGGCCGGGAAACTCGCGCAAGATTGTGCGAACGTCATTCACCGCTTGACTCATAGATATTTCGCCGATTATGCAAATGTCTTTTTTCTGGATGTGCCCGGCGAAAAGTAAATGCTTCAGCGCACCTATTAGGCGCGTCCGTTCCGGCAATCTTTTGTTTAAAAAGTATGTCATCTACTTACCCTATTTAACGTTGCTTAGGTCGTCAAGCTTATTTTAACAGCGCGCCTGCTAGGGCAAGCAGCCCTAGCAGTCCGGCCAGCATTGCCCAGCTCATGCCCAGCTCGGTTTTTTAAATGCCGTCCGCATTTTGCGATACGGCATAATGACGCCAAGCATCGGGCAATCCTTTTCTCCGTCATGATAATGCACGAGCGCCGGATTCTGTCCGTTCGGGTGAATATCGCAAAGTGTTCCTAATTCTTTTGCTGCCTTATACATTGCAAGCTGATATTTCGGTTCGAACCATATATCAGTCACACTTAGAGCCGCTGGTGTTTCTTGCGGGATAACACGCCGCCAATCTGGATAAGTCCCATCAACGGGTTGAAACAGTGTGTTACCCAGCCGCCATGTTTCACCGTCATCAGTGCTTAATTCAACCAAATCTTGTCCACGTGCAGGCTTAAACCCCTTCACAATGTCCGCTGGTATAATCAAGCTCACGAGCTCGTCTAGTGTGTTCGTTTCGTCATGCGCTGCCAGCAGCATATGGCCGTTTGTTGCAACAAGCGTTGTTCCTTTTGCGTTTATCTCAACCTGCACGCCGCAAAGGTAGCGGCGTGTCTCTTCGTTCGATACAGCGTTAAAGACGGCTTTCAAGTGGTTAACTATCAGTAAAGTTTTCATGTTTGCGTTTCCGTTTGTTATGATGCTTGGTGCATCCATAAAGGCAGATTGTCGCCTGCCTTTAAAACTGCATCAGATTGCTTGCAAAATAGTGAGGCCAGCTTTTCTGTAATTATGCTCCCACCCGTAACCATCGTTTACAGTGGTCACGCCCGCAATGGTCGTGCCGGACATTGCCGCACTGGCCTTGTCGTAGCCATACCCGCTTGCAGTGCCCTTTCTCCAGCGCGTAAACTCGTCAAACGGTATATGCTCAGGGCGATCCAGCGTCCAGTCTGCAACATACGCAATCAGTCTGCCCGCTCCGTCCGCTGGATAGTGCAGCTGAATTGTGCCGACGTGTTCAGGACCGCGCATAACTATAAATGCTGCAACGCGCTTAGTCCGCTTTTGAATTTCATTATGCAGCGCGAAAATTTTATCGGATGTTTTGCTCATTGTGTGCTCCTCTGTGTCGTGACGACGGTGTAACATTTACACCTATAGTTTTTGTATATCAAGATAAAATTTGATCGATTGCGTTAGATAATGCAATCGGGCTCGTTGTCTCTGTGTGTTTGGCCAGCCGCAAGACAAAGTGTGCCAGCGCTCTGGTTAGTGGTGCGCGGTGCGCGCCGGGCAGTGTGTCCAGTGCTGCGCGTAGTGCTGTTATGGGTTGGTCACTCTGCCAGCGTGCTATCTCCTCGTGCGCGTATGTGGGTAAGCTTGGCGCCCGCTCCCACCGGTGCAGTGTTTGGCGTGATACTCTAAGCTGTCCGGCGAGTTGCGCACGAGTTAGCCCATGCGCGTTGCATAATGCTGTGATAAGGTTCACGGCGTTATTCTCCTGTAAAATTTGTTACTTCGCGTAATAGAGCACAAGTAGGGCGAAGCCTAGATACGGCGTTGCGTAGCCTACGGCCAGTGAGCAGAGTAGGATATATATGAGTTTCATTGTGTTTGTCTCCTGTCAATTATTTGACGCTGTTAATGTGGCACGTATTAAATGTTACGTCAAGAGGGTGTGTTGCGTTTATTACGCATGCGCCCCGGGGCTTTGTGCATGGATAAAGAGACTTCCTGCACAGCGTCGTAACGAGGCATATCATTTGATAAATCAGGTAGCCATGTTAAGGGGCGGCGCTTGCCCTTGTATAAAATGTTACTATCCGCCTTAGTCGGGTGTGGTTCATACCATGGGTAAACATGCACGAGGCGGGCATTGAGGTAGATGCACACATTGCGCTTCTTGCGTAGGGATACACGGTCTGTGTAGGTCACGAGATAGTTGCCTGCGGGCTCATATCGGGCAAAAAGTGTCATTTGTTACGCCTTTCTTCCAAGCTATGGAATCTTGGAAATAATACCTTAACCTAAAAACTCAATAAGATCAATAACTACAAACTATCAGTAGAAAAAGAGATAGTAGTTATATAGCAGTTATCTTTTAAGCTCTTTGTATCATTTGGTAATAGGTCAACATTACTGACCTAAAAAAAAATTGGCCTAAGGGGGTGCTTATTTTCTTAAATAGTTTAATAGTATATATAGTTACTTAAAAAAATATATAGGTTGCCCTTTGTTTTCATGCACTTAGCACGCCGCTTCAAACTAAATGTTACACGACTAAAAGGTGCATACTTTACATTATCTATCAGATGTTACGCCCTGCCCTTATGCGCCCCTCTGCCCTTGCCCATTTGTTACGTGTTTCATTTGTTACGTAGGCGGGTCGCACCCTGTGACGAGTGCAGCAAGGTGCATAGTGTAACGTTTATTACATGGGCTAGGGCTAGGCCAGAGGGAGGCCAGAGGCCGGGGCCCAACTCAGGAAAACCCCCCACCGACCACCCCTTACCTTATTTATTTTACCCCCCATATAAAAACCGCACGTATTTTTGAAATCGACTTTCAACAACCAAATAGTATCGTTGACAACCTCACGCACCAAGATTATGGTATTCAGGCTTTCGGGTATATGTTGTTCTCGAGGGCGCGTTTCCTCCCTTAACTTGCCGGGGACTTTCCCCTGAAGGTTCCCGGTTCTTTTATGACAAGCATCCGTGACGACATCATCCTTCATCTTGGGCGCGATCCCCTTCTTGCCCACAGCGCTTTGTTTCGTCATCGCCATCCTGAAGCTACCCAGCATTTCCACAAAACCATAATTGAAGATTGGCACTCTGATGCGCCGCGTGTTCTGGACATGGTGTTTCGTGGCGGTGGCAAATCAACTGTGGCGGAAGAAGCAATCATTGTCATGGCATGCCTTCAACAGTTCAAGAACGGATTAGTGATCGGTGAAACCGAACCCCGTGCACAAGAACGCCTTGCCGCTATCAAGCATGAGTTTGAAACCAACGAAGACCTGCTTGAATTGTTTGGCGATCTCAAAGGGCGTAAATGGCAAGAGACTTACATCGAGCTATCGAATGGAACAGTACTGCGAGCTCATGGCCGTGGTCAGTCTTTGCGCGGTGTTAAGCATCTGCATTATCGTCCTGATATAGCCTTCCTCGATGACTTGGAAGATGAGGAAAGTGTCAGGACCCCTGAAGCCCGCCAGAAGACAATGGACTGGTTTGTCAAAACGTTTATGCCTGCTCTTGATCCTAGAGCTCGCGTGCGCATGGCCGCTACCCCGTTACATCCAGAAGCACTTGCCCTAAAGCTGTCACGCTCTCCAGATTGGGTAGTGCGTAAGTATCCCATCCTGTACAAGGATGCGGCGGGGCAGGAAGCGGCGACATGGCCGGAGCGGTACTCGCTGGACTGGTGCCGTAACAAACGGCGGGAGTACGAAAGCCTTGGGCAGCGGCACGCATGGCAGCAGGAGTTTATGTGCGAGGCAGAGAACCCAGAGGATAAAATATTTACGCCAGACTTGTTTAGGTGTGAGCCGCAGATCAAAACGTGGCAGCCTGTCTACGCGGTCTACGACCCTGCACGCACGGTAAAATCAACGTCGGCCATGACTGGTAAAATAGTCGGGTCGTGGGTAAACAACCGACTGATTATCTGGGAAGCGGCAGGGCATCTCTGGAAGCCGGACGAGATTATCGAGGACATCTTCAACGTCGACGCACGGTACAACCCCATTAGTATCGGCGTTGAAGAAGACGGCCTGCATGAGTTCATTATGCAGCCGCTCAGACATGCTCAGATAAACCGTGGACACCCCGTCCCGATACGAGCTCTGAAAGCCCCCAAAGGCAAACTTGACTTCATCCGTAGTCTGCAACCATTCTTCAAAGCGGGAGAGGTTATCTTCGCTGGCGATAAACTGAACTTCCAAGAACTTGAAAATCAACTTATGTCCTTTCCATCTGGCAGGATCGACATACCAAACGCGCTCGCCTATTTCCTTAAGCTTCGCCCCGGCATACCGATGTTTGACGGCTTCGGTGCAGTCAACATAAACGAAGACATCCCCGTTGCCCAGAGACATCCGGCGTACCTATGCGTCAACGCAACCAACTCGATTACGACCGCGATGGTAGTGCAGGTCTATGACGGCATGTTATCAGTGCTGGCAGACTTTGTGCGTGAAGGCGATCCCGGCGCCGTGCTCGCTGACTTGATACGTGAAGCAAGCGTGTTTGCCCGAAAGAACTTTACACTCGTTGCACCGACCCGGCACTTTCAACAGTACGACCAGACAGGGCTTGTAGGCGTTGCCAAGCGCATACCTGTCTCAATCAATCGTGGCGGGGTAGAGGTGAAAGGGAGGGCAGAGATCAGGGACATGATGCGGAAGCTCTCGCATGGCCGCCCAGCCTTCAGAGTAAGCACGCTGGCCTCATGGACGCTCAGGGCGCTGTCTGGGGGCTATGCCAGAGAAATCGGGCATGACCATGCAGTCGAGGGCGTGTACAAGGTTCTGTGCGAAGGCTTGGAGTGTTTCGCGGCCACGCTGTCCTCCGGCTTGCACGATACCGAGAATGAAGGTATAAGATACGCAACCACATCGGACGGGCGGCGCTATATGAGCGCCTTGGCAACGAGGGACTGATATGCGCGAAACATTTCTCATAGACATCGACATAGCTATGGGCACATCCCTTATGCTTGGCGATGAACACTCTCAAGCGATCCTTGCACAGATGCGACGTTTAGCCGCAGCCCTTCCTCCAACAATTCCCGACGCTGTGCAGGAAGTAGCAGGCGATGCTACTGTGGTGACATCAAACCTTAACCTGAATGAAACTGCACTGCGCGACAACGAAACATTATATGATCCTTCTGTTCCTCCTGTAGTATTGGCGAGCTAAGACATGGCTGAGGAAGAAGAACTTCTCAACGTCGAGGAAGATGATACTTCAGGATTGAAGGATCGTTCTAAGAACCTTGCCAAGTCTAAAAAGACCCGCGAGAAACTAATTGACTTGTACCGCGACGTGGAGAAAGGTTTTGAAGACCAGCTTCCGCGCTCAAACGACATGCAGGACTATTGGGACATCTACAACTGTAAGCTAGGCGAGAACCAATTTTATTCCGGCAACAGCCGTATCTTCTTGCCTATAGTATACAACGCGGTCAATGCCCGTAAGACACGTTTCGCAAACCAAATCTTCCCGCAGTCTGGCCGCTACGTTGAGGTGACATCTTCGGATGGCACAACACCTCATGCGGTGATGGCGCTTGCAGAGCACTACGTTCGCAAGGCTCGCCTTCGTGAGCTTATCCCTGCCCTTCTGCGCAACGCTGACATTGAAGGCCAGTTCAACGTGTATGTGGATTGGTCGGAGCGCGAACGCCACGTGGTGCGCCGCGTAAAGCGCCCTGCACAAGTTGAGCCCGGCATAGTTGCCCCCGACGAAGAGGTTGAGGACATCGAGGAAGAAACCTTGAAGTCCGCGCACCCTACAGTTGAGATATTGGCCGACAGCGACGTGCTCATACTTCCTGCAACGGCAAGCCGCGCCGAGGATGCTATTGCGTCTGGGGGCTCTGCTACAATCATCCGGCGGTGGGGCAAAACCAAGATCAAGGCTATGATCTCCGAAGGGCAGATTGACAGCAAAGAAGGCGAAGCCCTGATTGAAGAAATGTCGAAAGACAATCGCTCGCATACGCCGGACAAAGCAAAGGCAATGGCCGATGCAGCAGGCATCAAGGGTACAGGCCAAGGCAAGTTTGCTTTGGTGTATGAGACATGGTCAAACGTCAAAACCCCAGACGGGTGGCGACTGTGCCGCACCTACTTTGGCGGCGCGGACAAAGTGTTGTCCTGTATGCGTAACCCTTATTGGTCGGACAAGCTTCCCTTAATTTCAGAACCGCTTGAAAAGATACAGGGATCGGTTAAGGGTATCAGCCGTATCCAAGCCGTTGCCGATCTACAGTACCTTGCCAACGATACAGTGAACGAAGCCGCAGACAGCATGGCTTACGGGCTCATGCCTATCGTGATGACTGACCCTGAGAAGAACCCCAAGGTCGGCAGCATGGTGTTGAGCATGGCCGCAATCTGGGAGACCAGCCCGAATGATACCAAGTTTGCAGAGTTCCCGCAGCTTTGGAAATCCGGCTTTGAAATTGTCGCTTCTATACAACAACAGGTTTTTCAAACGCTTAGCGTCAACCCTTCACAGATTACGCAAGGGGCGCGCAAGAAACAGAGCCAAGCGGAAGTTGCCAACGAACAGCAAGTAGATATGCTGACCACCGCCGATGTGGTTACGGTTGTTGAAAGCGCCGTGTTGACGCCGATCATTGAGCGCTTCATCGAGCTTGACCATCAGTTCCGCGATGAGACGCTTCAGATACGCGCCTTTGGTGAACTGGGTATGCGAGCGGCAATGCAAGACATTGATCCGATCCAGATGAACTCTCGGTATCAGTTTCGTTGGTTCGGCGTTGAGGCCGCACGTACAATGCAGCAAGTGCAGCAACAGATAGCCATGATGAATATCGTCAAGGGCATTCCGCCACAACTGTACCAAGGCTACAAGCTCAACCTTGCACCTGTCATTGCTCAGATGATGGAGAATACTTTCGGTCCACGCCTTGCGCCTTTAGTCTTTGAAGACCTGCGGTCATCGTTGTCGATTGATCCAAAGAAAGAGAATGATCTTCTCGGACAAGGACACAACGTCCCTGTTCATCCTTTGGATAACCATCAGCAGCACATGCAAGCCCATATACAAGGGATGCAGGAACAGGGCGATCCGCACGGCACGTTCCGTGCACACATGCTCGAACATCAGATGGCGCTCATGAAACAGCAGCAGGCGCAGCAGCAAGCCTTGGCGCCGCAAGGACAGCCGGGTATGCCGGGAGGAGCAGGTCCGGGTTCACCGGGTCAGCCGCGCCCCGGTGCTCAACCTATGGTTCCCCGTGGTGGACAGCAACCGCCCGGTATGATAGCACAAGATCAAATGCGCGACCCTAGCGTTATGCCTCGGAGAATGTAAGATGATACTCGGACAAGAAATCCAGATTGGCGCTCAGAGCGCATTGTACATAAGCAGCGCCACCCTTATAAAAGGCGGCTTAGGACGAGTGGCAAAAGTTAGCGTGATCGTTGCGGGCAGTGCGGCAGGATCGGTCAACGATGTGGGCACCGCTGGCGGCGCAGTCGCGGGCAACCAGATTGCAGTCATCCCAAACACGGTTGGCGTGTACGATGTTAACTTCCCGTTTTTTAACGGTCTGGCGATTGTCCCCGGTGCCGGACAAACTGTAGCAGTATCATACACGTAAGGACATCCCATGCGCCGCCTACTTGCCCTTCTCGCACTCTTAACGCTTGCAACTCCGGCGGCGGCGCAATCTACTCGTGCAGCGCTCACGTCACAGAACAACACCAACATTACCACTAACGGTTCTGGTGCAATTACTGGGGCTAAACTAAACACGGTGATCGGCGCGGGCATATTGAGCTATGGCACATTGCTCGACCCAAACACATGGTCGTCAGTTCAAACATATTCTGTTGCGCCAATCTTTTCGACCTTGACGGGTTATTTGTACGGCAATGGATCGGGCGCATTAACGGCCAGCACAACGGTTCCTTCTTCATCGTTGTCTGGATTGGGCACAAACGTTGCTACGGCGCTTACCCAAAACCTTAATGGCTCAGGCGCAATTTCCGCGTCTACCAACCCTGCATTTGTAAACCCATCGTTTACAAACTTCTCTACAGGCTATACCGCCATACCAACAACGGGCGGTACAACTACGCTTACGTCAACGTCAACGTATGTGCAGAACACTACAGGCACGTTAGCACAAACAATTAGACTGCCAAACGAAACAACTGTCCCTGCGGGTACAGCATATATAATTGACAACGACAGTACAACCGCCATTGCTTTGCAAGATAGCGCGGGTACAGTTTTGTCTAGCGCCATACCTTATGGCATGGCTGGGTATATCTATTCTACTTCAAACGCTACTGCTACAGGCAACTGGGCGGGATATGCTTTTGTTCCAAACAATGTTTCTTGGGGAACATACACTTTTAACTATTTCTCCCAAGCTACTCCGGCAAACTCTTATTTTACGGTAGACGCTACTGCTGCTTCAGCGGCTACAGGGTTAAACATAAAGTCTAACGCTGCGGGCAGTGGTGAAGCTCTTTCAGTTTTATCTTCAGGCACAAACGAAAACTTAACCATTAACGCCAAAGGCACAGGCACCATCACTATCGGCGGTGTTTCGTCGGGCGTAGTTACGTCCAACAACTTTGCTTCAAGCAGCGCGGCGATCACAGGCGGTAGTATTGCGAGCACGCCAATCAGCGGCTCCACAGGATCGTTTACCACTCTTGGGGCATCAAGCACAGTTACTCTTAGCCCTGCAAACGCCAACGTGGTTCTTTCGCCTACGGGTACGGGTGTTGTTACGATCAGCCCGGCTACAGCGGGTACTATCAACAACGTATCAATAGGAGCTACAACCGCCAGCACAGGCAAGTTTACCACAATCACTGAGACTAACCTGCTTGTAAGCAACGCGGCTCCAACCATATCGTCCGGCTTTGGAACTTCGCCTTCAGTCACAGCCAACAACGGTACAGCGGCGTTCCGCATCAACGTGGGAACAGGCGGCACAGCAACATCGGGCGTGATAGGTTTGCCTGCGGCAACGACAGGCTGGAACTGTTTTGCTGATGACGTAACTACAACTTCAGCGGCGGTGTTCCGCACAAAACAAACTGCATCTACTACCACGTCGGTAACACTAACCCAATATTCGGATGTAGCCGTAGCTACAGCTTGGGTTGCCAGCGACATACTGGCAGTATCCTGCTTCGCTTATTAAGGGGCTATCATGCAAGAGAACTTTACCAAGTGTCTTGACTTTACCCTTCAGTATGAAGGGGGCTTCAGCGACAACCCGCACGATAAAGGCGGCGCAACTAACATGGGCATAACCCATGTTACTTTGGCGGCATGGCGGCACGCGGCGGTTACTACACAAGACGTTCGTAATTTAACTCGTGGTGAAGCTGCCGACATTTACAAAGCCTGTTACTGGGATCACGTTCGCGGTGATGAGCTGCCCGCAAGCATTGATCTGGCGGTGTTTGATTACGCGGTAAACTCAGGAGTGACCGCCGCTATTCGCACCTTGCAATCTATTTTAGGCGTAACTTCCGATGGCATACTTGGCCCAAAAACTTTGGCGGAAGCCAATAACGCTAATGCTAAAGCCATAGCGCAAGCCATTTGTGAACACAGATTAAATTTTCTTGAGCGGCTTTCGTCGTTTAGTATATTCGGGCACGGGTGGACATCCCGTGTCAACGCTTGCCGCATGGCGTGTATTGCGGCATAACATAAGGAGCGCAACATGACAGGTTTTAAAACAGTATCGTTTGGGTTGCTTGTAGCCATTGGCCCCGCAGTTCTGAATTACCTTGGTGCCGTTGATTGGCATAGCCTTGGTGTTTCACCAAGCGCAGGCGCAGCTATTGGCGCAATCATCATCGGCCTTCGCGCCATTACCAACACACCAGTCGGGGGCGGCAAATGAAAAAGCTTATTGTCTTTTTTATTGCTGCATCATCTCTTGCGGGGTGCGCGGCGTTAAACACTCAAGCTCCTAGCTTGAAGACAGTATATGAAATACGCGCTTCATACGACGCGGCGTTTTTGGCGCCAGCGGCAAACTACCGCAAGCTTGGGCTTTGCGCTTCAGGTATAAAAAGTTCGTTTAAAGCTCCATGCGCTGACCCGGCAATCGTACGCAAGTTGCAGGTGGCTGACCAACAGGTAGAGATGGCGCTTGACAATGTAGAAATCTTTACCCGCGCTCACCCCGGCGATCTTGGTGTAAACGGTTTATACGACGCCGCTATTTTGGCTATAACCGAAGCAGAACAACTCGCTGTTGCTTCAGGCATTAAGTAGGAGCCGTTATGACACCAGCAATTATCGCCTTTCTTACAGAAGCTATGAACCTTGTACCGTTTCTTATTCAGGCGGGAAAAGACATAGCTCCGTTTGCAGAGACCGTTTACAAAATCATTACCACGGGGTCTGACCCTACAGATGCCGACTGGGCTACATTGAAGGGTATGGAAACGTCCCTTCGTACCACGCTACAAGCGCCTATCTAGGAGACTACTATGAACGATGAGGCATGGCATTTAGACAAGAAAGTTCCGCTAGGCCTCATTGTAGGTTTGGCGCTCAACGCTTTTTCTTTAATATGGTTTGCCTCAAAGCTTGATAGCCGGGTTACGACCATCGAAATGCGTGACGCGGTTACAACTTCAGAATTAGCGAAGATGAAAGAAAACGCCGACGGGGCTAAAGACCGCCTTATTCGGCTTGAAGATAAATTGGAAAACATCCTTGAAGAGCTAAAGAAGATTGATGCTCGCATGGCGTTACCAAACAGAACAATGCCTTAACGCTCAAACTTGACAATTTAGGTTAAGGCGGGTTAATAATACATTCTCGATTGGTGGCCGTAAGCTACCGTGCGACCAGTGACCGTAAGCCACTATGGAGAGTATGATGCCTATTGACGATGACTATGACGACGAGGATTTGAACAATGCCAACGAAGTCGAAGATGATGTCGAAGAAGAAGCCGAAGACGATGCCGAAGGGCAACGGGATGGACAAGATGGAGACCCGTCCTATGCCAAAGGAAAAGATGAAGGCGATGAAGAAAGGCAAACGCGGAGCTTAGGCCGCCGCGAACGTACTGTCCTTGCGGCCAAAGAAGAAGCCCGTAAAGCACGGGAAGAGGCCGCAGAGACCCGTCGGCAGTTAGAAGAGTTTCGCACTCAACAGCAGCAACAGGCTTATCGTCCTGACCCTGCTTTAGAGCGCCAGCGTCTTGAGTTAATGTCCCCTGAAGAGCGGATGAGCTATCAGCTTCAACAAGCTGAACAGCGCAATCAGCAACAGCTTCAGCAAATGCAGTTCCAGATGTGGGACAGCAACGATAAGGTGGCATTCAAGACACTGGCAACCACAGACAAGACAGCCGCACGGTTGTCGGATAAGGTTGAGGCCGAACTGTCAATCTTGCGCAGTCGCGGCCAAAACGTAGACCGCCAAACTTTGTTGTACTACCTCGCGGGTAAAGAGGCAGTAGAGCGGGGTAGGGTGGCCGGGACTAAACAGCGCCAGACGGGTGCGGACAATATCCGTCGTCAGTCGGCACGCCCCGGAAATTCGCAAAGCAATGTTTCGGCTGACCGTCGTGGCGGCAAAAGCGTTGAGGATAGACTTGCTGACGTATTCATCTAAATGATGGGTCGTCATTTTGAAAGGACATAGAGATGGCGACTACGAATAGCTCCGGCCAGTTTACAGCCGATATTGAAGCCTTTATTGCCAAGGAAACTCTTCCTTTGGCACGGCGTCAGCTTGTGGCTTACCAATTTGGTGATCCAGAGCGCTTGCCACAGGGTCGCGGTACAACCTTTACCGCAACCCGTTATAACCGCGTTGCACTGCCCTTCCAGCCTCTTTCGGAAGGCGTCCCTCCAGTTGGCGAGACCATGACCATTGGTCAGGTCACTGTCACACTGCAACAGTGGGGTGATCGCATCACCGTCACTGACGTTGCTGAATTGACCATCAAGCATCCGATCATGAACGAAGCCAAGAAGCTCGTAGCGCTTCAGACGGCTGAAACTCTTGAGCGCAACACGTTTAACACCCTCGCTGGTTTCACACAGGTCAACTATGTAAACTCTCGCGGTGCACGTGGCTCACTGGTTGCTGGTGACGTTCTCAACACCTACGAGATCAACCGCTCGTACTCGCAGCTTGTTACCCTTGGCGCACCGCGCTACATGGGCGACGAGATGACCAACACCAAGCTTGAAGCTGATGCTGGTGGCGCACGCGCCTCGAATAACCCACGCGGTATGCCTCACTATGTGGCTATCGTGCATCCGTTCGTTGAAGGCGATCTTACCCAGAACTCAACCTTTGTTCTGGCCTCGTCTTACTCCGACGTGAACAAGCTGTACAACTACGAAGTTGGTCAGTGGCACGGTATCCGTTTCTGCTCAACCAACATGGTTCCTTCGTGGACTGGTGTTGCTAACCTCGGTGCAGTCGGTACAGCTTACACCGCAGGTACAGCAGGCTCGCTTGCAACCAACAGCTACTACGTTATCATCACTGCTTCTGATACCCAGAACCAATATGAAAGCCGTATCTACGCTGTATCTGGCGCAGTATCCGTCACGGGTGCTACGGGCTCGATCTCGGTTGTTCTGCCTACTCTGGCGGGCTTTACCTTCAATGCCTACATCGGTACAACCACCTCACCTGCCAACCTTGCCACCTCCGTTGCTGGCCCAACCTCCGGTCCGTTGACTGGTCAGGCTGTCCAGATGTCCGGCGGTCAGACTGTTATCTTGACAGGTATTGGTACTGCCCAGACCCCGCCAGCCGCTCCGGCAGCAGGCGTTACCGTTTACCCAACCTATGTGTTCGGCCGCGGTGCATACGGTCAGGTCGTTCTCGACGACATCAAGATCACTTGGCTTGCTGGTGCGGATAAGTCCGATCCATTGAACCAGCTCCGTGTGGTCGGTTGGAAAGTGTTCTACGGTACACTCATCAAGAACAATCAGTTTGCGATGCGTATCGAAAGTGCTTCAGCCTTCAACTCCACCTTCGGCTAATAGTTAGCGGCCCTTCGGGGCCGCTTCCTTCTCACATGTGGAGACTATTGAATGGCAACCCGCACACTTGGCACAAACGCCACAACAACTCTTACCTCAGTGTCTTGGGCAAATAGCGGCGCAGGTATTCTTCCTGCTGATCTTGCTACTGTTGCACAGGGCATTAAGAACGACGCCGTAAATGGCTTACCTATTTTCCCCGGCGCGTTCAGCGCGAACGGCTTGCTCATTATCCCAAACAGGGGCGTGTTGCAGGTTCTTCCGGGAGATTTTGTCGGAGTGGATAGCCAAGGTTGGCCAATCCTTGTCTCCGCCAATTCCATTGCCAATGGGCCGTGGACACACACCTGAGGAGCAAACTAAATGTCTGATACCCCGTCCGTTAAAAAACCTTCCCGCCCCCGTGCGCCCGGCATCGAACTTTTGTCCGATGCTGAAGTCACAGCGCTTCGTAATGAAGCAAAGGCAAAGGTCGGAGAAGACGCCAAGAAAGCCGCACGCAAGGCAGCTCTTGAGGCGATGATCCGCGAAGAAAATTCCCGCATTGATCCGAACGAAGAGCTGGTAGAATACACCATTGATTTGCCGGGATATGCGAGCGAAATTCGGGTGGACGGGGTGCAGTACATCCAAGGCGAAACTTATAAGTTTACCCGTCGTCAGCTTGCATCTATGCAAGAGATTGTGCAGAACTCATGGAAGCATGAAAAGGCTGTAGGCGGGGCAAACGCAAACGAGTATCGCCGCCCACGCAATGTTGCAATTTCTCCAAATACTGCTATTCCTTATTCCGGGCACTTTGCCCGGTAAGAGGAGCACAGCATGAAAGAGGAACAGGTAACAGCCGCCGCGATTGGGATTTCTTATTCCGTGCAGGTGGACGAAAAACGTTCAATGGTTTTCCAGACCTTTGTCCCACAGGACACCGCAGTATCGGACATCAATAAGCTTTCCGATAAACTGGAGCAGGTGGCAGGGCGTCAGGAAGCCAAGCATGAGTTGGTCAAGCTGCACAAAGACCTTGAACATCACGAGGTAACTTTGAAGCGCTTGGAAGAAGACATGGTTCGCCTTGACAATCAGTTCAAGATTGAAACAGGTTCTCAGTCTTCCCGTGGTCAGGCTAAAAGCAAGGCAGATTTTGCCAAGCACGAAGCCGAACGTTCCAACGCATTGGTTAGTGTAAAACGGTTTAAGGAAGAAATTCACAAGATCGAGCGCGAGATCGTTCTGCAAGAGGCGAAAGTAAATGGCACTTCAAGCACAACAAATCGTCGCTCTGGCGACACAGATAGCTAAGGTTCCCGGCTATACATCGCAGGCGGGGCAAATGCTCAACATGATCCTCGCCGATCTTGCAGAGACCTACGACCTTGAGGTGGCGCGTAAAAGCGCCACCGTCAACTTAAATACGACCACAGGTTCCGGCCCGTACAATTTGCCCTCAGATTATTTGCGTATGGCAATGGATGAGGTGTTCTACCTTGTCAATGGCGTTCCTTACGTTATGGTAAGCATCGACCTCTCTGAATACGACGCCCTTGTTCAGCAAGCGGGCATCTCTAATTATCCAGCACAGTTTGCCACCGATGTATCAGGCGGGGTCGGCAACATGCTTATGTATGTGTGGCCTCCGTCGGGCGGCTCCTACAACACAACCATCCGTTATTATTCGCAGCCCTCGGACATCACCACGCCAGAGACATCTACGTCTACCCCTTGGTTCCCTAACCAGACCTATTTGATTACGCGGCTTGCGGGTGAGCTTATGAAGATTGCGGGGGACAGCCGCCAGCAAGCGTTTTTGGGCAATGGTCCAGACGGTGCTCAAGGCATCCTGCACCGCTACCTTGAGCTCCAGAAAGACGATGACGGGCGTGCTAAGACCGTGCACCTTGATCGCCGTCGCTTTGGTTCCCGCTTTGATCGCCAGCCTAACACCAAGACTTTAGGGTGGTGATGAATGGCTACGATAAACTCGGACGTTGTTCGCTTCTCCCCTTCTGGCCTGTGTGACAGTCTTGATGAGACCAACACCGCGCCCGGCGGCATGGCGATCCTTCAAAACCTTATTCCTGATCCGACTACAAAGAATTTGTGGTCCTGCCGTCCTGCGGCCACACCTTTAACTGCGGGGGGAATTTTCCCTGCGGATTTTAGTTCTGATTTTAACACAGACTTCAATTCGCTTTCAGGCGGTGCAGGACCTATCGTCACTATCAAAGCTATCGGTAACTTGCTTTATGGTATGCGTAACAGCATCACTTATTCAGGGTACGATGAGCCGTTCATATTCAATCTTCTAACAAACACGTTTGTTCTTGTGAACAACATCACTTCTTCTAACTTACCTGCCACTCAGGCAAGTTCAGGGGATTGGGCGCCGCCAACAATCGACACCGTAGGCGTAAATGTGATTGTAACCCATCCGGGCTTCACGGGGTCAAACTACATTGGTTGGTTCAACGTATCCAACCCTAACAACATCTTTTGGAACGCGGGCAATCTTGCAGCTCCGGGAGCTGTACAATCGCTGGGGACGATCACAGGCGGCTCCGGCTACACCAACGGAACTTACCCTCTAGTTACGTTCACTTGCGCCTCAGCGTTGACGCTGGGCACACTTGTCGGCGGTTCTGGATATATAGCGGGGTTCTATTACAATGTGCCGCTTACGGGCGGCTCAGGGTCTGGAGCGCAAGCTACAGTGCAGGTTGCGGGCGGCGCTGTTACGGTTGTGACTATAACTCGTGGCGGCGTAGGTTATGCCGTGAACGATACGCTTTCGGCGTCAAACACCAATCTGGGTGGTACAGGCGCGGGCTTCTCTATCAAGGTTGCCACGACCTCTGCGGGCACGGGGATGACAGGATATGTCACCGTAGCATTAGGAGCGGTCTCATCTATCGTCATTCTTAACAGCGGGTCTGGGTACAACACGACAGACGTGGTAACGACCGCCGCAGCAAACATCGGTGGTACGGGTTCAGGGTTTAGTGCGGCAATAGCGCTGACCTATTACGGGCTTATTACGTTTACTTCACCGCCTTCATGGGTGTCTCAGTTTGCACAGCGGGCGTACTTTGGGATTAACCCAACAGTCGGCCAACCATCCGTTGTGTTTACCGATGTTCTCTTTTTGAATTGCAGCAACGCAAACCAAGCGTTGACATTTGGCGACAGCTTGAAATTAACGGCGGCGCATGGCTTGCCTTTGAACAACCAAAACGGCGGCGTGATCCAGTCCTTGCTTGTGTTCAAAAGCACCAACAACATTTACCAGATCACTGGGGACTATATAGGTTCAACACTATCTGTAAACACGCTCAACGCGGCTACGGGCACGTTGTCTCCTTGGTCAATCGTGGATACGCCTCGCGGCGTGGCTTTCCTTGCCCCTGACGGATACCGTGTTGTAGATTTCTTTGCCCGCATTTCTGACCCGATTGGGGTTGCGGGTGAAGGGGTTGTGTACCCGTTCCTGAATAACTTATACCCAAGCCGCGTGGCTTCTTCTTGTAACGCCAACGTCATGCGCGTGAACGTGCAACCCTCCGATGTGGTCGGTACGCCGTATCAAGAATACTGGTACGACATTTCGCGCAATCTTTGGTCTGGCCCGCATACGTTCCCGGCGCAAGCCATAACCGCTTACAATAACGAGTTCATTATTGTACCTCGCGCAGTTCCGGCGCAACTTTTTGCAAGCACGGTTGTGCCCAACCCGACAACAAGTTCGATTGAGAACGGCGCTCAAATGCAGTTTGTTTTTCAGACTGCAATGATGGCCGACCCCGGCGCTCTTTCAATGATGAACGTTGCTGATCTTACGGTAAACATGGCGCTGGTTACAGGGCAAGTGCAGATCAACATGGCGCTCATAGATCAGGATGGCTCAGTTTATAATTCTGTATCCTATCAAGTTACAGGCGCACCTTCCAAGTGGGGCGCGATGACATGGGGGTCTCCTACCGTATGGCGCGGGGCTTCCAACTCTTTACGCCCTCGACGTGCGGCGTTTACAGCCCCTGTTGTTTATAGACGAATTGCTGTATATGTGTCTGGCCCTTGTGCTCAGGGGTTCCAGATCGGTGACATTTTCTTGAGGCGTCAAATCCTCGATTACACACAGGCGACACTATGAAGAAATGGCTTGCACTCCTTTTTGCGGTTCTGGTTACGCCCGCACAGGCGCAGATATTTGCGTCCTACCCTTACACCTTTCAAAACGGCACGATTGCCGATGCTACTCAGGTAAACGCCAACTTCAACGCTATTTCTTCAGCAGTGAATACCGGAGCGGCGCATAACGGTTCCAACTCAGACATTACTTACCTGACTGGGCTTATCGGCTTCTCTGCGACTTCGGGTACATTGTCCGGCTCGCTTACTTCGGGAAGCTTGGCCACGGGTAACATAACTTCAACGGGCAATATCTCTACCACGGGTACGTTGTCTGTTAGCGGCTCTACAGGGACAAGCGGGTACATCTTAACTTCTGGGGGAACTTCTGCCCCAAGTTGGCAGCCTCTTGCGGTTGTTGCGGCTTCATCCGTGCGCCAGACCGTACAAGATGGCCCCGGAACAGGATCGCCTAGTTTCTTACCTGCTAGCTCTGGATCGTTGTCGCTCACGTCTCAAAACATATCAAGCGGTACGCCATTGATTGTTTCCGCAGCAAATGGTTTTTCCAGCGTAGGGGACATCAATGTTATCGGACAAGCAACTTCTAACTTGAGCTGGAGTTCTCTGCCCGCATCAAGCACTGTGTTTCTAGGTGTGACTGTATCTGGCGGTCTTTTAACTCCGTTCTTTACGTCTACGGCGCCTATCTATCAACATGGCGGGGCAATATCTTCTACCTTGGGGCAGTACACATTTGATATTGCGCAGATGATGATGTACGTCGGCAATGGGTCGTCGTCATCTCAGGTCAACGCTGTGTTTGTTGGCGAGGCTGTAACGGGCGGGTCGTCTGTCACCAGCACGGTGGCGTACCAATATAATGGATATTACGATAGCGGTTGGTCTGCTGCTCCAGCGGCATCTACCGCTATTTCCAAAAATCATAATATTGGCGTTGCTGAGTATTTAACAGTTAATCTTGCATTACAAGACATAAATACTGAAGCAGGTTTTAGCTCTGGGGATATAGTTACCGTAGGAATATTTACGACAATTTCAACTGGTGGGGCACCAATCAATTTATGGAATAACCGAAACGCAGAAGGTTTTGCAACAGGATCAGTTAGTGGTTTTCAACTAATGTCAAAATCAACTGCGGTTGTTACGTTGCTTAATTCCGCAAATTGGAAATACAAAATGACCGCAAAACGTAGTTTTTAACCGCCCTATACAGGGCATATAGGAGAGTAAAATGGCGAAAGACAAATCAAGCAAAGCAGGTAAATCAGGTCAGGCAAGCATGTCGGCAGGAATGAAAAATCGCATGCCTTCGAGCAGCGACAAATCAACCCAGCTCAAGATGGGCCCTTCAGTTGACAGCAACGCTGTGCGTACAGGCACCGCAGAAACTCCGGCGACCGTTGGCCCACGCTGCTAAAGTTACCTATCAGTGGGAGCGCTTCGCGGATGCAATTCACGAGGCGCTTCCACTTCTTAAAAAGAACTGGGAAGAGACCGGGGACGGGGGAGACTTTGAACCTAACTTCGACCAGTACTTTGCAATGGAACGCGCAGGCGTTATAAAATTTTTTAGCGCCCGCCGTGACGGTGCGCTGATAGGCTACCTATCTATTTTTGTAACCCCTGAATTACATTGCACCCGCCGCAAAACGGCAATCAGCGATGCGTTCTGGGTACATCCTTTAGAGCGTGAAGGCTGGGTTGGTTACAAGCTCTTGAGCCTATGCGAAGAAGGTCTTCGCGGGTTCGGCGTTTCGCGTATCGACTTGATGCCTAAGATTGATTTTAAGAACGATAACGGGTACAGTGTCAGCAGCATTATGAAGCGGCTTAAATACACACCGCATGAAATCCGCTACGTTAAAATAATAGGAGAGTAATATGTCTGGTGGTGGAAGCGCTCCCTCGGTGCACCAATACAGCTCGATGCCCGCTGCCGATACAGGCGCAATATCGGGCATTACAAGTTTACCTACGGTCTCCGCAGCGACGGGGTACAACCCCGCAAATACGGTTGCTCAGGGACAAGGAATTATTGACGCTGCAACGGGGCTCCCACAGTACGCAATGGCGGCGCTTCAGGCGGGGTATGATCCGCAACACGCTTTATATACGCAAGGATTAAACACCAACACTCAGCAAGCTCTTGCGGCTGAAGCTGCGGCGGGTGTAGCAGGTACGCCTTACGGTGCGGGGCTAACTAATCAGGCTAATACAAATTATAACCTTGGTTGGGATAGTCAGGCGCTTGCGCGTATGGCTTCAGGCGCAGGTACAGCTCAAGGGCTTCTTGGGGAGTACGGCGCGGGTACGGCTATGGGTGCAAATCTGCAACAGGCGGGCGGGCAGTATGCTATGGGTATCCCACAGCAACAGACGCAAGATTATCTTAACTACATGCAGGGCGGTACACAGGCCAGCAACACGGCGGTTAATGCTTATAATGCGCAACAAAGTTCCAATAACGCTATGTGGGGCGGGATTGGTCAATTAGGCGGCGCTGCGCTTGGCATGATTTAAACGAGGCGTATCATGGCTTTTGACCCTAGTTCTTTTGCTCCAAACCCGAACCTGATCCAACAGGGTAACGACCGTCGGCAGGCAATTCTTCGGGCTATGCAAGCACGCCTTGACCCTGCAACAGGAATAGGCAAAGCTCCACCTTTGCCCGGCGCACCAATGCAGAGCGCGGCAATGAACCCTATGGGGCCCCCAGCTCCTCAGTCACAGCCTAGTTTTGCGCCGCCTCCAAGCGCACCGCCTCCAGTGCCTATGGGCAACTATTTGGCGCCTCAAACCGCTATGACTATGCCGCCCGCGCTAAACCATTATATGCCGGAGCCGCCTATGAGCGCAGTTTCTCCTCCGTCTCCTCAAACCAACTACGGCGGTGGGGACATACAAAACCTTATTACGAAGCACGCGCAGGAAGCGGGCGTTGACCCGAAGTACATGCTCGCCGTTGCAAAGCAGGAAAGTAATTTTAAACCTGACGCAAAAGCTAAAACATCTTCAGCGGGTGGACTGTTTCAATTTCCCGATAAAACTTGGAAAGCTTACGGTAAAGGGGACAAATACGATCCTGTAGCCAACACGCAAGCGGCCATAAAGTTTACAAAAGATAATCAGAATTATCTTGCCAAGCGTGGGGTTGAACCTACACCCGGAGCCACTTATCTTGCCCATTTCTTTGGTGCGGGCGGGGCAACGTCGGTTTTGAAAAACCCTAATGACCTTGTGTCGGATCATCTTAGCGCGAATGCAATAAAAGCAAACCCTTTCCTTGCGGGGAAAACAGGGAGCGATATGCTTTCGTGGGCGGAGAAGAAAATGAATTATTCGCCTACACCTTCGTCCGTGGGCAACCTTACCCCTAAACCCGCCCCTGCACCTTCGCAGACCCCCACATTTATGAAGACCGGAAGTTCCGATATGGCTTCCAACGGTTAAGGATAACGACAATGGCTTTTAGTCTTGGTGGCCTCGCCAGTGGCCTTGTCTCTGGATATGACCTCAGCCAAAAATGGAAACAACAAAGTTTAGAACAAGCTCGCCTTAAAAATCAAGACGATGCTACCGCTGCATGGGGTAAAACTCTTGCGTCCTTAAACATTACGGGTGCGCCCAGTACAACTCCTCCTGCTGATGGCGCTCCTGCTGATGGCGCTCCTCCTATCACTCCGTATTCCTACGCTGCCGCTGGCCCAGCTACAGGCGGCGTAGGAATGCCTCCGGCTATGGCAATGGCTCAAGCGGCACAACCTCCGGCATATAATCCTCCGGCGCAAAATTATAATATGCCTCCTCCTGCAACCCCGTACGGGGGGCTTCGTCCAAATACGCAACCATCGGCGGCATATAGCCCTCCATTAGAAGTTAATGGTCAAATGCCCGGAATGCCCGCGCAAGGGGCAAGTGTAAGCCCGTATGGTGGGCTTCGCCCAAACATGCAGAACCCGCAGCAAATGGCTGTCAGTGGGCAAATGCCTGCAATGCCCCCGCAAGGGGCAAACGTAGGGCCGCAATCTTTTGGCGGCGGCATTGCCGCACCAGCACAAATGCCTGCATGGAACCAACCCGCGCCTCCGCCGCAATCAGCTTCTGTTCTCGCTAAAATGCAAAGCGGCCAACCAACAAATATATCCGAGCATGTGGGGGTACATTCTCTTCCCGATCTGATAGCAGCCATTCGCGCAGCAAATAAGGATATTGATTTCAGCAAGCCTGAAGGTGCGCGGGTCATGGCCGCTGCGGTTGAGCAAGGTATGTTTGTCTTAAACGCGCAAAGCAAAGCCGCCGCGCAAGAAGTCTTAAACCAATTCCGTGCAGAAAATTTAGATTTACGCGAGCGGTCGCTTGAAAGTTCCGATAAATATCGCGGCGCGAATATGGACTTGCGCCGTCAGATGGAAGATCGAAAAGCTCAGGAAAGCCAAGCCCGCCTTGCACAGTCCGCGCAGCGTGTAGACATGCTTCGTCAGAAAATGGACTTTGCAAAAACGACACAAGAAAAAAATGAAGCCTACAAAATGTGGAAAGCCGCAACCGATGAGCACCTTCGTTTGTACGATGCTGCCAGCAGGGCTACAATGGCCGGAGATACGGATGCCGCCAAAAAGATCAAAGAGGAACAGAGCAAACAAGTTATCCCTGAAAAACCAAGAAACGAAGACGCTTCCGCTAAGCCGCCCACTGCACAAGGGCTTCCTCCGGGCATAGACAAAACAGAAGTTATCCGGCAATCCAAACAAATGATTGCGGACGGCGCAGACCCAGACGCAATTATAAAATTTATAGAAGATAAATACGGGGTTACGTTGTTGCCGTCGGAGCTTAAATAATGGCCGATACGATTGACCTATTTGCGGGTTTTCCAACAAAAAAAGCCCCTGATTTATTTGCGGGTTTTCCAACAAAAAAAGCCCCTGATTTATTTGCGGGTTTTCCCGTTAAACCCAAAGCTGGGGCGCAAGCTCTAGCCTCGCCCCCCGTTTCGCCCGTTGCTCCACAGGCTGAGGCGGGGGGTATTATTCCTGCAATCAAAGGCGCATTTGCCGGAGCTGGCACTGAAGCTTATAACGCAATTCCACGCGACCCTTTAGCGTTGTCTGAAGAACAGCAAACGGAGATTGCCCGTTCTGGCGTCACGTCGCGCTTTGGGCAGGCGGCAATGGCAATCCCTTATCAAGTGGGAAATGTAGTTAATGCTATTCCCGGTGCCGTAGGCGGCGCGGCGGCTGGCGCTATCGGTGGGGCAATAACAGGTTATCAGGGCAAACCTGCTGAATACGAACAGAACGTGCAAAAAGCGCAACGCGAAGTTGTTGATCCGTATTTTGCTTTTGAAATGGGCCGCGCTGGTGAGCCCGGAATAAAAGTGCCAAAGCCCAAAGAGCTTGCGCGCACGGAAGTTCCTAAAACTTCTGTTGCTCCAACTGGCACAAAGCCGTGGGAAGATTTTAAACAGCCTGTAGAACAACCTGAAGGGCAGCCGCTTACGATCAAGAGTGCGGCAATTGAAAACCCAATCACAGGCCAGCACTTCACAGGCGAAAGTCATGCGGCTGTACGAGAGATGTACCCATCCACTGAAGGTGGCCGCGAAGGTTTCTTTACGTCCACAGGAGAGTTCGTAGACCGCAACACCGCCGCAGAAATTGCGCGCAAAGCCAAGCAAGTGCCGGAAGACTTCACGGGCGAGCTGCATTCCGAACACCTTAAGGGTTACCCTCAAGAAGGTAAGCCCGGCGGGGAAGAGCCGCCCGCGTCCATTAAAAACGAGCCTATCCCTCCGGCACCTGTCGAAGCTCGTGCACCTGTGTCTGTCAAAGACCGCCCTATTCCTGAAAGCCCCGCCACCATTGCAGCGCAGCTCAGGGAGTTTGAGGCCGGACGGCGACCCGCCGTGTTCTATCCAAGCACCATGCCCAAAGAAACGATCCCTACACCGCCGAAAGGTGCGGCGATTTATACCGATCCGAACAAGGGTACGTTCCATTACGATCCAAAATCTTTAAGTGTGCAGCAGCTTAAAGAGGACATTGCAGCCGACCGTTTTGGGAAGCATCTTGGCCTTGGCCCTTATAATAAAGCCGATGTAGAAGCGAGCGTCAGGCGCGGCAATCAACCGCTGAATGTTGTTGAGCGTTTGCCAGATGGCACGGAGCTTCGCGCCGCCGCAAGCACATCCGAATACGCCCCCGAAGTGCAAAAGGCGTTTGAAGCCAACAAGAACCCTGAGAGCACCATCACGGTTGAACCTATGGGCAAAGTGGTTGACGAGCGAATGAAGGTTCTGCCCGAAACGCCGACTGAGCCAAGTGCGTCCACCGCACCAACTAAAGCGCCTCTTGCAGCTCAATACCTTCACGCCTATGCCGACGGGCTTCGCCAGCGTTTTGGAATTAAAAGCTCCGTGTTGGTTAATATCGTTAAACGGGAAAAACTTTCGGGGCGGGGCGGTCAAGCCCGTATGTTTAGAGATAAATACACGGGAAAATATTTAACTCATATTATTGAGTTTGAAGAAGGTTTAGGCATTGCAGAAATGGCGACGATATTAACCCACGAGTTTGGGCATATCATAGAAAAAGAACTTTTAGACAGAGCACCTGAAGCAACAAAAAAAGCTATTATAGACGCGTGGACACGCGAAATGGCAGAAAAACGTCCAAAAAGTAAAAAGCAGGAAATCAAAGAAGCCTATGCCGCAGGTGTCGGCGAAGGGGTAATTTCCCGCGCCAAGGAAGAATTAAAAGGTCGCACCCCTGATTACTCAAGTATGGCTAAGTATACGAGGCGATTTGATGAATGGTTTGCCAATCAAGTTTCTAAATTTTTAACTACAGACCGTGCAGCCGTGAGTGTTGCCGATAAATTCTTTAAAGGTATCGCTAATCTGTGGAAAGCTTTGTACGAAAAATTTACAGGGCGCAAAAGCGCCAACAAAGAAGTTGCTGATTTCTTACGCAAGCAAGGTAAATTTTTCGACGAGATTGCCCCTGAGCTTCGCGGAACCGAAAGCACACCTTCTTTATTCGACGTTATCAGCGAAACCAAAGGTATGACCCCTGAAGATGAAGCGCTTAAAGAAGCTTTCACGGGAGAAGAGCCTAAAAAAGAAGAACCTCTTTTTGATGTTTACAGCAAAATCAAAGGTGAGCGCGAAGCCCGCGCTGCCGCTGAACCCTTACGCAATATTGGTGTAGAAGGGGTAAAAGCCGCCGCAGATACATTCAAAGCGATCTTTGCGCCTGAGCTTCGTGAAGGGGGTCGCGTTGCCGAAATGGCTTTGCGCCGTGAAATGGGCCGCGAAAATCAACGTGCAGAGCAAGTTAGAAAAGTGTTTGAGCTTATGCAGCGCATGGTCAACGCCATGGGCGATGCACAGAAGCTTGACATTATTCAGTGGATACAACAGCCCGGCAAGATGTTGGCGAAGGGTAAGGAAATTCCCGCCGAAATAAAACCCGTTCTTCAAGCGGTCAAAGACACTTACGCGCTCTACCGTGCGCGTCTTGAACAACTGCCCGCTACACAGCAAATGAACTTTGTGGATGACTATCTGCGGCAGATGTGGAAAGACCCGAAGAAAGCAGAACAGTTTTTTGGTGGCGGCAAGGAAGGTTCAAAAAGCTTTACCAAAGGCCGCATTTACGACAACTATGAGCAGGGCATCCGTGAAGGCGGGCTTGAACCTGTGACGCTTGATCCGATTGAGATCACGATGCGTTATGTCGAAGACGCTTCAAAGTACATTGTGGCCGAAGAAGTCATTGGCACGGCCACAGAGCGCGGCACTGTGCGCTACTTCTCCCCGGGCAAAGCGCCTGAAGGCTGGTCGGAAGTTGGTGGACGGCACAGGACTAAAGCTGAAAACGGGTTTATCAAATACGCCTATGCCCCCGATGGCTGGGCTCGTATTTACAACAATCATATCTCCCGCCCTTTGCAGGGGCCGTGGGGCAATGTTTTACGCGTCGCGCAGCGTATATCCAACTTAGCTACAGCGTTAAAACTTGCTTTTTCCGGATTCCATTTTGCCATGATGGGGCAAGAAGGCGTTGTCAGCGGCGTTGCCGATGCGTTCAATCAAGCCGCACGCGGGAATTTTTCTGGTGCGGCGCGGTCACTTGTGGAAGCTCCTGTAAAGCCGTTTACTTCGTACCGTAAAGGTAGGCGAGCAATGGAGGCATATCTTGATTTGAAAGAAGCTTCTCCTGAGCTACGCAAGATTATTGACCTTGGGGTGCAAGTCAACTATCGGTTCAAAGGTAAGGGCAACATCGCTGACGAATACCGTTTTTCTGGCAAGGGTAATTATGTTCAGGCATGGAAACGCGGCTCGCTGAAAGCAGAACTTTTGTCCGATCTGCACGATGCAAAATTGCGCCCGCTGGTGGGCACGATGAAACTCATCGCTAAAAACCTTGGGCGAGGGATGGAAACTGTTTCTTCGCCTTTGTTTGACTATTATATCCCCGCCATTAAAAACGGCGCATTTACGGACAGCTTAGGGAAATGGCTTCAGGACAACCCCGATGCAACCCATGCGGAGCAGGTTGCCAAAGCTCGTGAGGTTGCAAATGTAGTGGACGAACGCTTTGGTGAGATGAACCAGCAAAATATTTTTTGGTCGCAAAATTTAAAGCAAGTCGCGCAGGTTTTATTGACTTCGTTCTCTTACGAGCTCGGAACGATCAAAACTCTTGGTGGCGGGGCTCTTGACGTAGCTACAGCACCGTACCGCGCAGGTCGCGCATTGCTTGGCAAAGAAAACGCAAAGCCAATTTGGACTGATAAAATGGGCTATGCCGTAGCGTTGCCTTTGGTCTACGCAACTATGAACGCTATCACACAGTACCTTTACACTGGTCAAGGGCCACAGGATGTTCAAGATTTACTTGCCGCCCGTACAGGAGGTATAGACATCCGCACAGGAAAACCAAACCGTATGCAGTGGCCTAGCTATATGAAGGATGTATTTGGTTGGTATAATGACCCTGTGCAGGAGGCGGAAAACAAAGTTAGCGTTGGGCTTCAGATTGCAAAAGCGCTCATCACCGACTCGGCTCGGTTTGGCGACCCTATTACGGCTTCTACTGATACGCGGTTTCAAGCTCTTAAAAAATACCTTGAGTTTGTTGTGCAATCCGAAATACCTATTTCATTCTCCAACATATTTAACGCGCCGCCTTCATCCGACATTGGGCCAGTTGCACGGTTCTTTGGTGCAAAGCCCGCCTCTATGGAATTTATTGACCCCGAAGGCTACAAAAGCATGATGAAAGCGGTTAGACTGAGCAAAGACGCTGAAGCGGCTTGGCACCAGTACACGGCCAACGAAGTTGCGGCAGGGCGTCCAGTCAATTACCGGATGAAGCGGGTCATCGAGCAGCAATACAAAAGGGCAAACGCACAATGAAATTTCTTATCATCGACCCTCAAGGCGCAGCTCTTGACATTGCGATCCGCGCACAGCGCGACGGGCATAAGGTCAAGCACTTCATCCGTCAGACGGAAAAAACCAAGTACATTGGTAAGGGCTTTGTCGAGCTGATCGACGACTTTAAACCTTGGTTGCGCTGGGCGGATGTGATTTTCAACTCAGACAACACCATGTACCTGCACTCGCTTGATGCGGCCAAGAAGGAAGGCGCATTGGTTATCAGCGCCTCAGTGGAGAGCGCCAAGTGGGAACTTGAGCGTGACACAGGCATGAAGATGTTCAAGAAGTGCGGCATAGCCGTGCCGCCAGTCAAAAACTTTTCCAACTATGATGACGCTATCCGCTACGTCAAAAAGGAACAGCGGCGCTTTGTCTCGAAGCCTTCAGGTGATGCGGACAAGGCGTTGTCCTATGTCGCCAAGTCTCCCGCCGATATGGTCTACATGTTGGAGCGCTGGAAAAAAGCCCAGAAGCTCAAAGGAGACTTTATCCTGCAAGACTTCATTGGTGGCGTAGAGATGGCCGTGGGCGGCTGGTTCGGACCGCACGGGTTCAATGTAGGCTGGTGCGAGAACTTCGAGTTCAAGAAGCTGATGAATGACGACAAGGGCGTTGCCACCGGTGAACAAGGTACGGTCATTCGGTATGTCCGCAACAGCAAGCTTGCAGAGACCGTGCTGGCACCGCTCGAAGATGAGTTGGCAAAGGTAGGGTATGTCGGGTATATAGACGTGAACTGCATCATTGACGACGAGGGCACCCCTTGGCCGTTAGAGTTTACGATGCGCCCCGGCTGGCCGACATTCAACATTCAGCAGGCGCTACACGAAGGAGATAGTGTAGAATGGCTAAGAGACCTAGCGGAGGGCCGCGACGGCCGAAACACGACACTGGACACGATAGCCCTCGGCGTCGTGCTCTCCGTGCCGGATTATCCATACTCGCACTTGACGAAGAAGGAAGTGGTGGGGACGCCAATCTACGGGATCAAGCCGGGGATTTGGGAGAACCTGCACCCATGCGAGATGGCGATGGGCATGGCGCCAATGGAAGTGGGCGAGACGATCATAACCTCTCCGATCCCAGTGACGGCGGGGGATTATGTGCTGGTGATGTCGGGGACGGGGGAGACGGTGAGGGAAGCAAAGCGCAGGGCATACCGTCGCTTGGACAACTTGATAGTGCCCAACTCCCCTATGTGGCGGACGGACATTGGGGATCGCCTGTCAAAGCAATTACCCAAAATACAAGCGATGGGGTTCGCGAAGGGGATGTTGTACTCGACAACAGCGTAATGCTCACACGCCTTACAGGCAAAGCGCTACGCAAGATCGAAACCATTCTCGACATAGAGCTTGATCCAAGCGACGAAGAGTTTGGTACGTTGTTGAGAGCCCAGCTCGCGGGCTCTCAAGCTATCCTAAACAGTCAGATCAAGGTTGACGAGCAGCAGTTCCGACGGCAGCAGGAAGATCGACTGCCCCAGCTCCTGAAGATAATACTCGAGGAACAGGCCGCGCAGAGGGCGCAGCGCGTTCTCTGATCTGGTTCCCTACAAGTTTGGCATACCCGGCGATGTCATCCCAGTGATCGGCTTCGTTCGGGTTGCCTGCCAGAATGCGGCCGATCTTGTGCGCGATCATTTCCAAAGCTTCTTTATCTGAATTGGTGAGAGACAACCAATTCACGGTGTCCTTCATCACATTTTTGATGCGCTGAGTGTATTGCGCGTGCTTGGCAAAATCGCCGTGTGTCTTTGCACGGTCTTCTAATATCTTCTCGATGCTCATGCTACTTGCTCCTTCTTCACTTCAGCCAACACCCCAGTCAATAAAGGATGCTCTGAATTTAACTCGACACAGGGCACCTGCCCCGTTGCCATGTCCGTGCCCGCTGATAAAGTGATATATCGGGACGGGTTGATAAGCAGACCCTTTGCCTTCAGGTCGTCCATTAAGTCTTTCCATGTTTGCTCTTGCTCTTGCATCCATGTCCGCAGGGCTTTAACCTCGATAAACATTTTGCCTGATGACACTTCTTGCCGGATAATCAAGCTGCGAGTGGGCAGTTTAATCGGAAGCTGCTTTTGTTTTGGCACAAATGGGCCGGGCATAACCAAAGTGCTTTGCAGGTTATCGGACAGAAAGCGAGCAAGCATGTGGCTGGGCTCATCCGCACGGCCGCGGAAGGATGCCGTGTCTTCGTTGAACAATCGTTCCTGTGCCCAATCAATGATGCGGTCAGTGCTGATGTCGAGCAATCCTAAATGCCGTACTACCAAACCAGCAACGGCCACGCCAGCAAGCCAACGGGCAACGAAGCGCTGGTCAGAGGCAAGGCCATGCTTTTTGATAAGGTCTTCCCTTATCTGAGGCAGGCAGTTCTTTAAATAGGTCATGTTGGCGGGCTGTAGGACAGAGCGCATAAACAACTCGCCCGCAAAGCCCGCGTTATCGTCCATAGCATCCTTCAGGGCGTCGCCGCGCCAGTGCTGAGCGTTCTTTGGGATGTCCACAATGAACTCCACGATGCGGCCAGCCATAGCTTCACCGTTCTTTGCAGCGCGAAGAGTGTCCACGAGGCTTGTGTTGGAGCCTGCAATCATAATCGTCTGCCACGATGCGCCCATGTTAATGAGCGTGCCGTCTGCGGCACCGCGTTGTTTGTCGCGGCCTTCGGTAAATATTTGGATTTCTTCTCGCAAGGCTTCGGGATCGCGCTGGGTGTACTCATCGCGGATCACAGGCAGATTGCCCATAACACCAGTGACAATACCACGGGCGACACGAGTGTCGCTATTGGTCTGCTTCATAGCCTCCAACCTGCCCCACACAGACGCCGCCGCGCCCAGAGCCGTACTCTTGCCTTTACCGCCTTGGCGGGAGATTAAGGAAAGGATTGCGCCGCCTTCAGCGTGAGCCTGCCAGCGCATGAATGGCGCAGAGAACGATGTAAGGACTGCAAGCCCCTGAGCTTCAAAGCCCGGAGCAAACAACATGTCCGCGCTGTCCTTCCAAGCGGCCATAGAGCCACCCTTTTGCGCACCCATACCTTTTGATCGGCGGCGGACTTCCTGCCCGCCCGGCACTTCCCTTACGTCCGTGGCGGTGTATAGGCGTTGCCCAATCAGGAACGATGTTTCATCGTCCTTCCAGCCAAACTGGTCGTACTGAGTTTGCGCCCGTCCTTGAGCGTTTAATTGATCCATGCTCTCTCTCACATACTGTTTGAACAGGTCGCCGTTATGTACGACTATGCCCCTGCCCATAACCTCGGCCACACCTGACGACCCAAACAGGGTCTTGAGCGGCACGATAGAATGTTGCCAGCCCTCATGCGGGGGCTTGTGCTTCAGCACGATAGAATGTTGCTCGGCGTTCAATTCTGCACGGCTTATGGCCTCGACCACAACGGGATATTGCGTGATGCGCAGGTGAACGTCTTTACCGTCTTTCTCGCTTTTAAATACCAATGCGCCGCCAATATGGCAGAACGAACCCACGACGGGCAGGGTTGCTTCCTCCTCTGCAAAGCTTTTAGAAAACTCGATCTGGGCAGGGGTAGCCTTCGGTGCGCCGCGCCCCAGCTCTACAGGGGAAGTGATTGTGCCGCGCAGTGGGCAGGATTTGCAACGATTGTTTAACCCGTTAAAGTGTTCACAGGTGGTGGGGCCGGACAACGCTTTTGCAGCAGCAAGTTTTTTGTCGGTCTCAGCGGGATCGTAACGTTCGTCTCCGGTGCTCCAGTCGTGAGCGACATCGTCTCCACCATCACAAAACGCGAGAACGGCCAGTCCGGCTTTCCACTCCGGTTCAGGCATGACGCCAAGGACGTCTCTGAAATGCCCAAGCTGTGCACATAGGTCTGCAACTTGGTGTGGATTGGAGGGGGTGCTGTCGTGCACGTGAGCAAGCTGACCAGACATAGGCTTCGCATTAGGCTTTTCCTTTACAACAATTTTCAGCATTGAGAACGCGCTGATAGGGTAAGGTTCTACGTCTCCTCCCCAATCCACCACTCGCGGAGCGCTCGGGTCTTTGCGGTTATGAGCTCCCACAGGGCGCAAAGTAGAAGCGCCGTCACTGGTACGACTAGGATCAGCACTGAAAGAATGAGCATTACAAAGTGATTTAAGAGCCTTAGCATACGCTTCCCACTCCCTCAGACTTAGAGCTTCTTCGAGCGGCCAGTAAACATGCAGCCCGTATCCACTCCCGACGTATATTGGCTGGGGCAATCCAGCAGCAGCGCAAAAGGCGATACATGCTGTGTAGGCCCCACTGGCGTTATCGTATTGTTTTCCTTCTCCTGCATCCACATCGAGCCACAACGACTGCACTGAATGGATGTTGTCTTTGGTGCGCGTTGAAGGGGATATGTACGACGCGCAGGCATGATAGACCGTGCGGCCTTGAGCATCCAGCCGAAGAAGTTCATTGCTCAGTTCCTCCGGCGTCTTTGCCCAAACGTGCTTTTTTTCCTGCAGAATGAAGCCGCACAGCCACCCGTGGCTTGGAAGTATTCGGTTCAGGAATTGGGCGGAAGGTGAGAGCGGCATCGAGTAACCCCAAAAGATATGTTTTCCGTGTCCTCATGCTCACCGTATGCGGCACAAGAGGTTTACCTTCCTGCTGTTCAATCAGGCTTTCAAGCTTCTGTAGACGATCCTGAAGCTCATGGGCATAAATGGTTAAGGGGGTGCGCCCCTTAACCCAAGTGTTGACGGCGGGGCGCGAACGCCCCAGCCAAATTGAAAGGTCGGAAATTGAGAGCATACCTTTCGACATGCACGCACGCAACCTTCCTGCAAATGAAAACTTTTCAATCTCCATATCAGCCCACAGGAAGTTTAAAAGCATTGGCAAGTGCGGACTGCAAAGCGTTGTCAGGGGCAGGAGCCGCAGTCATACCAAATCCTGATGTTGGCGCCGGAGCAGGGGCAGGGGCGCGGTCATTGCGCAAGAACGCGGGAATTTCGATAGGCGCTTCCTCAACCACGGGCGCGGCAACTTTTGCTCGTGTACGCTTTGGGGCGAACGCCTCAACTTCGGCAGACGGTGCCGGGGCAGGAGCCGGAGCCGGAGCAACAAACGCCGGAGCAGCAGTAGCCACCGCAGTTTTAGGTGCAGGCAAAGCCCCCACAACTACGTCGTCGCGGCCTACGATTGCGGCGGTCTTGTCGGAAACGTCCAGCGCTTCCAAAAGACTACAAACACGCTCGTCAATGAAGCTGGTCGGCTCGAAGCGAAGCACGCCTTGGCTTTCAAATGAAACACGGGTCACAACGTCCGAAGGTTCGGCGGGGCGTGAACCTAAAGACATGCCGCTCAGAGTGCGGGCGTAGGCCGCAAGGTTCTTCAATGAGGCCGGAGGAATGCGAAGCAAAAACACCATATCGTTGCCCAGCTCAGGAACGATAACAGCAATCTTCTTGGCGTCATTACATGCCTTGGTCTGTTTGCCTGTCATCTGCGATACGGCGGAGCCCCATGCGTTCATAGGGCAGGTCGAGCAGACAGCGTTCTGTGGCTTGGTCGCCTGTGAAGACGGACCAACACCATTGTCAGAGAAGCAGGTTGGGCCAACATTTTCGGCCTTCGGGTCATACTTGCCTTCGTAATAGACCTTGGAGATTGCAGGGTTTACGTCTGCGATCACGACTTCAAGATACAACTTATCGTGCTGTTTCTCGTTACCGCCCGCGTCCACCAGTGTGAAGCGGTTATCCTTAATCGACACATGCGGGGGCATGTTGCCACCAATGCCCTGCACAACGGCAGCGGCCAGACCGCGAGAGGTGCGGTTCAAAAGGTGAGCGGGAATTGCTAGATTGCTCATGAGGGCTTCCTTACTTGTACTTCAGTGAAAAGGGTCACATCGACCCCGGGAGGAGGCACATTGTTATGCGCTTCCAAGTGCTCAGTGACAGCTTCTTTCGACACTGCCGCAGTGAGATAGTTAAATTTGCCTGTGCTCAGGACATACTCGAACAGAGCATCCCGATCCACTGTCTTGACGGACATGCTTTGTTTTTTGAAAGCAGTGCCGTGTTCGCCCTTCATGCTGGAAACACCAGCGGCGTTTAGAGCTTCCATAAGGCCATTCTCAATGGCGGTTATGGCCTCTTCGTACGGGGCAAGAGCGGCTTTTTGTTCTTTAACAAGCTGGGCTTTATAATCGCGTAGCTTGATGTATTGGGCAATCAGGTCATCTGGGGTCACGTTCTACTCCTCTGCCAATTTCAGCACGAGCCCTTGCATGGTCTCGTTGCTCTCCAACCTTTTGTATATTTCCCGCTCGATTGGCGAAGCGGCGATCTGAACAATAGTGCGCTTGTGTGTTTGCCTTGGCCCATTGATCCGCTGATTTGCTTGTATGTAATCCTCGGTTTTATCCGTAGGCGCAAACCAGATAATCGTTGCCGCAGCAGTCAGGTCTAAGCCTCTCGCAATCGGACCGGGGTGAGCGATAAGAACACGCGGC
>Ga0214172_1000150_pt1 | contig 38399 bp, 29 predicted proteins | sample TroBogEpilimnion_29_FD_153010 | JGI IMG/M metagenome (GOLD analysis project Ga0214172, IMG submission 153010) | Freshwater microbial communities from Trout Bog Lake, WI - 12JUL2007 epilimnion | ecosystem: Environmental > Aquatic > Freshwater > Lake > Epilimnion/Euphotic zone | place: Trout Bog...
CGCCCCCTCCAAAACCGCCGCCCCCTCCGCCACGTTGCTGGGCGTGAACCGCCAGCGTCGCGCACAACAGGACCGCCACTGCGCCGACGTTGATTTTTTTAAAAAGCTGTGTCTTCATAAATTATTTTTCCAATTAAAAAACCGGCAAGATTAGAATAGCGTACCGCCCCCGCCCGCACGGCCACCGCTGCTGCCGCCAGCACTGGAACCGCTCGAACTGGTGCCCGGGCTGGTGGCGGTGGTGTTGTTTGCCGCCCGCTGCATCAAGGTGCTATTCGCCGACGAACTGCTGCCACTGCCGCTGCGCGAGGAACCGCTGGTCTGGAACATCGTCTGCAGCACCTGCATGGCCTGCTGCGGATCGCCATTGTTCATGTGAAACACAAACACCTTCTGGTCGCGCGCCGAGGGCACGTCCAGATCGTTCATCATGCTCGCAATCTGTTCCATCAAATCCTTCGGCGCCGTCACAATAACCGCCTGAATGCGGGCGTCGGCCACGGCGTTTACCTGCGTGGCTTTTTTGACGCGGTCATTGGAAGGCGTACCGGAATTACCGCCACCACCACCGCCCATCATCCGCGAAAAGAAGCCACCGGGTCCGCCCTGCCCGCCGCCAAAACGGATGGGCGACTGGGAACTGCTGCCGGAAGCGCTCGGAAAAATGTTCCCCAGCTCCGAAGCAACATCCGTCGGACTGGCGTGCTTGAGATGGAACACACGAATTTCCGTCTCCGCCTCCGCGCTGTCATCCACCGCCTTGATGATTTCCGTCAGGTGCCGAATATTCGCCTGTGTGTCGGTGATCACAATGGAGTTGCCCTCCTCATTCGCCACCACCGTGGCCTGCGGCGACACAAACGAGGTCAAATCCGAGACCAATTGCCGTGCCGCAACGAAGCGGATGGGAATGATCTGCGTCACGATTTCCGCATTGTTCGGAATGCTGTCCGGGTTGTTGCCACTCTTGACGGGGATGTCGCGCGTCTTCGCATCGTTCTTGTCGAGAATGGTCAGCGTGCGACCGTTGCGGATGGCCGCGTACCCGTTCTTGTTCAAAACGGAATTCAGCAAATCCACCGCCTCGTCCCGCGTCATGGGATGGCTGCTGATGACGCTGACGGTCCCGTTGACATGCGCATCCAGCACGATGATGAAGCCCGCCGCGTCGCTCAAATAGTTGAGCACCATCTCCAGCGGCGCGTTGCGGAAATTCAGCCGCAGTTCGTCCGGATTGTTGGTGCCGACCGCCTGATCGGGCGCCAGAAAAGTTGAGACCGCATCGGCAGCGGCGGCGGGTTTAGTGGTCGCCGGCATAATGACCACCGGCTCCTTGCTGGTTTTAGTCTCCGGCGCCGCTTCGCCCGCCACCTCCGCGACGGCCGCCGCGATGGCTTCCAGCGACGGCGGATCGCCCGCCTCCGGCGCCGCGAGGTCGCCGCCGGGCGGCGGGGGCGCCTGATCCGCGGCCGAGGGCGGGTTGCTGGCGTTATTGTTTTCGGATGCCGGTTGAGCGCTGGCGGAAACCAACCAGCCCGCGGCCCCGACGGCGATAAGGTTTAAAAATATTTTTTTCATTGTTCTTCCTTTTTGCGTAATTCCATCAGTCGTTTCAAAACATCATTCTCCCCCAGTGCAGGCGAAGGGGGCGCCGACGAACTGTCGCTGCCCGACCCACCGCCCGGACTCACCGCACTGCTGGTGCCCGCCGGCAGCTCGCCCGTGCCGGACAAGGCCCATTTGCCATTTTCCTGGTTCATCACATCCCCCACCTTTAAGTCCAGCCGCTCTTTTTTGTCGGTGGATTCCAGTGTCACGCGACCCGGGATGATTTGCGTCACCGTATAACCCGCAATTTTTCCGGAGACCGGCAGCGCCTGTTTCAAATCCGCATCATTCCCGTTGAAAAATGCAAACACACCCTTCTGATAGCTCATCGTGCCGACCAGCGTGAAGGCGGGCGCCGACGAGGAAACATGCGAATGCTTCCGCGGGCGCGGGGCGGCGGTGTAGTGCGGCTGACGATTGGGATCGAAAATGTTCCGCGCCGTCACAAAGCCGCTGAACTCCGCGTAATCCGTCGCGCCCGGGACGCCCTTGGTTTGCGCCCCGGCGAGAAACGCCGACGACAGCGCGAGCACCGCCAGCACCATTATATTTAAACGTGTGAGTTTCATTTTTTATCCGGCTGATTCAGCGCCAGCCCGTTGATTTCCGCGCTCATGGTCAGTTGCTGCCCGTCCTTGTCGCGCTCCGTAATTTCCAGCGAATCCACCCGCACCGCCATCGGGCCGCGCTCCACGTCGTAGAGGAACTTGCTCAAGCCGCCGAGATCGCCCGACGTTTCCACGCGGCAGGTCAGCGTCTGGTAATTCGCCGAATCGTTTTTCCACTGCGGCATCAGGCTCGTCACCTCCACGCCGCTGCTGCGCGACCAGTCATCCACCGCCTTGAACAACTGCTGCTCCGCGAGCGAGGTGTTAGCCGGCAGCGCATTCTCCCGCATGTCGGCCCAGCGGTTGCGGACAATCGACTCGCGTTTGACGAGCTGGTTGCCATCGGTGACCCGCACGCGCAACTCGCGGATCTGCGCCTGGCGCGCGGACCAAAATCCCGCCAGCGGCGTGAGAATGAAATTGACCGCCACGAATAAGCCGGCCACCCCGATGGTCAGGATCACGAGCCACTGCTGGCGATTTTGAATCTTCATTGTGCACCTCCGTCATTGAATTTAAAGGCGAAGACAAATTGCATCGGCGCCTTGCCGCGGATCTGCTCGAGCTTCACGTCGTTCACACCCTCCGTGGCGCGCAGCCGCGACTGCATGGCCAGCAGCGCCGCGTAATCGCGCGCCGTGCCGGAGCACGTCACCGTGCTGCCGTCGCGCACCTCGATGTTTTTGGCTGACACCGAGCCGTCCTCGGGAAACGCCAGGGTCAACTGCCGCAAAATCGAGAGGTTGGGAAACGAGCCGCCATACCACGAGCGATACTCCCGGATGTTGTCCTGGATGGCCTGCAATTCGCCCACCTTCGTCGCGAGGCGCGACCATTGGGAGCGGTAATGCCACAATTGGATTTGCTGGAACAAAAACACCCCGAGCAGGATCACCGCCAGCCCCGCGGCCACGGCGCCCGTCGCGCGCAGCCGGCCGGACGAATAGCGGGTGACAAACTGCTCTATGAAATTCGGCTTCGGCGGCAGAAATTCAAACGCTGGCGGACGGTCCGTCAACCAGCCCGCGGCGAGACTGAATGCCGGCGACAGGGCCGCATCGGACGGCAGCGTCACGCCGAATTCATCCGGCGCGTAGGCCGAAACCCATTCCACGGTGAGGCCCAGGGGCTCAAAGCGCAGTTCCAATTCGTCCGCCAGCGGCTGCGCCAGTTCGCGCGGGCCAAAAATGCGGATGACTTTCACCGCGTCCCGCAGTCCGGCGGGCAACTGGCCCAGCGTAATGCGCGTCTCGCGCGCCACCACGGCCGCGTGCAACGTGCGCCGGCCGGTCTCGTCATCCACCGCTCCTTCGAGCGACCGCAACGCCACCACGCCGCCGCCCACGGTGATTTGCAGCGAAACATTCCGCTCGCCGATCGCCAGCGCCAGCACGCCGTTGGATTTGTCCCCGCCGGGAAATTGCAGGGCGGAAATCGCCGGCGCAAAACTGACCGGTTTTAATTTCGCCGCCGCCAGAATGTTTTCAAGCGCCGTCAGGTGCGTGTTTGGAATCCCCGCCAGCAGCACATGGGTTTTGCCATCCGCCAGCCGGCTGCGCGAATCGGAAATCTGCAGCGTCGCGACGTCGGAATGGAAACCGCGCTCAGCCTCCATCTGTAACAGGCTTTTCGCGTCGGCCTCGGGCAGCGACGGCAGCTCGGTCTGCGCCGTCAAAACCCATTTAAGCGGCACGCCCACCACGCAGTGGCGCTCCCGGACGCCGGCCGCGTCCAGGTGGTTGCGGATTTCGCGACCCACCAGTTCCGGCGCGGCGGTGAGCGGGTCGAGCGCGAGCGTCGCGGAAAACTTCGGCAACGCCACCAGCGAACCGTTCACGCGCTTGAGCACCACGCCCTCGAGCCGGCTGCCGTCCAGCGCGAGGCCGAGCAGCGCCGTCAGTTTTTTCCGCTTACGGAATTTGAATTTAAAATCAGGTTTCATTGCGTGTCTTTGGCGACCACATTTTCGCGGGCCATTTCGCCCAGCGCCCAACCGAGCCGGCTCAAGTCCTGCCGGTAAATGATTTTGGGCGCGCCCTCACTCACATCGAAAACAAACTTCACGCGCCGGTAACCGCGCCCGAACGCGCCCACCGCCGCGATATCCGCCGTGAACTGATAGCTCCGGGTCGTCACAAAATCACCCTTGGCCAGCGCCTTGACCACCTGGCCGTTGTTGCCCAGCGCATCAATGACCCACGCGATGGATGTGAGATTGTTGGGATTCTGCTGGCGATAGCTGATGAGCGTCTGTGCCGCGCTGAGGGCGGTTTGCTCATCCACGTTCGCCCCCATGAAAATGGCCGTCAGCACATCGGCCGTGGCCGTGTTGACGTTGACGCGGTTGCGAAGGTACAGGTTGGTGGTGGTCTGGACATTGTTGGCCACTGCGGCGAAGTCATCCGAACTCAGTCCCTGATTTTTGCAGAACAGGGCAAAATCCAAAATGCCGTTGAAATTCTGTCCCCGACCCGGGCGGGGATGCAGGCGGTTATTGATGGCGGTCCATAACTTCTGCGCCCGGCTGGTGCCCAGGCTCCGGAACAGCGCCTTGATTTTGCTTTCACTGGCGGTGTTGACGTTCGTCAGCGACGTGCCATCGGCATGAAAGTTGGGCTCGCGCGTGTAAACCGTCACATATTCCAGCAAGCCGGGATCCAGTTCGCCGTTGCTGTTCAAATCTTTTTCGTTCGCATCGAGGACCCCGTTGCGGTTCAGATCCTCGCCGGCCAGCAAGTTTCCGGTCGCGCCATAAACGAGCCGCAGCTCATCCACCGTCTCGAACGGCGCATTTTTGGCCGCATAGCCGAGCGACATGTAATCGAGCGAGGCGACGCCATTTGTGCCGCGCCAGTCCATGATGGCATCCGCAAAATCGGACGTCATGTTCGGCAGATATTGAAAAACATTCGTGGTGACGCTGTTCAAGTTCAATTTGGCCCCTTCATCCACGAGCCCGAAATACGGCGTGGTCGGATTGTCCGCATTCGGGTCGCGCCCAATCAGCCAGAACTTCGCGTCGCCCACCGGCACCGCTTCGCATTTGAACTCCGTATTGTCCGGCGTCGCCCCGTTGGTTGCAAAATTCTGGAGGGCATACCCGACGTAGCGCGCCGCGCCCTCAATGGCCTGCTCTGCGCAAAGCCCGTTCACCCGGTTGTCCGCCGCGTGCAACTCGTAGTTCATCGAATTGGCAAAATACAGTGCAATGCTGACGAGGCCGATGGCAATCCAGAGCACGATAATCAGCACCGAGGCGCTTTCGCGCCGGCGGGTCCTCTGCGGATCTGAATGTGGCATTTTCATTGGCAACGTCACGGCGTCACGGCCAGCACCATATTGGTGCGGGCCACGGAATCGATTGGCACCACGATTTCCACCGGCTGAGCATTCCCGTTGCCGGCCAGGTGGATGACCACGCGCACGGCCTGCGGCAGGTTGGTGTTGCCCGTCGTGGCGCTGGTCGTGTCCCAGGCAGCGTTCCACTGCGCGCCGTCATAGCAGGAGAAGGTCACGCGCGCCACGCCGCTCAGCATCAGCTGATCCTCCACGGCCGGGGTCGAAACCGTCAGCAGATTTCTCGAGACGCTGCGATACAAATCCCGGCCGGGCCCGGCCGCCGTCGCGGAATTTTTCAGCTCATACGTCACGCGCTGGATGTCGCCCCACGGCTGACTGTCGCTCAGCGCGCCGGTGGCGGTGAACATCTCGATCGCCACCGGATCACTGACGCCGACACTCGTGATATTGTCGCCGACGCGGAAACTCCCGGATAAAACCTTGCTCGTGCCGTTCGTCGGCGTGACGACACATTGCAGATCGCGTTTCAAAAATGTCACCGCTGAATCAATGGGCGTGGCTGCGTCCACCATGTCTGACGCGGCATTGCGCAAATGGAGCGACGCAAAAAACACCACGTTCACGGCGATCAGGACGATCGACGCCACGCCGATGGCGAGGATCATCTCGATCAAAGTGAAAGCGCCATGGGTTGACCCTTTGCCGGGTTCAACCGGTGAGCCGGAACAAGCGCCGCCCCGCGGCAACGATTTGTCGTGGCCGCGCATCAGCAATTTTACTTTTTGTTCAATTTTCACGGTTGTGTCATCGCGGTCGGCTGCGTTGCCGCATTCGCCAGCGTACTCAACTGCACCGAATACTCTTTGCCCTGAGCGGAAAACGTCACTGCCGCCGTCAGCAACTGCATGGCATCTGCCGGCCAGGTCACGCTTGTCAGCTTCCACTTAAAATCCAACACGCCTTCCGTAACCGTGCCGCTCTGCGTGCCGCCGGACCAGTTGGTCGTCACCAGGCTCTCGTTCAAAATCCGGTCGGCCACACGCGCGGCCGCCCCCTTGCGCGCGGCGACTTCGCCCGCGAGGCTCGCAACGTGCAGCGCCTCAACCGCCGTCGGAATGACGATGGCCAGAAACAGCAGCGCCGCCAAAACCTCCGCCAGCGTGAACGCTGCCTGGTCAGAACGGCGCACGCCGGCCCTGCTGTTATTGACCCGTGTCGCTAATTTCATAACCCGTGCGCAACCGTGTTTCCGTTAGCCAGCGCGAAAAACCGGCGCTGCCCGTCAATTTCAAGGCCTGTGGACTGCTCTCATCCACGGTGCCATCCGCCAGAAATCGCACCGCCGGCAGATTCTTGAACATCGTCTGCGCGCCGGCGCCGACGGTCACCACCGCAATCTGCAAGGTCGAATCCACCGCCAAATCCTCTGCCTTGGCGTCGCCGTTCTGGCCGCTGGTTTCCGCGGCGAGCCCGTAGCCGCCGGCCTTCTCATCCACCCACAGCATCATCGGCGCCCCCTCGGAAACCGCGCGGCTCTGCGCCGCGTGCAGCAGCGCCGCCAGCCGGCGGGCCTCGGAATCCAGCGCCCGGCCGCGAATGAACCGGGACATCGCCGGCACCGCGATGGACGTGATAATCACCAGCATCGCCAGCACGAGGATCAGTTCGATCAGCGTGAAGGCGCAGTGGCGGCGGTTATTTCGTCCAGTTGCCAATGTCATCGTCCGTTCCTTCCTTGCCGTCCGGCCCGACCGAGAGCAAATCGTAGGAACTTCCGTTGTGCTTGCCGGGATAATAATAGACGTAATTGTTGCCCCACGGATCCATCGGCAGCTTGGGCGGATCAAAATACGGCCCGTGCCAGTTCTTCGCGTTGCCCGGCGCCACCAGTAGATCCTGCAGGCTCTTCGGATAAAACCCGTTGTCCACCTCATACTGGCCCAGCGCGGACTTGATGCCGCCGTTGATGTCAGCCTGCGCGGCGGTGACGCGCGCGCGCTCGCCCGTGCCGGCGATTTTCGGAATCACCAGCGCCGCAAGGATGCCGATGATGGTTACGACCAGCAGCATTTCCACCAGGGTGAACGCGCGGCGCCGTTGACTTGTGAGACCAGCCATTTTATTGAGTTCGATTTTCATAAACGTGATTTTTTATTTGATGTATTCGCTCATGGACAGCACCGGCAGGAGCATGCCGATGAAAATGATGCCGATGAACCCCGCGATCAAAAACAGCATCAGGGGCTCCGCAAACGCCACCGCGGTTTTCAGATTGCGATCCAGATCGCCCTCGGTGACGAGCGCGATGCGCACGAGTTCACCGTCGAGCTTGCCGCTCTCTTCCGCGACGGAAATCATCTCCAGCGTAGAGCCGGAAAACAGGACTTTGCAATCCCCCAGGCTCTGGCCAAGCCGGCCGCCCTGTTGCACGCGTTCGATGGAATGGCTGACGGCGTCCACGAGAATTTGATTACCGATGGAACGGCGCGCCACGTTCAGGCCATGCACGAGCGGCACGCCGGCGCCAATCAGTGTGCCGAGCATCCGGCAGAAGCGCGCCATCGCAAACTGGGCGATGAGCGGGCCGACGAGCGGCGACTTCAACACCAGACCTTCCCAGGTGCGCTTGCCTTTTTCAGAAGTAAACCAGGCGCGCACCAGAAAAAACAGGCCAACCACTCCAGCCCCGACCAGCAGGCCGTAAGACCGCATCAGATAGCTGGCGCCGATGATGAGCTGCGTGATCAGGGGCAGTGAACCGTGAATGCTCGCAAACACGCGCTGGAATTTCGGGATAAAAAACACCAGCAGCACCGTCAGCACCACTAGCGCGAGCACCAGCAGGATGCACGGATACAGCATCGCCGTCATCACCTTGGAGCGCAGCTCCTTTTCGCGCGACTGAAACTCGGCGATCTGCGCCAGCACCACGTCCAGAAAGCCGCCGGCCTCGCCGGCCTCGACCATGGCGACATAGACGCGCGGAAATGTCTCCGGCGATTTTGCCATGGCATCCGCGAGCGACAAACCGTCCACGACGTAATCATGAATTTGTTTCCATTGCGCCTGCGACGCCGGCGACGACGCTTCCTTCCGCAAAATCACGAGCGCGCGGCTCAAGGGCACGCCCGCCGCGAGCAGGCTCGACAGCAGCCGCGTAAAATTTTCCAATTCCTTGGCCGATACTTTTTTGGACTCAAACTTGAAGGGCAGATTGCCCCCGGGGGGTGGGATGCCGGAGCCGTTCTTCGCCGCCTTGGACATTTTTTCCGTAACGTTCACCGGACGCAGACCGAGCGTCTCAATCTGCCGCAGGGCGTCCGGACGACTGCCGGCATCCAGCACGCCGACAGCCATTTTGCCATCCGCCTGCAGCGCGCGATAGGAGAACGTGGGCATGATAAATCAGCGCGCCACCGCAAGGCTGGCGGCGGTGGCTCCGGTTGGATTGATGGTTGAACTCTCGACTTCCTTCGCGGTCGTGACGCTCAACACTTCTTCGACCGTGGTGACCCCGGCGGCGACCATTCGCCAGCCGTCCTCGGCGAGCGTGCGCATGCCGCCGCGGCGCGCCGCCGCCCGAATCTGGTCCGACGAGGCAGACTTTAAAATCAACTGGCGAATCTCTTCGTCGGTGTCCATCCACTCAAAAATGGCGTGGCGGCCAAAGAATCCGGTGTTGCGGCATTCGCGGCAGCCGACGGATTTGAAAATGGTTTTGTCCGCCGCGATGCCCAGTTTCGTTTTGAAGGATTGCGCCGTCGGCGAGGTGTCCGGCTGTTTGCAATGGGGACACAGCACGCGGACGAGGCGCTGCGCCAAGACCGCCTCCAGCGAGGAGGCAACGAGATAGGGCTCGACCCCCATGTCCACCAGCCGCGTGAGTGCGCCGGGCGCGTCGTTGGTGTGCAGGGTGGAAAACACCAGATGGCCGGTGAGGGACGCCTGCACCGCGATTTGCGCGGTTTCGGCGTCGCGGATTTCGCCGATGAGAATCACGTCCGGATCGTGGCGCAGAATTGAGCGCAGCCCGCGCGCGAAGGTGAGGCCGGATTTTTCATTCACCTGAATCTGGTTCACCCCTTTGAGCTGATATTCCACGGGATCTTCCACGGTGATGATTTTGCGCACGGCGTCGTTAATCTCATTCAGCGCGGTGTACAGCGTGGACGTTTTGCCGGAGCCAGTGGGGCCCGTGACGAGAATGATGCCATGCGGCAGACCGAGCACATTTTTGAAATGCTCATACTCCCGTTGCGCCATGCCGATCTGGCCAAGGCCGCGCAGCGTGGAATTTTGCCGGAGCAACCGCATGACCACAGCCTCGCCGTGCAACATCGGAATCACGGAAACGCGGATGTCCACCTCGGCATTGTCAATCCGCACCTTGATGCGGCCGTCCTGCGGCAGGCGCTTTTCCGCAATGTTGAGGTGGCTCAGGATTTTGACCCGCGACACAATGGCCGGCTGAAACTGCTTCAACTGCGGCGGCACGGGCACTTCCTGGAGTTCGCCGTCAATGCGGTAGCGGATCTTGAATTCGTCCTCGAAGGGTTCGAGGTGGATATCGGAGGCGCGCAGTTCAATCGCGTCCTTCAAAACCTGGTTGACGAAGCGGATGATCGAAGCCTCGTCCTCCGCGCCTTCGTCGAGATTGTTGCCCTCGGCATTTTCATCCACCACCTGGATGCCCTTTTCCTCTTCCAGGGTGCCGATGGTGTCCGCGCCGACCCCGAGGCGTTTTTTAATTTCACGCTGGATGGCTTCGCCCGAGGCGAGCACCGGCTTGAGATTCAAACCCGTCAGCGTTTTCAGCGCGTCAAAACCCTGCGTGGCAAACAGGCGGCTGGTGGCGACTTCGACCAAACCATTGGTGCGCTGGAGGGGAAGCAATTCTTCCTTCAGCAAAATGCGCGCGGGAAAAAGGGAAAGCAGCTGACGATCCGGCTCCACGTCCTCGAGGGTCGTGTAGCCGAGGCCATACTCGTTCGCCAGCCAGCGGAGGATCTCCTCCTCCGTCTGCGCCGGCGGACGCAAACGCGCGAGCGCATCCACATCCAGCGCCGACAGTTGCCGGGACGCGAGCATGCGTTCCAGCAACTGGCTTGAATCCGGAATCGGCGTGGCGGCCATGAATCGTCAGCTTTCGATTTGAATTTTCAGTTGACCAGACCGAGCAGAAACGCCTGGGCTTCCTGCTTGGTCGAGAGGTAAGTTTTAAGTTCGGCTTGCGCGGCTTCGAGCTTGGCCTGTTTGGCCTGCTGGACCGCCTTGTATTTGGCCAGCAAACCCTTGATCTGCGAGACGGGCGCATTGTCATCCAGCGCCTTTTGCAGCGCCTCTTGTTCCGGGCTGGTCTGACCGAACATACTGGTACGGGAACGATTGCCACCGGCCTGATCGCCGGTGCTGCCACCGCGGGTCCGTCCGCCCATCATGCCGCGCATGCCGCCCATGCCGACGTCCATACGGGCCGCCAGCACTTTTTTGACCAGCGGCTCAACCGCCGCCCATTCGGTGTCGTTGGTAAAATCGAGCCGGTCTCGAGCCCCATCGACCATCCGCTGTTGCATTTGGGCGGGATCCCAATTGCCGCCCGGGCCGCCACCTTGACGATTGCGGCGCTGACCGCCGCCCTGACCGTTGGCCTGGTCGCCGCCGGGAGCCGGGTTGTCCTGCGCAAGCAGGCTGGTGGCACTGAGAGTGAGCGTAGCCGCCAGCGCGCTCAAGGTAATCATGCGATGAAGTTTCATAGAATTTCCTTTGGTTGTGTTCGTTGGATGTTCGTTTGATTCCATGCCGCCACACACATGCGCGTCACGGGTTGACCGATGCTATGCAAGGAGCGTGCCAACGGATTATGCGCCCTTTGCCCAATGAATCCACGATCCCACCCGCGCAAAGTCTGCGCACCACCCCTTCTCCTGCGCACTAATTGCGCACCACGAGCTTGAGACTGGATTCGGCGGCGATTTCAAGTAAACTTGCAGCATGAAATTGGACGAAGCCCAGAGACTCACCGTCGCCAAGTGGATTGCGGACGGTGCAAAATTGTCGGAAATTCAAAGCCGCCTTGCGGCCGAGTTCGGCCTCAAGCTGACCTACATGGAGGCGCGCTTCCTGGTGGACGACTTGAAACTCACACCCAAAGATCCGGAGCCGCCCAAAGTCGTTGAGCCGCCAGCGGCCGACACCGCTCCCCTGTCAGCCACACCGGTTCCGCCCGCACCCGCGGGTGCGCCCGGCGGCGGCAAAGTGGCCGTGACGGTGGATCAAATCACCAAGCCCGGCACGATGATCAGTGGCAAAGTGGCGTTCAGCGACGGCCAACTGGCCGAATGGTATCTCGACCAGACGGGCCGCCTCGGCGTCGTGCCCAAACAAACCGGCTACAAACCCACCGCCGAAGACGTGAAGGAATTCCAACTCGCGCTGCAACAGGAAGTCGCCAAGCTGGGCTATTGAAATAATTTTTAGTTTTGCCGCTGCGTTGGGGCCTGGCGCGTCAATGACGTAGGATGGCGGCAGTGCTGGAGTTCAAGCTCTAGCTTGTCTGCAAATGCTCAGGAAATCCAGCCGGCCAGCCGGCTGAAATAACCTGTTGGATTTTAATTTCTAATGCTGAGTCGTGCCGCCCCGCTGGGCTTTCACTAAAAACTTAAAATAAAAAATTCAAAACGCCCTTCAAACTTGGCACATTAACCGATCATGCGTGAAATTTTCCGTGCCTGGGTGGAAGCCCTTGAGACCTTCATCCTCCAAGTCATCTTTGAGGAACGTCATGATTGGAAGGCCAACCTCACGCGCGCCCTGCTCTTCGGTAGCTCAAAAATCTTCCAGGTGGCGGTGAAAATCCGCCGCTGGCTCTATAATTTCCGCATTCTTCGCGACAAGACGCTCGGGGTTCAGGTTATAGCCATCGGCAACCTGACCGTGGGCGGCACCGGCAAGACGCCCGTCGTGGAAAAATTCGCCCGCGAACTGCGCGACGCCGGCCGTAACGTGGCCATCCTCTCGCGCGGCTACCGTTCCAAGCCCGCGCCGTTGCACCAGAAATTCATCAACAAAATTTTGTTGCGCGACGACCAGACGCCCCCGCGCGTCGTGTCCGACGGCAAATCCCTGTTGCTTGATTCCGAAATGGCCGGCGACGAACCGTACATGCTCGCCTCCAACCTCAAGGATGTCGTGGTGCTGGTGGACAAAGACCGCGTGAAAAGCGGGCGGTACGCGATCGAAAAATTCGGCTGCGACACCCTGCTCCTCGACGACGGTTTTCAATACTGGGATTTGCGCGGCCGCCGGCACGACGTCGTGCTGATTGACCGGCAGCAGCCGTTCGGCAACGAGCACCTGCTCCCGCGGGGCACGTTGCGCGAGCCGCCCTCGCACCTCGCCCGCGCCCATACCATCTTCATCACCAAGAGCGACGGCAACACGGCGGCACTGCGCGAACGCATCGCCTCATTGAATTCCACCGCCGCCGTCATTGAGTGCATCCACCAGCCGCTTTATTTCGAGGACGTGTTCACCGGCGAGCGCAAAGGGCTGGATTTGCTCGCCGGCAAAAAAGTCGCGTCGTTGAGCGGCATTGCGCAGCCGGAAAGCTTTGAACACAGCCTCGTGAAACTGGGCGGCGAACTCGTGTATTCCAAGCGCTTCGCCGACCATCACCGGTTCACGCAACAGGAAATTCTCAACGGCATTAACCGCGCCAAAAAGCGGCAGGCGGAAATCATCGTGACCACGCAGAAGGACGCGGTGCGCTTTCCCAAAATTGACCGGCGCGATGTGCCGTTCTATTTCATGCGCGTGGAGATCAAGATTGTCGCCGGCGCGAACGACTTTCAGGATTGCGTCCGGAAAATCTGTTTCCGCTGATGAATACCCTGATCTATTGGCTCGCACGCGGCTTCATTGCCCTGATTCAAGCGCTGCCGCTGCGCCTGGTTGCCGGGCTCGGCCGCGCGGGCGGCGGGCTCGCCTTTTATCTCACCGCGCGCTACCGCCGCGTGACAGTGGATAATTTGACGCAGGCATTTCCGGAAAAGTCGGCGGCGGAAATCCGGGAACTCGCGCAGGAAAACTTCCGCCGGATCGGCGAAAACTACACCAGCGCCATCAAGACGGCGGCCATGACCGCCGCCCAAATGCGGCCCCACTTTGAATTTACCGGCGCCGAAAACATCCTGATCTTTCAACAGGACTCCGGCCCGCAAAGCCGCGTTGTCGCCATCGGCCACTTCGGCAACTTCGAGCTTTACGCGCGGTTCGGGGATTTTGTCCCGGTCTTCCAATGCGCCGCGACCTATCGCAGCTTGAACCAGCCGGCGCTTAACCGGCTCATGATGGCGCTGCGCAACACCTCCCGCACGCGCTTCTTCGAGCGCCGCACCGAGTCGGCCGCGCTGCGCGCCTCAATGAGCGACACCGGCTTGCTGCTCGGCCTGCTCGCCGACCAGCACGCGGGGAATAACGGCTTGCGGCTGCCCTTCTTCGGACGCGACTGTTCCACCTCCGCCGCCCCGGCCGTTTTTGCGCTGCGCTATCATTGTCCGCTCCATACGTCCATTTGCTATCGCGTCGGCCCGGCGCGCTGGCGCATCGAGGTGGGCGAGGAAATTCCCACGCGCGTGAATGGCGAACCCCGTTCCACGGCCGACATCATGCGCGACGTGAACCGGGAATTTGAAAAAGCCATCCGCCGCGACCCGGCCAACTGGTTCTGGGTGCACCGCCGCTGGAAACCGGTGGCGGCCAAAGTCGAAAGCCCAAAACCCGAACCGATCGCGTGACCCCGCCCGCTGCCACCGCCCTACGGACCCCGGCTCCGAGAATTTTAATTCGCGGCGTCAACTGGCTGGGCGACGCCGTGATGACCACGCCCGCCCTGCTGCGGCTGCGTGAGAAATTTCCCGACGCCCACATCGCCTTGCTTTGTCCGGAAAAATTATGCGCTGTGTGGCAAAACCATCCGGCCGTGGATGAAATCATTCCCTTTGCGGCGGGCGATAGCGTTTTCCGTGTCGCCAAAAAACTCCGGCAACACGGCGTCTCCCGCGCCCCCGCCGGAGGAGTGGGGCGGCATGAGGGGGCAGCGGCTGCCGGCAAGTTTGATCTCGCGCTGGTGCTGCCCAATTCGCCCCGTTCGGCGCTGGAGGTCTTTCTGGCAGGTATTCCGCAGCGCGTCGGTTACGCGCGTCCCTGGCGTAATTTTTTCCTAACGCAAACCATCGCCTCGCGCACAGGGGCGGTAAAAATGCACAAGCGGACTCCGGCGGAAATTAAAAAACGAATTTCCCAACTTTCAACCCCCAGCTTCTCACTACCGAAAGAGGCGCACCAGATTTATGAGTATTTGCATCTGGTCGCCGCCCTTGGCGCCAACCCGGAACCACTCGCCCCGCACCTGGTGGTGACGCCGGCAGAAGTTGAGGCGGCTAAGAAGAAATTCGGGTTGGCGAATGTTGCCGGACCGATTTTTGGTCTCAATCCCGGTGCCGAATACGGCCCGGCCAAGCGCTGGCCGGTGGACCAATTCATCGCCGCCGCCAGGGAGATCCAGCAGCGCACCCGCTGCACGTGGCTATTGTTCGGCGGCAAAAGCGATGCGCGGATTACGAACCAAATCGAATCCGCCCTCCCTCATCCGGAATTGGCCGTTTTCAATCTCGCCGGGAAAACCACCCTGCGCGAGTTGATGGCCTTGCTGAAACTCTGCCGCGTGGTCCTGACCAACGACACCGGGCCAATGCACGTGGCAGCCGCGCTCGGAACGCCCGTCGTGGTGCCGTTTGGCAGCACCTCGCCGGAACTGACCGGGCCGGGCTTGCCGGGCGATCCGCGCCAGCGCCTGCTCAAATCCGACGCGCCCTGCTCGCCCTGTTTTCTGCGCCACTGCCCGATTGATTTCCGCTGCATGACTGGCATTAGCGTCGAGCGGGTGGTGGCGGCCGTGCTGGAGTTCAAGCTTTAGCTTGTCGGAAAATTCAAGGTTACTAAATTCGCCGCCGCCAGTGCCCAGGCTACGGCACGCTCGGCCGCGGCGGAACGGATTGTGTGGTGATTGTCGTCGTCACCGGCGGCAAACCCGCCGTGCGCGCGGTCAGTTGAATGGCGCCGGCGTCCTTCGTGGCTTGCACCAGGACCTGCGCCAGGCCGTTGAATACGCTGCGTGACCAGCCGACCGCCACGGGTTGGCCCACCAGTTCCACGTTCACCGCCGGCTCCAAGCCGCCCGTGCCGGAGTCGTTCCGCACTCCAACGGCGATGACATTGTCGCCCGCGTGCAGGGTTTTCTTGAGGTCATAAACCGGTTGCGCCGACCAGTCGCTCGATTCGCCGACACGCTGGTTGTTCACAAAGATCCAGCCGCGGTCGTCTATGCTGCCAAACCGCACCTGCGCGCCGGGGTTTGCGAGCTCAGCCTCGGTCAGGTTGAAATGGGCGCGGAAAACGCCCGTCTCGCCTTCCTGCAACACCATGCCGCCGTGGTCCTCCGCCTTGATGGTGTTCCATGCCGCGTCGGCAAACTCCGGCGCGTATTCCGGCACCAGCGCGCCTTTCGCCGGCAGCGTGACCAACTGCCAACGCCAGGTGTTCACCGGCAACCGTTTCACCGGCGGCTGCGCAATGAACGTGTCCGGCTCGTGGCAGCTCGGGTCGCCGTTGCCCACGCCGATGATCTTGCCCGCCCCTTCGAGGGTGAAACTGATCTTATTTCCCGCCGTCGGCACTACCCGGCCCTGCGCGTCCGCAATCGCAACGGTAACGACGCTCACGTCCGCGCCATCGGCGTTGATGGCCGAACGGTCCGGCGTGAGTTGCACCGCTGCGGCCGCGCCGGTCGTCTCCACCTTCTGTTCTGCGACCAGCTGGCCGCCGTTGTAACCTTTTGCGCTCAAGGTGCCCGGCGCGTATTTCACCTGCCACGACAGCTTGGAGTTCCGCTTCATCGGCTGCCGGCCGAGCGACTGGCCGTTCAGGAACAATTCCACTTCCTCGCAGTTGCTCAACGCGTCCACGCGGATTTCCTGGCCTTCCTTGCCGGCCCAATTCCAATGCGGCAGCAAATGTAAAACGATGTTCGTCGTCCACCACGCTTGATAGTAATAAAAATTGTCCTTCGGGAAACCGCACATGTCCAGCACCCCGAAATGCGAGCTGACGCACGGCCAGCCGTAGGGCGTCGGCTCGCCACGATAATCAAAACCCGTCCAGATGAAGCCGCCGCTCAACCACGGCCGGTCCGCGAAGTAACTCCACCAGCGCTCCGCCGTCTGCGTCCCGCGCATGTCATAGGCGCTGACGTAGCCGCGCGTCTTGTCATCCGCATAGATGCCGCGCGTGCAAACGGTGCTGGCCTGTTCCGTGCCGACGTTCGGCTGATCGGGATGCTCGGCGTGATATTTGTCCATGTCGCCGCCGGGATGATAATTCCAGCCGCGCACTTCAATGACGCCGTTGATGCCGTCAAATGTGTCGCCCTGCGGCGCGGCGTAAGTGACGGGCCGTGTCGGGTCGAGCGACTTCACCAGATTCTGCATGGTGCGGGCGACATTGCCGGCCTGCGGGGTGGACTGCACGGCAAATTCCTCATTCGCCACGCTCCAGATCGCCACGCTCGGATGATTGCGGTCGCGGCGGATCTGGTCTTCCCATTTGCGCAAGTTTTCCGAATCACTGCCCAGCAGGCGGCTCTCGTCCATGATCAACATGCCCAGGCGGTCGCAGGCATCCAGCAGTTCTGGCGTGGGCGGGTTGTGCGAGGTGCGGATGGCGTTGCAGCCGAATTCCTTTAATCTCTTCACGCGAAAATCCTGCACCGCATCCGGCAGCGCCGCGCCGACGCCAGCCATGTCCTGATGATTGCACGTGCCATAAAGTTCGTAAGGCTTGCCGTTCAGCATAAAACCCTTGTCCTTGTCGAACCCGACCGTGCGGATTCCGAACAGCGTTTCTTTTTGGTCAATGACTTTGCCGTCCACGGAAACGGTGGTGATGAGCTTGTAGAGCCTTGGAGATTCGGGTGACCAAAGAAATTTTTCCGACTCTCCCGCTTTGAAATAATATGGCCAACTCCTGACCGTTTCAGGATTTTGCCCAAACCTAATCGAATCTAAAAAGAAATTTGTTCTGGTTCCTTCAATCGGTTTCGAAGTTAGCACGCTGCCTCCGTCTGGATTTATGATTTGATAACTTAAACTCGCGTGATCGTGAGTTTGTTTATCGAGTATGACATGGACTTTAATGTCGCATTTGTTGGTTGGCACGTTATTGGAGAATACGGTGTAAACAAATACCCCGTCCGGCGCGATGGCCACCGGCGCGGTCTTGTCCAGCCACACATGGCGGTAGATACCCGCGCCCTCGTAAAACCAGCCCTCGAACTTGCTCGCGTCCACGCGCACGGTGATGACATTCTTGCCGCCGAACTTCACCACGTCTGTGATGTCCTCGCGGAACGGGTAGTAGCCGCCCTCGTGCCGCCTCACCAACCAGCCGTTCACCCACACCGTCGCGTCGCGGAACACGCCGTCGAACGTCAGCCAGAGGCGCTTGCCGGAATCTTCCACCGGCAGCTCCAGCGTGCGGCGATACCAGCCGAGGCTGTTTTTCGGGAAGCCCGGTCCGACCGGCTTAAACCCGTGATTTTTATCGGAACTGGAGTCAAACGGCAGTTCAATCGCCCAGTCATGCGGCAGGTCCACCGTGCGCCACGCGGCGTCGTTGAATTTCTCCGCCGCCGGCCCGCTGCTCGCGCCGGCCTTGTCCAGATGCAGCGCGGAGGGCCAGTCGTCGCCCAGATGAAATTTCCAGTTCGAATCTAGTGAGAGATGTTCGCGCGGCGAGTCGGCGGCGCGGAGGTTCAGGGCCACCATCATCACGGCCAACGCCATCAGCCGTAAAGCAGGGAAGGATTTCATCCGGCTAATGTGGTCAACCGCCCCCGCTGTGACAATTAATTTTCAGCCCTCTTTCATGATCGGTGCTTTACTGTGCGCACGCTCACCACCGCCCACAAATTGTCATGGCCACCCATAATTTTTATTTGGGCTCCAACTGGGTCAGCCTGATGCGTGGTTTGCGCAGCGAACTGTCCGGCCTCAACCGGGTATTCTGGGACAATAACTACGACCAGTATCTCGAACCGCTGTTGGACATTTCCCGCAAACCTCAGAAGCTCGCCAACATTTTTTGCCCGGCGGATTAAACCGCAGTCGTTTTCATTCACCAACAAACGCCCAAGCTTGCCAGTCGGCAGTAGTCAACACTGGCCGGCGGCAGGGTTGTCCACCTTACAAAACCTTGGTGTATTCGCTTCTTCGTGGTAATTTGCCACCGTGGAAACGGTCACCCAACTCACCAACGACCTCGTCGCGTCTTACGCGCAGTTCGGCGGCATCAATCATCTGGACGGCAAAAACCTGCCGTCCAAGCGCGCCATCACCGCCATCACCCAGGATTTGCTGCGGCTACTGTTCCCCGGGTTTTTTGACGAGAAGCTGGTTCATTCCTCGGAAATCAAGGTGAAGACGGCCGCGCTGCTGGATTCGGTTTTTGGCGAATTGGAGGATGAAATCCGCAAGAGCCTCGAATACCAGCCGCCCGACGGCCTGAAGAAAAAAGATATTCCCGCGGAAGCGCACAAACTGACGACGGAATTTCTCGCCGGCCTGCCCTGCATCCGCGAAGTCTTGCAGACCGACGTGGAAGCGGCGTTCAACGGCGATCCCGCGGCGGCGAGCAAGGAGGAAATCATTGTTTCCTATCCGTTCATCGAGGCGATTTCCGTGCAACGGCTGGCGCACGAACTCTACCGGAAAAACATCGCACTCATCCCGCGCATCATGAGCGAGTGGGCCCACGCGCGCACCGGCATGGACTTGCACCCGGGCGCCAGGATCGGGTCGCATTTTTTTGTAGATCATTGCACCGGCACGGTCGTCGGCGAGACGGCCATCATCGGCAACCATGTGAAGATGTATCACGGCGTGACCCTGGGCGCGAAATCCACCGCCGCCGGCCAATTGCTGCGCGGTAAGAAGCGCCACCCGACCATTGAGGATCGCGTCACCATTTATCCCGGCGCGACCATTCTGGGCGGCGAAACCATCATCGGCGCAGGCAGCACCATCGGCGGCAACGTGTTCATCATGGACAGCGTGCAGCCGAATTCACTGGTGATTTATGACGGCCTCGACATGCGCGTGTTGAGCAAGACGGACAAGAATCTCGCGCTGGATTTTCAGATCTGAAAATCAGCCTCGGCGGAAAACTTCCGCGCACCACGTGGCCTCGAGTCAATGGGCCGGGAGGGGATTTCCTCAGCAGTCCCATGTAAGCTCACCCCTTACGGCCTGCCAGTGAAGCTGGCCATTTCACCGGCCACCCCGGCGGAGATTTTACGGGGCGCGACGCAGGTTTTCCCAGCGCACATTCCATTGGCCGTTGTTGGGGAATCCGGGCGCATTCACTTGGGGGGCACCGTCCCAGCCCGCTGCCATCAGCGCAACGGCATAAAGCAGACCGCCATTTGCCGGCAGGTAAATCGTCAAGCCGGGGCGCTGATAAACGTGGCCGTTGAGGCCGTACTGGTTTTTCGGGGTGTCGAGCAGCAGGGCGTCAATGGCGCGCTCCGGTTCGCTGAGGCGCGCGGCGGTCATGGCCAGCATCGGATAATCCCAGCCCCACGTATCCGGCCAACTCCAATGATCCCAGACCCAGTCCAGCGTATGACTCATCGTGCTCAAATTAATCTCCGGACCCGGCACAAAACTCAAGGCGCCGAGCACGGCCGGATGGTCGTGCTTCCACTTTGAATCCGTGTAGGAATCCGGCGCGGTTTCCGCGAAAAGATATTTACCCGCCGCCACGGGCGGTTTCGCCAGGCCTTTCAAAACGTCGTCCCATTTTTTAAAACGCGACAGACCCAGGCGCGTGCGCCAGCTTTGCGCGGTTTCCAAAGCCCAACGAAAATATGTCAGCTCGAACGTTGGATTGAGTGTTTTATCCTTGGGAAAAACTTCCTGCGCGCATTGCAGAACCGGGCCGAGAATATAGCGCTGCGCCTTCTCGTCCCACGTCGCGTAGCTCGCCATGAAATCCGCCGTCTGGAACACAATATCCCGGTATTTTTCCAGCGTCGCCTGGTCCCCATGCTCGCGCCAGCACAGCTCCGCGTAAAAGATGGGGTGCGGTTCTTCCCAGACCAAAAACGGCCCGACCGGTGACGGCGATTCGGCGCCGCCGGGGCTGGTCATCTTGGGCCAGCGCGCGCCGGCGTAGCCCTGTTTTTTGGCTGTGCCTTCCGCGCGCGGAAGAATTTTCTGGTAGTAGCCGAGTGATTTTTCCAGCAAGGGCAGCCGGTTCCACAACGCGAAGTGAGCCTCGTGCCACCAATGCATTTCGAGATGAAATTTACCCTCCCACGAATTATACGTCAGCCCGGTTTCCTGCGGCGGATTGTTTCCCGCGTCCTGAATCGCGGTCAGGTATTGCGACAAGACAATGCGGCGTTCGAGCTCAAACCAGCGCGGGTCCCGGCTGCCGGATAAATCAATCGCGCCGCCGGTCTGCCAGAAGTGGGACCACTGGTTTTGCGCAGCACTGCGCACCTGTTCAAAATCGGTCAGCGGAACGTTCGCCTTTGCCGCGAACGCGCAGACCAGCTCCAATTCCTCTGATTTCTTGCCCGCTACGATTTCAAACCGGTGCGGCGCCAGGTTGGTGATGCTGGCGTCGGGCGACCATTTCGCATCCACAACGTACGTGTCGTTATCGAGCTTCCGCGCTAAATGTCCGGCGTTCAGTTTATCCGGTGTGAAAGTGGTCGCATGAGCCTCTGGCTGGCTCCAATCCGCCGTCTTCACTTCACCGGTGCCGTAGGGAAACCAAAGCTGAATCGCCAGTCGTTGTACTTTTAGCAGGGGCGAGGTTACCAGCACGGCGACCGCATCCGCTTGTGGATCGCAAACCGTCTCCACCTCCACCGGTTGTCCGTCAAAAAGGAAATGGCTGATAATTTTGCCATCCCATAAATCCAGCCGCTGCGAAATATCCGTCAGATCATTCGTCTGCGCCAGCGTGCCATCGGCGTGTTTCAGGACGAAGCCGAGTTGCCCCAAGTGCAGCCGGTGCGGGTTGGCGCGGAGCCATTTGATTTCCGGCGTTTGCTGGCTGTGCGGCACATCGGCGTAAGGGACTTTGCGCCCATTCAAGTCCCTGTAATCCTTGAATTGAAAGGCATCAATGTTCCAACCGTTCGTGTTCGGAATCGTATGCCACCCCCAGTCCGACAACGTCCCGAGCGGCGTCGTATGGGCAAACGCTTCGGGGAACGTTTGCAAACCGGTGGCGTCCACCGTAAAGCAAAATTCGCCATTGCCGACCGAGAGCGGATTATTGGCGTCGAATTGTTTCAGCACCACGTCATGCCGGACAACAAGCGCGTGGCGATCCATGGGCGCAGCCCCGACCGCCGATACCCCGAACAGCAACAGGGCCCAATAATATAGGCAGAGCAGGCTTTTCATTTCAAAAGGAATGCTATATGATCTGCTAATCAGGCACGGATAAAAATCATTAAAATCACATGGGCAAACTTTTTCTTGGACTCGATTCCAGCACACAAAGCTTAAGCGCCGTGGTCATTGACCTCGATGCCGGCAAGGTCATTTACGAAAAATCGCTCAACTTTGATCAGGCGCTCCCGGAGTATAAGACCAAAAACGGGGTGCTGACCAATCGGGACTCCCTGGTGAAGCACAGTTCGCCGCTGCTCTGGGCCGCCGCGCTGGATTTGCTGTTCGCGCAGATGAAAAAGGACAAGGTGGCGCTCGGAAAAATTCTCGCCGTCAGCGGCAGCGGCCAGCAGCACGGCTCCGTTTATCTCGGTGAAAAAGCCGCGGAAGTGCTGGCGACTCTGGACCCTAAAAAATCGCTGGCCGAAAATCTGGACGGTGTTTTTGCGCGCAAGACCTCTCCCATCTGGATGGATTCATCCACAGCAAAAGAGTGCGCCGAGATCCGCAAGAAACTGGGCGGCATCAAATTCACCGCCTCGCGCACCGGCTCGGACACCTTCGAGCGCTTTACCGGCCCGCAAATCCGCAAGTTTTACAAGACCGAACCCAAGGCCTACGAAAAGACGTTCAGCATTGCGCTCGTCAGCTCCTTCATGGCGTCGCTGCTGGCGGGGAAAATCGCGCCGATTGATTTTGGTGACGGCGCGGGGATGAACCTCATGGACATCCGCCGGAAAAACTGGAACCACGACGCGCTCAAGGCCACGGCCCCGAGCCTGGCCAAAAAATTGCCGCTGCTCGCTGCCTCCGGCCACGTCCTCGGCCCGGTCAGCGCCTACTTTGTGACCAAATACGGTCTCAACCCGGAAGCGCTGGCCACTGTCTGGACCGGCGATAATCCGGCGAGCGTCCTCGGCCTCGGCCTCATCAAACCCGGGCAGGTCGCCATCAGCCTCGGCACCAGCGACACCTTTTTTGGCACCATGGAAAAATGCCAGACCGATGAAAACGGCGAAGGCCACGTCTTTGGATCGCCCACCGGCGGCTACATGACGCTGATCTGTTTCAAAAACGGCTCGCTGGCCCGCGAAAAAATCCGCGAACATTATAAAATTTCCGACTGGAAGAAATTCGGCGAACTCGTCGCCTCCACCCCGCCCGGCAATAATGATGGGATTTTGTTGCCGTGGTTCGAGGCGGAAATTGTCCCCCGCTCCAACAAGCCGGGCATCCACCGGTTCAATCTCGATGAAAAGAATGCGGCGGCAAACTGCCGGGCCGTCTTTGAAGCGCAGATGCTCTCCATGCGGCTGCACTCGCAGTGGATGCAAGTGGCGCCGGAAAAAATCCTCGTCACCGGCGGGGCATCCAACGATCAGGCGCTCCTGCAGGTGCTGGCTGATGTGATGAACTGCCGCGTGCAGCGGATCGAGGTTTCCAAGAGCGCCGCACTGGGGGCGGCGTTGCTGGCGGCACATGGCTGGCTCACAGCAGCCGATAAAAGTCCTAAATGGGAAAAACTCGTCGCCGCCTTTGCCAAGCCAATCGCGGGCAGCGAAATCCTGCCGGATAAAAAGGCTGCGAAGCTTTATGAAAAGCTGGTGGAAAAATACGCCAACTGCGAAAGCGAAGCCCTGGACACCATTTGAACAGCGGAGTCACCGCAACCACCGTCCGCAGTTGAAACTGCGGGCGGTTTTTCTTTTGCGCCAACCAGGTTTAAAACCCGCCCAGCTGAAACCCTTTTTCGCGGATCCATTTCCCTCAACGAAATACCAACCGCCCGCGAACACGCCCTTACCACATTGCGGCTTGTCAAAAATTGGAAAAGGGTATCCTGCTCGTGCTTATGCCCCCCGTGGCTCAAATAGATAGAGCCATTGTTGCCTAATCCAACACCGGCGCTCTTGCCGGATTTTTCGCTCCTCCTTTACCGCCCTCCCGTTATAGGCAATTCCAGATGCTGTGGTCTTCGAATTAATTCATTAGCGGAGACAGTGCTCACAGGCCAAGAACGTGGGGAACTTTTCGAGTTCGATCATTAATTCCCGATGGTATTTGCTGATATGCGTCATGCACGACTGCATTCTTAGAGCATAGGCTAAATTACCTCCAGCCATTCCAAAGCTTCGGGGTAGGGTTACACCCCATGGCAAAGGTTCTTTGAATTCGTCAAAGTGGCTTCCATGTTACAGATAATAACACAACAAAACACAATAACCAAAAGGACTACAATGAAAACCACCGAACTGAATACAACGCCCCACTTGATCAAACCCCCATCTCCCACGGTCTGGAGGGCGGCTCTCAGTTTGGCGGTGGCCTTGGTGTTGTCTGCAGGTGCCTTGTTCGCCGGCCAGATTTCCAACAACAATATCATGCAGCTTATCACGACCACAGATCTGATTCCCACGGGCGTTAGCCTCAATGCCAAGGGCAAGATTAATGTGAATCTGAAGCAGCAGGGAAATGTCAGAAATCAGCAGGTGCAAGTTCAAATAGTTAAATTGCAGCCCAACACTGCCTATGGGCTGGTTGCCTTCATCGGGGAGGACGCCATCGGGACGGTCGTGGCCAGTTTATTCACGGATAAAAAAGGAGCCATCAATGTCACCTATGAGCAAAAGAGCAAAGGAAATCCTAGCCGGAATACGCTGCCGCTGCCCACTCTGCTGGACCCCATGTGTGATATTCGTGAGTTGAACCTCGTTGACGGAAACCAATCCACTGTGCTGCGGGGAAACCTGACCAACCCCAATCAGGGAAGTTATCAGGTCAACTATGGCATGAACAATCCCGGATTTCTACGGACTGCCCGCGGTGGGGTGGTCATCAACGCCGGACCACGTTACCATTCATTTTTGCTGGCGGCTACGGGGCTGATCCCGAACACGACTTATAGCCTGATGATCAACGGAGAAATTGTTAAGGCAAAGGCTTCAGATAAAAAAGGGGGACTATCCTGGGTGAACCTTCCTTTGTGGGTGCCGCCGGTTCTGGACATTCAAGAAATCGCGCTCACTGACGGGAGCGGTAATAACGTCGTTTTGGCAGTTGGCGGACTTGGCGTCCCCTGCAATGCGATGGTGCCAACCATTATCCTTACCAGCCCGGCCGATCTGGCGACGAATGTTCCCATCAGCAGCCTGCTCACCGCTACCTTCAGTGAGCCAATGGATCCGTCCACCATCACCAATACAACCTTTGTCCTGCAACAGGGCGACGCGACCGTTGGCGGCACCGTGATCTATTTAAACGGGGTGGCTACTTTTACCCCCACCGCGGTGCTTTTGGGCAATACCATCTATACGGCCACCATTACCACTGGTACGAAAGATCTATCCGGCTATCCTATGGCCACCAATTTCGTCTGGAGTTTCACGACGGGGGCAGCCGCGACCGTCACAGTACCCACTGTCAGTTCCACCACCCCGGCAGATAAAACCACGAATGTGCCGGTCAGCAGTCAGGTCACCGCCACGTTCAATGAGGCGATGGATCCGACCACCATTACCAACACCACGTTCATCTTGCAGCAAGGCGGTCTATCAGTCACCGGTTTGGTAACCTATGCGAGCGGGACAGCGACCTTTGCGCCCGCCATCCAACTATTGGGCAATACGCTCTACACGGCCACCGTCACCACGGGGGTGACTGACTTGGCCAGCAACGCCCTGGCCACCAACGTCGTATGGAGTTTCACAACCGGTGCGACCCCTGACACCACGCCGCCCACCGTCAGTTCCACCACTCCGGCAGACACGACGACCGGTGTGCCAATCAATGACCAGGTCACCGCCACTTTCAGCGAGGCGATGATTCCGACCACCTTCACCGGCACCACCTTCACCCTGCAGCAGGGCAGCATATCGGTCACCGGCACTGTTAGCTATTTGAACGGCACGGCGACCTTTGCGCCCGCAACGCCCTTAATAACCAACACGCTCTACACGGCCACCATCACCACGGGGGTAACCGATCTGGCCAGCAATGCTCTGGCTGCCAACTTTGTCTGGAGTTTCATGACGGGCGTGACGCCCGACACCACAGCGCCCACCGTCAGTTCGACCGCGCCGGTTGACACGTCCACGAATGTGCCGATCAACAGTCAAGTTAGCGCCTTTTTCAGTGAAGCGATGAATCCGGCCACCTTCACCAATACTACCTTCACCTTGCAACAGGGTGTCACGTCGGTTACCGGACTGGTGAGCTATGTGAACGGTACGGCGACCTTTGCGCCCGCAACGGCCTTAAGTACCAATACACTCTACACGGCCACTATCACCACCGGAGTGACTGATTTGGCCAGCAATGCTCTGGCTGCCAACTTTTTCTGGAGCTTTACGACCAGCAGCTCCGCAGACACCAATCCGCCCACCGTTGTTAGCAGCAACCCCACAAACACCAGCGCGAATGTGGCCATCAACCAGACAATCAACGCCACCTTCAATAAAAACATGGATGCGTTCACCATCAGCACCGCAAACTTTAAAGTGACCGGTCCGGATGGCTCCAACATCGTTGGCACGGTCGGCTACCTGGCGGCCAACCAAATTGCCACCTTTACGCCGACGACTAGCCTAATGACGAATACCACTTACACCAATACGATTATCACGGCGGTAAAGGATCAGGCCGGGAACACTCTGTCCACCAACTACGTTTGGACGTTTACGACAGGGTCTCTGGTCAATAGCAACAACATGTCTATCCCACTCGGAGCCGCCTCCACCTTTGCGATTCTGGCCACCGCAGCCACCAGTGGAGATGCCAATCAGATCAATGGAGACGTCGGGCTGAGCCCCGGCTCCTCACAGGGCATCCCTCCGTCGGAAATCAACGGCACCATCCATGTGAATGACCAGGCCGTGACAGACGCGCAGTCCAGCTTATTGGCCGCTTACAACGAGGCCGTGAACCGTTCGGTCAATGCGATATCGTTGCCGGGCAATCTGGGCGGCCTGACCCTCACCCCCGGACTCTATGTAAACAGCAGTTCATCTGGCATCTCCGGGACCGGTGCCAATGCGATTCTGACGCTCGACGCCCAGGGCGATGCGAACGCGGTATTCGTCTTCAAGATGGGCTCCACCCTTGTCACGGATGGGGGAACAAGCATTGTCCTAGCCGGCGGCGCCCAGGCGAAAAACATCTATTGGGAAGTGGCCAGTTCCGCCACTTTGGGAACTACCTCCCTCTTCACGGGCAACGTTTTGGCCTTTGTCTCAATCACGGTGAACAACGGAACCATCGTGGACGGCCGGCTGTTCGCCGGGGCGGGCGGCAATGCGTCGGGAGCGGTGACCATTCAGTCCAGCACCGTCACCGTGCCGGCTCCGTAAACGAAATCATCGCCGGCCAGTGCGAATGCGTGCTGGCCGGCAACCAAACTAAAACTTTTTAATAAAAATATGAAAGCCAACAAACTTGTCCTCAACCTTTTCATCCTCGCCGCCGTTACCGCATTTGCCACCGGCTGTGCCTCCACCGGCAATGACAAATCCGCCAGCACCGTCAAATCACTCACCAAGTCATCCTGCCTGATTGAGAAGGGCAATGCACAGATTGACCAGACCCTGGCGAAATTGAACGACCTTGTTTCCAATCCCGGCGCCGATCTCGGCAAGCAGTTCGCCGCCTTCGACGTGTCCGTGAACGATCTGAGCGCGACCGCCAAAGCCGTGAGCAGCAAGGCTGATCAAATCAAGGCGCGGGGTGCCGACTACTTTGCGAACTGGGATAAGGAATCAGCCAAGATGAATAATGAGAACATCCGCCATCGCAGCCAGGCGCGCAAACAGGAGGTCGCCGCGAACTTCGCCAGCATTAGCCAGCAATACGACGAGAGCAAGACTGCGTTCCTGCCCTTCATGTCCGACCTGCGCGATATCCAAAGTTATCTTAACACCGACCTGACCGCCGGTGGTCTGGCCAACATCAAGCCGGCCGCTGCGAAGGCGACCAGCGATGCGATTCCTTTGAAAGAATCCATCCGGCATCTGAATGAACAATTCAAAGGCCTGAAACTCTCGCTGTCCACGACCTCCGGCGGGGTCAAGTAACACGGCAATTCCAACCCTGGTTCAAAAATACATTCTGGCTAAAAAAATTACTAGGTCAGCCCTAGTCGGGTTACACCCCATGGTAAAAGGTCAACGCAACAGTCAAAGTAATCACCGTTATATAACACGCCGCACATAAAAAATTAGCCAAAAGAAAACGAAAGAAAATAAAATGAAAAAAACAGCTTCGTGGAAGTCCCCCTTTAAAGCGGCGCCATCCCTGATACAGCCTGCAATTGCATGGTTTTGGACCTTTGTAAGTTTCTGCCCCCCCACAATTTTCCCCACACCCACCAGCATGAGCCGCCCTGGGCTACTTAGTTCGGTCATTCCGCTGTGGGTTTCTAGACGTGAGGCGTTGCCCTTCGTGAATGTGTGGCACTGGTCTTGACCAAGATAACAACCGCTCATCGCTTGGAAGGCAACGGTTGCAAATTCTTGAGCGAGGGGGCTAGACGCCACTCCAGCACCCTTCCAGACAGTTACCCAAGAACCTCCAATCAGGGGACTCGACCGCTGAGGGACCGGCACATCGCCACGAGTCTTTAAAAAATTGTTTCGCATATATATATTATAGTGCGCTCCAAATAAAAAAACTGATATATTTCTAACTATTTAACTTACTTGGTGACCCATGGCTGTTTTTGTCAACCTACGGTGGTTATACACTGCTATGTTAGCCCCAATGCGCACCCTAGTTCCTTATCTCCCATTAACAGTTTAGCAAATTGGCCAGGCACTTGGATCTCATAGTAAAATAGTTTGAACTATTTCCGCAACCAGTCTCCTGAAAGCATATAATGTAGGATAGATTAGTCAATTAGCCCTCAATTATGGGTGTTATGTAACAATGACTAACTTACAACAAACACAAAACATAAACACATGAACAACACATCCCTACTCACGGTGTCCGCAATTGCGGACACCATCACACAAGCCGGCATCCCTTTTAAGGATGATTTAACCGCAGTCATTTGCCTACCAAAATTAGTCACATCTGAACTACTACCACAACACTCCCTAAGCACCCTTGACAAAACTTCAGAGCTTGTCCGCCTAGAACTTGTTATAAAGAATGGTTGCATGGGGCTTGTTGCCATAGGGAATGCCCTCTCTGAAATTCGTGACCAAGGTTTGTACAAACTTGAATTTGTATCCTTTGACGAGTATTGCACCAAGAAGTGGGGGTTCAAAAAGAGTTATGCCTACCAATTAATCGCGTCTGCCGAAGCGGCAAAGTCTGTGTCTGCCATTATAGACATCTCAACTGAATCTCACGCTCGTGAACTCGCAAAGGTGCCAAAGAAAAAACGTGTGTCCGTTGTCAAAATTGCTCTGGCAGCGGCAGAACTGGCCAAGCGAAGCATTACGGCCAAAGACCTGAAGAAAGCCGCGAACACACAATCAACCACAATTACAAAACCGGCAACGGCGCAAACCATCGGTGAACAACTTCGCGCATTGTGGCCAAAGGCGTCGGTGAAAGAGCAGAAGGCTTTCCTCTCATGGATTAAAACTAATAAGCCAAGCCTCGACAAGTTTGTATGCAATGCGTGCGAAGAGAAATTTGAATCCACGGAAGAATGTGTTGCGTATTATGAATGTTCAGATTGCAATGAATACTTTACGCAGTATACTTCGGCCAACAGTAATCATCAGTGCCCAAGTTGCAACAAATTTGGCTCCAAAGTTAGCAATCTTGGATGTTCGGAATGTAATGAAGGTGAAGTTGAGCCAATTGAAGCGGACGATGCACAAAACTAGCCAGAGTCGACAGGAACCAGGGCGCAGAGCCTACAGGCTCTACCCCTAGTTCCTGCCACACATCACGCTAGCTAAACGGCGAGTGATGCGCTAGAAATCGACTACGGAACGCAGACTGGGCAAGATGAAGCCGATGGCCGCCCGTCTATCAAACGCCATATGAGGAGCGGAGGTCTTTCAAGATAACCTTCACGTTGCCAATTAAGTCACGGGCTCGCAGCCAACTAACGCGAAATGGATGATTCCACTGTTTTCAATGGAATGGGCGTATGAGATGGCTAGGCTGACGGCATGCCGCCTGAAAAACTATTTCACCAACTGTTAGGACTGGGCTTGAACTGGGAAGTGGTTGAAAGCCGATTTCATCGGGAATGCGAACGGGGAAGCGCTCCGCCAATGCCTATCAGATGCGGCTGGCGCTTCAGGACACCAACCGCAGCCAGACGGCGTCGACGACCCGGCGGCGTTTTCAGGTTTGGCGTCACGGGGTGCGGTGGGTGGCTCGTTGCTACAAAGCCAGCCTGCTGACGCCGATGGTGAAGCTGCTACAAATGATTAAAACCAACTGGCGGGCATCCTGGCAGATTGGAAGTGGGGCGTGACCAACGGCCTTCATGGAAGGTCTGAAATGTTCCTTCAGCGCCACCAAGCGCAAGGCTCGTTGGTCAGCCGATACTGTCGCCGCCCAACTACAATCGGAATGCCCTGATTTGAGGTCCAACAACATTTAAATGTGAGGCTGCTTTTTTGATGCTGGCCAATGTAACAGTCCGACGCGCCGCAATACAGGGGAGCACCACCGAACATGGTGAAAATATTTTAAACCACCTCAAGCCCCGATAAATTCAACCCCGCCACACCCCGCCGCAAATTTAGTAAAATATTTGCCAAAATTTGCCGAGAGCGTGTTCCCCCAGCTTGCCTATTTTTCCCCGGTGAAGGAGGCAGACAAGTTCCTCGGCATGGGTTCGCGCCGCGTGTTTATATCCGCATCGATCGGCGGAGGATGGATCCCCTCAGCGCCGGGAGGTTCGCCCTGTCCCAACTGAAATGCCCGCTAGACTTTATATGGAAAATAAAAATCGCCCTCAACGCTCCTGCCCCGGCGAATGTGCGTTGCCACCGGAAGCCTGCCCCTGTTTCGATGGGGTGAAATCCATCATCTGGGACTACCTCGATACCCTCCGCAAAGGGCATCCCAAAATGGCCGACAAACTCGCCAGCCAGATTTATTTCAACGCAGAAAAGGAAACCATCCTCTACACCGCTGGAGCCCAGCCTTATTCATCCGGCTGGGCGCAGGATGGCGGCCCGGAAAAACAGGCACACAGATGCCCCAAATATGCGGCCGATCATCCGGCCCGCATCCATTTGCAGCTGGCCATTGAGATTCTGGCCAGCGTGCGCAACGCGCGGCGAGAGCTGGAGAAACGCACCACCAGAACCGGCCAGGACACCATCCACGTGGATATTCCCGACCTGACCAAATTCGTGGCCCTCGCCCAAGCCGGACAGGAAAACTCCGGCGGCATGATGGACACGGCTCAGGCCGCCCTCGAAACCGCCAGCCAACTGCTCCAATCGCCCCCGGAAAACCCCTGGCCGGCAACCAAACCCGGTGCGGAGGCCCAAGCCCCGCTGCTGCCACCCGCCCAAACCACTGCCAAAAGGGCCGCCAAGAAAAACCAATGCCACTGTCTCCGGGGCCACGGCAAAGACGTCCAGATGGACAACTGGGAATTGGCGGATAGGTGCCTGCAAGTGCTCAGCAAAACGATGCAAGCCGTCGAGGACTGCGCCGCAGAAAAAAACCAGCTCGGGTTCTTGACGCACACCACCCATGCGCTGTTTGTATTGAACCTCGCCATTCAGGATATTCAGGAAATCTGACATGGGGTCGCTTTCCCCCCGTGGCCCGTGCGGCACGCACTTTTCTTATTGCCCCCTCGCCCCCGTCCCCCGACACTCCGCCCGGGTTATGCCTCTGATTTACACCAACATCGGAACCGGCACACGGGTGTCTTGCCAACAGTGGGTCGCCGCTCCCGGCAGCCGGTCCGCCCTTTGCCTGTGAGCCTCGTTAAGTCCAAACAACGCGTCGCCGACCACGGGGAGGTCTTCACCCCCGCGTGGATGGTGGAAGCCATGCTCGACCTGGTGAAGGGCGAGACCGAACGCCTTGACTCGCGCTTTCTGGAGCCGGCCTGTGGCAATGGCAATTTCCTTACGCGGATCCTCCAGCGCAAGCTCGCCGCCGTGGAACTCAAATATGGCCCGTCCGATTTTGAGCGCCGCCACTACGCCCTGCTCGGGTTGATGTGCATTTACGGCATCGAACTCTTGCCCGACAACATCGCCGATTGCCGCGCCAACTTGCTGGAAATCTTCGCTGGCTATTTGAACCTCAATCCGGCGGACGACCTGTATCGCGCCGCGTTTTTCGTGTTGTCGCAAAACCTCGTCCATGGCGACGCCATGAAAATGTGCGGGGCCGACGGCTCTGCCCAACGGTCGCTTTGGTCGGGGCAGTCTAAAATGACTCAGCGCCAAGAAAAAACCTTAAACGACAATATAACCATGGCCGCCCTGATTCCCTACGACCGCTAGGGGCATCTCAGTTTGAATTGTCCCGAAATGGTTTGTGCTGTTGGTAGAGCTCCAATTTTTTTTGCTCTTCTGGTTGCTGATCCGTCTTCAATCCTTGAAGATCCATAGCCTGCTTTTGAAATTTTATTGCTTGGTCATAATCTCCTGCTTCCGCATAAGCGGCTGCAAGAGTGCCGAGGTAATACCATTTATTCCAGTGCGCCATCTCACACGCCTTGTTGGAAAAAAAGACCGCCTTACGGCCATTTCTATACGCATCATCAGGACAAGTTGAAAGCAGCCATGCCATATTGTTATTCGCTTCTGAATCACTTTCATCAAGCGCAAGCACAGTTTTAAAATCTTGAACGGCTGAATCCCACCGTTTCAATTTCATATATGCAATACCGCGGCTATTTATTATCATTTTATTCGTCCTATCCAACTTTAGACCGTCCGTGAAATCTCCTATCGCACGGCCATATTCTTTTTTAGAAATGTAGCCAAGTCCCCTATTGTAAATGGCCCTTATATTCCCAGGGGCAATTTCAATTGCCCTCGTGAAGTCAGCGACCGCTTGGTCAAACAGCATTAGTTTTGAATACGCTATGCCGCGCTCATTGTATCCAGAAGTGGATTGTGGGCTTAAGGCCAAAGCAATCGTGAAATTTGTAATGGCACTGTTGCAATCGCCCTTTTTTAGATAAATGTGACCGAGGTTAATATAGGAAGCCGTATCATTTGGGTTAAGCTTTATTGCTTCCACATAATTTGAAATCGCATCATCGTAGTAACCTTTGCTAGCCGAGTGAAAGCCACGTTCTGCGTATTGCAGAGCCAACAAATTAGTGGGGCTCATTGCGTCACAAAACCCTTTAGCAAAAAAGGCTGTCCCTAATACTAAAATCAAAAGAAATTTATTCATTTTAATATTTCAAAATAGGGTGGAATTTCTTGCCGGGCCTGAATAAAATGGAAAATTAATATGTATTGGCGGCGGCGGTTGCGGTGGCGGAGAAGCAAGTACCGGAGGAGAATTCACATTGCAATTCACACAGCTCTTGCCGTAAGGAGGAGGTGTCGGAGGTGCCGGTTTTTTCGGAGGCGTAGGAGGCGTCGGCGCTTGCCGTAAACATAAATTTGACCAGTCTGGGTTCTGGGGCGGTTTCACATCATCACACGGGTCAAACCAACCATTATTGTCGGCCAGAGCCAGATAAGCCTGGCAGGCGTAGCCTGCTGGCGTTGTTGGTTCCATCCAAGGTTCTTCCCAATACTCACCGCCTCCGGGGATAGTTTGAAGACCAAATGCATCATAATATTTCAAACAATTATTGTGAACCATCCTGTACAGATTATATCCACCCCATTCTTTTATGGGATCCCTATTTAACCAGCGTTGCAAAGTGGGTGAATAAGCGCGGTATTTATAGTAGTAAAAGTCCGTCGCTTCATCGTATAACTGGCTTGAAAACCAGAATGGATTTATCACTGCCTTGCTGCCGGTTAGATTGATGGTGCGGCCAAAAGCGTCATATTCCCGCCGAGCAACTATGTTTTCCTGCGCACCAATCATAGCCGTAATATTGCCATTGCCGTCAGCATGATAATAACTGCTGGTGCCGGATGCTTCTGTCATCGCGAGCAAGCCGCCAATGCCGCCAGCGCCTTGCATGCTGCCACTGAAATCGATTCCACGCGTAAGCGTCATCGTCGCCCCATTGTTGGAATTAGACAACTGAACAATGACATCGCCATCCCAGATGTAGCGAATCTCGTTGGTCTTGAGCCATACGCTACCCAACCAAACAAATTCACGTTTGATGCGTAGGCGGTTCAAGCCATCATACGCGAACTCTTTTTTGAACAGGTTGTCGGCAGTCACGTTGGTCAACTGATTTTCCGTATCATACGCAATAGAGCGCAAACCATCGTTCGTCAAATTACCGTTGCAGTCATATTCTAAAATCACGCTCTGCGGCAGGTTGGCAGTTAGCGTGTTGGTAGCTTTCACGCCGTACTTGTTCACAGCAATGTTTGTAAAATTATTCTGGCCGTTTGCCAATGTCAAATTCGTCCGCGCAAAGGTGAAGTCGCTGTACATTTGCGCAACTTGTCCGTTCACCGTGACATTCGTTGCCGGGGCGGGGGTCGCTCCGCCCAAAGTGAACGCCCCGGTGCGAGACACGTTCGTCAGTTCGTTCATTGCATCCACCGTGAACGTCTGCACCAATGCCCCATTGGTTCGCGTGCGCAAATTACCTGCTGCATCGTAAGCCCAGGCAAGCTGTTCGTTTAAACGCGCCGCGCCGTTGGTTTCCATCGCGCCCCATGACGTCAACTGGCCGATACGGTCGTAACCAACGGTAATTGACGAGGCGGTTACCCCCAAGTTCCGGGTGAGATTGGTGCGTTCACCCAGCAGGTCGTATTGATATGCGTAGCCGTCCAGCGTGTGGCCCCAATGGTTGTTTAATGAGGTTTGCGTGAGCCGCGCCACCACATCGTATCCATTGGTGATTGTCGCGCCATTGGGCAGGTTGATGGTGGAAACCAAGGGCGATGCTGGCGCAACCGCGTAGCCGTAGCCAAACGCGCCTGCCGGCGAACTCAACGCGTACAACCGCCGCGCTGAATCATAACTGTAATGCTGGCTCCACGTCGATCCCACGTCCAGACTGGCGCGCAACCGGTTCGTGTACCCCAGGCTCAGCGTGTCGCCAGACCACAACCCGCCTGAGCTCAACAACTGTCCGGCGGCATCGTAGGTGCAATGCGTCGTGCCCACGGAATCCACCATGTTGGTCAGCCGGTTCAAGGCGTCGTAGGCGTAGAAGTTGGTCAATTGCGGATAACGGATTTGCGTCAGATTGCCAACGGCATCGTAGGCATAAAACGTGTTGCCCATTTCCGGCGTCCATCGGTTTGTCAACCGGCTGTCGGCGTCGTAGGCATAATTGAACAGGGCATGGTTCAAGGTATCCAATTTGTTCGTGACGCGGCCAAACGTATCGTAGCGCCAGGCCGTCGTCTGATTCCGGCCATCGGTCAGGGTCACTAAATCCCCCGCTCCGTTGTAGGCAAACTGGTTCGTCGTCACTCCCGCATGCACTTCACTGGTTTTACGATTCATCGCATCGTAGCTGTAGACCGTCACGTTGCCAATCTGATTGGTAAAACGGGTCGGGCTGGCAATGGCCGGCGAATAACCGAATTGTTCCACGCCACCGTCCGGATAATTGCGATTCAGCATTCTGCCCAGCGAATCGTAGTTCAGGCTCACACTCACCCCATTGGCATCCACGCTGTTGGTCATCCGATCGTTTATATCGTAGCCATAGGCAGCCACCTGTCCAACGGCATTGCTGATGGTCGTTTGCTGGCCTTGATTGTTAAACGTATAGCTCAAAACTGCACCGGAACTGTCGGTGTGTTGGGTCAACTGCCGAAGCAAGTTGTATTGATTCGTGACGCTGTAGCCATCGGGATACACCACGTCGCTCACATTTCCCTGATTATCATGCGTGAAATGCGTGACATGCCCCAAAGCATCGGTGAGAGCCTCCAGAGCCCCGCATTCGCAATATTCGTAGCGGGTCACACTGCCCAGCGCGTTGGTTTCGGCAACCTTCTGCCGAATGGCATTGTACCCGTAGGCGTTGGTGAACCCCAGCCGGTCCACCACTTTGGCCAGATCAAGCTTGTTGTAGGTGTAGTCAATAGACGTGCTGTCAGGATAAGCAACGCGGGTGAGCCGTTGCAGAGCGTCCCAACTGTTAGCCACGGTCAGTCCCCGCTCGTCGGTGTGGCTGGAAACCAGTCCATTGGTGTAGGTGTAGCTGTTGGTGGAAAATCCCACCACAATCTGCTGTGCCAGAAAGCCATCCGCACCGTAAAGGTTGGTGGTGACGAGGCCGCTGGGCAGTGAAATGCTCGTGGTCTGCTGGTTGCCATTATAGGTGTAGAGGGTCACTTCCCCCAAGGCATTCGTCATGAATAGCACCTGATGTTGGCTGTCATAGCCGTAAGACCCCGTGGGCACCTCATCGGGGCCAATGATGTTCAGCAAATCAATGCCATTGTCGGCATAAACATAACTGTTGGTTCGTGTCCCCACGCTGCCATCCGACGAGGTGTAGGTGCTGATCACGTTGGTGCGGTTGCCCCACTGATCCACCTGATACTGCTGATACCACTGCGACCCATCCGGCAACACCTTGATAATCAGCGTGGGTAAAGCCGAACTTCCCTGATAATAGGGGGCAATGATTTGGTTCGGATAGGTGAACCAAGTCATTTCACCCGCCACAACCCCATTCGGGCTGGGGTCCTGTTCCATGGACAGGGCATCCGATTGCCCACCATCGGTGGAATGTAGCCATTTTTGCCAACGCGCTTTGCGATAATCATTCGTCGATAGCTGCGTCAAATCCCAGTTGGTCGCCCCGGTGGCCAGAAACGTGGGTGATAGGTTGGCGAACTGTTGCCGCCCCCAATAAAAACTATTCCGGTAAATCATCAGCCAATCATCGCCGCCATCATCTAAAGCGGAACCATCAGGCGTGCTGGTTGGAACATTGCTCGTGTCAAAAATGGAATTAATAAAGGTGGTCAAACCACGATGCACAAACATCTGGTGGCTTCCATTGGGTTCAGTGATTACCACGGAGCGGTTGACCACATCAGAATCTTCCAAGTTGTTATCAGTGAAGGTAAAGCTGGTCGTGCCGTAGGGTGTCGTCAACTGATCGAGCCAGCGATTTGTCACATAACCAAGCCTGTCTGTGCCGACGGCAACATCCGCGTAACCAAACGAACTCGAAATCCCGGCCACGTCCGTCACGTTGGTCAGATTGCCGTCGGCATCGTAGGCAAAATGGGCCGTATGCCCGAACGGGTCTTGCACCTGCGAAATCAGGCAGTTGTAATTTCCATTGTTGGTGTAGGACAACGTGTTGGTGCGGCCGTCGGGGTCAAGGACTTGGTTCAACTGCACGACCGCATGGGTGACCGGGTCATAGGGTGCATAAATGAATCCGGTAGTGCGCCCCTGCGCGTCCATTTTTTGGCTCAAATACGCCTGGCTGACGGTGCCGTTGGTGTCCGTCACCAGAAAGCCATAAACATCCTTTGCTCCAGACGGATAAAACAGTTCAAAGCCGGATAGATTGCCGTTAGTGTCGGTGAGGGCGAGCAGCCGCAGGTTGTAGTAATAATTCGGAGCCGTGCCATCCAGGTTGGTGAACTGGATTTCACCACCGCCGGCGCCATACAACATCACGGCATCATTGGTGGACCCATCGGTGGCAATGTAAGACTTCCACGTGCATTCCCAGTTCGGTCCCATGGCAAAGCTGTTCGTTGGGAGTATCTGGACGTCCCGTTGCCAATATTCGATCTGAAATGACACCCGTGATACGCTGGATTGATACGCCAGCGGTTCGTCATGCAAACGCAAGTCAATATTCGGCTCATTCACCTTCCAGTCCGGCATCCCCCCGGTGGCGCCCAGGGCTCCACTCGACCGGCTTGCGTTTTCCGAACAGGTGGAACAAGCGCCCAAGGCCTTAAAATACGGCCCGCCATAAACACCACCGCCCCCGCTGGAGCCACCCGACCCGCCCGAACCGGGCGGACAGGGACACGAGCTGCACGGCGGCGGAGAGGGTTGGTAATTCGACGGGTTTCCGGCGTAAGCGCTGCCGACACACAGGCCGGTGGCGAACAGGCAAAATAGATATTTCAAGGTGTTCATGAAGTCGTGAATTACGGCAGGTTGCTGGTCGTTCCCGGTGTGCCCACCCAAACCGTAAAACCTTCAGACACTTGGGGGCGGGTGCCGAAAAGGTATTCTTGATAATTCAACAACCCGTCATGATCCGGGTCCAGCGATCCGGCGGACGGACTTAATCCATTTTGGAGATACCACGCATACGGCACGC
>Ga0214172_1000151_pt1 | contig 38362 bp, 61 predicted proteins | sample TroBogEpilimnion_29_FD_153010 | JGI IMG/M metagenome (GOLD analysis project Ga0214172, IMG submission 153010) | Freshwater microbial communities from Trout Bog Lake, WI - 12JUL2007 epilimnion | ecosystem: Environmental > Aquatic > Freshwater > Lake > Epilimnion/Euphotic zone | place: Trout Bog...
TTATGGCACTAAGCAAAATAACCTTGACATACGAACAATGCGACAACGGTGATGGCACAGCAACAATCCCATTGTTGGACCGCTATGGCGTGAAGTACGCAGAGACAATCATCGACATTGACGATTTGCAACGAGTCCTTGATTACACAACAAATTGGTCTGGTCGTAACAGATATGTCGTTTCGATAAAGGGCTCTGGTAGAACAAAAACTATTTTTTTACATCGTTTCATAAACAACACGCCAGAAGGTTTGCTTACCGACCACATTGACGGCAACCCATTGAACAATCGCAAAAGCAACCTACGTTCAGTTACCGCTCAGGAGAACCAACAGAATCGTGGGGTGAACAAAAATAGTACGAGTGGCTATCGTGGCGTTTATAAAACAAAACGAAATCGCTCAAAACCATGGTGCGCAAACGTTTTTGTAAACTACAAACGAATAACCCTTGGACACTTTGCAACCGCAGAGGAAGCCAATGAAGTCGTAGTGGCGTGGCGCAAGGAAAATATGCCCAACAGTCGTATCTAGGGTGTAGTAATCGTTACCGACAACAAGAGCAAAGTGGCGTTTCGTAAAATTTTTTTGTAAAAATATTTCGTCTAGTTCGTGTTGATTACTAGACAATCATTTAGTACAATTAGTTAGAACGACTAAGGGAGACTGACAATGCAAGAAACGTATTCGATTGCACCAACCTATGAGGAAGTACCAATGACGTGCCAAGGGTGTGGAGGAACGTACAGCAGATTATCGGCTGAGTACCTACGCTGTTCAGAGTGCCACCCTGAAGGTCGAGGCATGGTCTTGGACTCTATTAGGGGTTTATTGGCAGAAGTTCTAGCGGACGAGCAGGAAAACTTATACGACAGTTCTATGCGTGAGAACCTATGGATTATGGATTCGGTTGATAAGTTTATTTGCGCCACCGCCAAAGAAGTAGAATCGTTGTGCAACCTAGTTTTGATTGACTTCCACGACACCCACGCCAAGTTTCTAAAGGATTTTCTAGGACTGCGTGGCTACACCTACTCAGGCATTTACGAAGACTTTGTTTACTACCCACACCTTGCTGAAAGACAGATTGTAAAAGCAAGGGCAAAGTACAACTTGCCTCAACTAGTTGATGCGTAATCCTGCACCATTTCAAACCAGCGTCATAGTTGCAGGTAGTGACTTATTCTCTTTAGACGGTTATGAGTATGACGGCTTTCTCAAACTAGACCTAGATGTGTATGACGAGTCGCCTTATAGGTGGTCGCTTTACGCACTAATAGAACCTGACCAGATTTCTTGGCAACTGTATCTGGGTTGTGAGAAGGACGATATGTTGTGGCACATCTCACTTGGCTCTGCTTACAACTTAGAGGTACTGAAAACTATGTTCCGCCTAGCCATAGAGGACTTCTACAGCCACCACCCAATGAACGCCGAGTCTTTCTGTATTGCCGAGAACCTGCCCACTTTTAGCGTGGGTGGAAGGCTCGGTATGTGGTGAGCCAGTACGAACACGGTAGGGCTTCGTTTAACCAGCGAATGAGCACAGAGGACAAATACCTACCTCGTGTGGTTGAGTATCTATGGTCAAAGGAAAGTACTACTGGCGTAGAACCAGCCACCTCTGAGCAGCAGGTTACATCTGACATTGACCTCATTTGGTCAAGGATTGTCAATGGTAGAGAGATAGAGACAACCATTGAAGTGAAATGCGACACCTATGCCCCTAAGAACTTTGCCTTTGAGACAATCTCTAACGAAGTAAGGGGAACAAAGGGTTGCTTCTTACGTTGTGAGGCGGACTTGTTCTTTTACTACTTTGTAGAAAACGGGGTTATGTACCGTATGGAGATGAAAACCATCTATGACTGGTTTGTTAGTGAAATGTCTTCTAAGAGGAATCGCTTTCCTGTGTTTGAGACATACACACAATTAGACAACGGTCTAGTGTATTCAACCTTTGGTCGTCTAGTACCTGTTCAACAAGTCTTAGACGCACTAGTCGGTAAAGTCTTTGCTACAAACATGGATAGTTTTGGTTTGCCGCCCGGAGTAGGATTGTAACTAAATCGCCTCTATCCGGGGTCGTCCAATGGCAGGACATCAGACTTTGAATCTGAGAATCTAGGTTCGACCCCTAGCCCCGGAACTTATGTCAAAAGTAAATCGTGGTGGCAACGGTATAGGTGGGGGCAACCCATCTTGGAAAACCATGTCTAACCGCACACGCTACTTTGGTCCGGGTAATGGTTGGTATTGCCCTCACTACAGCGAAGGTTGTGTTAAAGGATTTACTTCTAAAGCAATTCTTAATGCTCACCTTATAGCGGTTCATAAACATGGGTAAGGTTCACGAAAAAATAAAAAATAATTTTTTCTCACAGAGTTATTTCGTCTGAAGTTTATGGTGGTAGTAGAGTGGGGTTCAAATGATTACTCTTGGCATTAACCCCGGCGGTCACGATAACTCTGCCTGTCTCATTGAGGACGGCAAGATTTTGGCGTTTGCCGAAATGGACAGGATTACTCGCAAGAAGTACGGCACTACTGGAAAGAAGTCTGACTGGGGTATGGAGATGTATTGGCCCATACCAACCCACCAAGGGGTCGCCAACATCTTTCGTCAAACAGGCTTGACCTTAGACGACGTAGACGCAATCGCTATTGGTTGGAACAACATTGTCATTGGTTGGACTGACGAACACTTGGGCGAGACGGACGTTCGTTACAGCATGGGCGACCACATACCTACGAGCGACCCACGGTTTGACCCTGAGGCATACGCTGAGGTTGTTTTGCCTAAGGCGTTATTCCCCCGTAAGAAAATGCCCCCAATCCATTTTGTGCCACATCACGTCAGTCACGCCGCTTCGGGCTATTTGATTAGTGGCTTTGAGAACGCTTCGATTTTGGTAGTAGACGGACGAGGCGACAAGGAAGCAACGTCGCTCTTTCACGGCATTGGTAGTGAAATCCACTTACTGAGCAGTACAGACCACTCTCTTGGCGCTTTGTACGACGAAGGTTCGATGTACGCAGGCTTCGGCGCCCGGAGTCCGGGCAAACTTATGGGTCTTGCCCCATACGGCAAAACCAAGGCGGAGTCATTTAACTTTGTAGAACTCACAGAAGATAACTATGTGCTTCGACACATACTCGAAGGCAAGAGTTTGACTGAGGGTATTTACTCAAAGATTGAGGAACGACCCTTCACATTAGAAAGATGGAACGAAAAAGCCGTTCTGGAGTACGCAGACTTTGCGGCTTCGGTACAGGGATTGTTCGAGGAAATTATGAAACACCTCGTAGCGACGGTTCGTGAGAAAACGGGGTGCGAACAACTCGTCATTTCGGGTGGTTGTGGGCAGAACTGTACGTTTAACGGTCTAGTAGCCAGTGTTGGCAGAGCCAGAAACGTGTATGTACCGCCAGTTCCACACGATGCTGGTGTCTCGTTGGGTGCGGCGCTCTATGTCGAACGCTTAACACACGCCCGTTTGGGTCAAATGAACCACGCTTACTTCGGTTACGAACCAGAAAAGAGCGAGATTGACAACGCAATAGCCATTTCTAACCTTCCCTTTGTGAAAATGCCCCTTGATGAACTTGTAGATACCGTTTCTCAGCGGCTTGTGGACGGGAAAATCGTTGGTTGGTATCAAGGACGTGCTGAAATCGGTCCTCGTGCCCTCGGCGCTCGAAGTCTCCTTATGGACCCCCGTAAAAAAGAACACTGGGAGAAGATGAACAAGGTCAAAGGACGTGAATCGTGGCGACCTTTGGCTCCAAGTGTGCTGAAGGAACACGCTTTTGAGTTTTTTCGAGAGATTGACAGTCCATTGGGCAACTTTATGGTCGGCGCTTTTCAAGTCAAAGAGGAATCACGGGAAAAAATCCCTGCTTGTGTCCATATTGACGGTTCGGCACGACCTCAGTTCGTTGATAAAGAGACAAATCCCCGTTATTACGCACTCATTTCGGCGTTTAGTGGAAAAACTGGCGTTCCCGTGTTGATGAATACGTCATTCAACCTGTCTGATGAGCCGATTGTCCACTTGCCGAGCGACGCAATCTTGTCTTTCATGCGAAGTGACATTGACGCACTCGTGATTGACGACTATTTTCTAGAAAAGGAGAGCAATGAAGCAAAATGAGAAGGTAGTAATCGGCTGGGTAACGGCTGGAACTATATACAACGAGTTCGCTATGAGCATTATGGATATTATCCGTATGCGTGACGAGCGCATTTGGGGTTTTGGCAGCGTAACCGGCCCGTACATCAGCAGTAATCGTCACAACTTGGTCACTGAGTTCCTCGAAACCGACGCTGACTGGCTTTTGATGATGGATACCGACGTAGTTATTACTCTTGACGACTTTGACGCACTCATTAAGACCGCCGATAGTGAAAAGTACCCCGTTTTGTCGGGAAAATACTTCTTTCATTTCGAGGGCGACCCTGTTCCGTTCAAGGTATCAGCGCAAAATCGCAACGGCTTCCTCGAAAACTACGAGCAAGACACCGTTGTTGAGAACTTAATGAGCGTTGGTTGCGGTTATTTGCTTGTTCATCGCAGTGCGTATGAGACAGTTCGTACTGAAAACCCGAAATCTCCCTCGCCGTGGTTTTGGAACGGGTTGGAACAAGACGGAATGTTGCAAAGTGAGGACAGTTACCTTTGCGCACAGTTCCGTCACTGTGGAATCCCTATTTCTCTCTACACGGGTGCCAGTTCTAAGCACGTTGGCAAGATGGCAGTGACCGAAAAACACTTTTTGAGTCAATGAACTACACTGGTTTAGTAAAGGAGCAGTGAAACTATGCACCATTTCATTCTTGAATTAGAAAAATACGGCATTGGCTTTAGCGTAGGCGTTTTTCTAATGCTCGTTATTTCATTTTTCCGTAGCAACGACTAAGTGAACCAAGCAGAAATAGCAAAACTCGCTTCTTTTAGTGAAAAGCAGCAAGAGGTCATCTTCGCAGGGTTAGAACCTGCCGAGCGTTATGCCGTCCAAAAGGAACTTGAGGCATACATGACGAAACCTCAACGCCATTGGTACTGCCCTCGTGAAACCTGCAACGGAGAACCTCATGCTGGTTGGCATTGGTGCTCACACCCCATTGATGGCAAGCACAACCCTTGGTGCAAACACGCTAGAACGCCACAGCGACCACCAGACCAAAACCCTGAGAACCCGTACCTAACTTGGTTCTTCTCAGGTGGTCGTGGTACTGGAAAAACTCGTGCTGGCGCAGAGTGGGTTCTTGACCTTGTTTGGAATAAAGGATACAAACGCATTGCGCTCGTTGGTCGAACCCCTGCTGACGTTCGAGACGTAATGATTGGTGGAGACTCTGGCATCCTCGCTTGTTCACCACCAAATGAAATGCCAAACTATGAGCCCACAAAACGCCGTCTTACCTTTCCCAATGGGGCTATGTGCTTTACCTACTCTGCTGCCGCTCCAAGTCAGTTGCGTGGTCCACAGCACGATGCTGCTTGGTGTGATGAGTTAGCCGCTTGGACTGATGCGCCAAAGGGCGATGTTCTTGATACGAGTTGGAACAACTTGATGCTTGGTCTGCGTCTTGGTGCTGACCCACGAGTACTTGTTACGACCACTCCTAAACGTGTGCGCCTTGTTAAAGAGATTATGGAACGTAAGACCACCGTTATTACGTCAGGAACTACCTACGACAACCTTTCCAACCTTGCCGATTCATTCCGAGAAAGCGTTTTGACTGCTTATGCAGGAACACGAATTGGTGAGCAGGAACTTAATGGAATTTTGCTAACGGATGTCGAAGGGGCTATGTGGCAACTTGAAATGATTGACAAGGCTCGTGGAGACTTTGCCAAAGAAAACAAACTAGTGGTGGTGGGCGATGATTGAGGTTTCAATGGAGGACTTCACCAAGATTGTTGTTGGCGTTGACCCATCGGTTACATCAGGAGAGAATGGTGACGAAACAGGCATTGTTGTTGTTGCCAAGGGTCCCCACCAGCCCGATAGTTGCGAAACACCTCATTGTGAGTCTCACGGCTACGTCTTAGAAGATGCTTCAATGCCGCAGAGCAACAAGAACAGCGTGGACAAGTGGGTACAGAGAGTTGTAGAGGCGTTTGATGAATGGGGAGCAAACCTAATTGTTATTGAAGGCAACCAAGGTCAAGAACTTCTCGACATGGCACTTCGCACTGTGCGCCCCGGACTACCTGTGGCTCGACCAAATGCTCGTGACTCAAAAAAGGCTCGTGCTGAACCTATCGTGGCGTTGTACGAACAAGGCAGAATACATCACATAGGTGACCCTGCAAAGTTTGCGAAGTTAGAGGAACAGATGACAACGTGGACACCATTCAACGATGGTCGTAGAACGAGGGAATCCCCTGACCGTGTTGATGCCCTTGTATGGGCATTGGCTGAACTAAACCTTCAAGGGCGAAAGCCTCGACCAACCATTGCTGGTATTGAGAGTATGTTTATTCCTCAATCAAACGGCTGGAACATCTGATACTTCATCACCAAAGATTGTGTTGAGAGACAAAGCAGTTACTTCGACTTCGTCCTCATAGAACTCAGGATTGTCAATGCGGTCTTGAGCCTCACGAGCCTCTTCGAGAGCCTCTTCTTTAGCCCACACGTCACGCAGGATAATCCAACCTACGGTGTCATCAATCTCATTTGAGATAATGCCTATCTCGTACTCAGAGCCTTGTCCATCAGCACCAAGTCCATCGACCTGTACACGGAACAACCCGTTAAAAACCGCCACAGATACTTTGTATTCTGCGAGGCTTACATAATTACTTTGCTTATTCATACTTCCTGCTTTCTAGTCAGTTACTTCGTTTTTCGCTATACCCAAGTATAGCAGGTGGGTGTTACAAGGGCGAGAATAGGCGTATAGGCGCAGGGATGTGTGGTTCCCTGCGCCTATACAGACTTATTAGGCATTTGTCGTTTCCTTAGCGTTTGGTTGTGTAGCACGGCGTAGGCGACCATAGACAGTCTGGTATGGGATACCGAACTTCTTGGCAACCTCATAGACAGTTGCACCATTAGAAATCTGCGTAAATACTTGTTCCCAAACTTGGGCGTTCAGCATTTGATAGTTACGCTTTCCCTTAAATGTCTTTGCCTTAGGCTTGTGAGTCACTTCTACAACCTTCTTGGTCGTTGATGTAACTACTTCCTTCGTCTTGCTTACAACACCTGACGACATAAGGGTAAGAGCCTCGGCAGTCAACTTCATTGCCTTTAACTCGTCACCTTCAATCGTTGCTCGTGTTGCTTCACTAAGTAGATAGATTACGTTCTTATTCATTATTCACCTCCTCTCGTTGTAGTAGTTAGTTCTGACCTATAAACGGCGTTATCAAAGGCGTTGTTAATTTCCTTTTGTAAGTTGCGTAGTTCAGCGACACTCCCAACCAACCGTCCGAGAATCTCTATGTACACGTCAAACATTTCGCCCTGTGGTGCATTTGGGTAGAAGTACACGTCAACCATTACTTCACCAACTTCGGTGTAGACCAAGCCTGTGCGAAGTCCACAGCCTCTTGGAAAAGGTCAGGTGGCGTGACACCAGTAACCGATAACTCAATGATTCCAAACTCTGCAAGACGAGCAAGGAAAAGTTCGTCAGATAGTTCGTCATCAATGAGAATCCGATACTGCATAAATAGACGGTAGGCAATACCACGCTTGGGATACTTTGCGTCAGACGGAATGTATGAGGCTTCACCAATGGTCGCAAGAATGTCGAACGCTGACGGTGCCTTTATAGTTTCTCCGCCCCACACAACTGTCCATACAGGCGCATTAGCCAAGTAGTTGATTGAGGTGTTGTCTGTCATTTCGTATATCTCCTTCATTATGCAATCCTCTTTAGTGACTTGCCAATAGTTTCCAACTCTAAGATTTCGCCGTTGCGAATCTTCATGTAGGTCATAGGCTCAATGTCCTCTACCCACTTCAAATCAACACCAGCCTTGTCACAGCCAGCAACAAGAAGTTGCATAGTGCTGGCAAAGAACAATGAGCCACCCTCTGTTTGTCCAATAGCAAGGGGTGAGCCTTCTACACGAGCAAGGTGAAGGTTGCGCTTGTCCTTACTATCGAACCAGCAAAGCGAGGCACGACCATTTAGCGACTGCAAGACTTCTGCTGGCGTGTGAATGGTGCGGTTTAGCAAAGCAAATGCCGCCTCTGAGTCCACTTCGCCTTGACGGTCAACACCAAGGTAGTCAAAGATAGCGTCATCGTTATCAAGGACACCATTGTGCGCACCAACGATACGACCACAAACAATCGGGTGGTTGTTCAGGTTGTCCTGAGGTGAACCCTGCGTGGCGAAGCGAGTGTGCAAAATGGCACGGTTGGTCTTGGCTGGCATTTTGGCAAGGTAAGGCTCAAACTGGTAAGCAGAGACGGGTGCTTTAGACACCACAATCTCAGCCTTCTTAGTTTCCTTGTTGCCCTTGACCCAAGAAGCACCAGTAGCGTGACTTCCACGCTTAACGATTTCTTGGAGCAAAGCCATTGATACTTTACGAGCGTTGAGGTGATTGTCCTCTCGGCTTAAACAAAATCCTGCGATTCCACACATAATCGGTATTACCTCTCTTTAGTTGTTTGTTGGGTTAAGGGCTTCAGCACGACTTACAAGACGGCGTTTTACGTCACCGTGCAAGTTGAGTCCGTCTGCCATTTCTGACAATGTTGCAAAAGCAGTTGGCTGGTCAGCAACTACTGAAGTCTCAATAAGACCGAGTAGGAACTTCACCCAAGTTGTTGCCTTGCCACCGTTAAGAGTTCCTTGGTGCTGGCGAAACTCAACTGTGCCATACTTTGCGTAAGACTGAACATTAACTGTGAAGTAACGGTCAGTACCTTGTGTAAGGCGAGCAATTTCAGGATTAACACGATTTGAAGTTGCTGACAATGGTGAAGTCAGGTTGCTTAGTTGCGTGTAGTTAGAAGTCTGGTAGTTAGCACGGCGTGAGAGCAACTTGCAGTAGTGGTTGCTACCACGGCGACTCTCCGAAACCAACTGGTTAATGTTGTTCTCGTTAGAAGCGTACATTTCTACAATCTTCATAATCTGTGAACCGTTAAGACCGTCCATGCCAACGTGAACGTGAAGTCCGCAAGTCTTATTAACCTTGGCACCAGCACCACGAAGTGCGTTAAGAGCCTTAGTCATTTCTTTAAGACCTTCAGTACCACGAAGGATTGGTGACACCAATTCAAGACCACGACCCTCGCCTGTGCCTTGTGAATTGACTGACACGTCAGTAACAATCTTCCAGTTAGGCATAACAGAGTGTGTGTAGCCTTCGTAGGTAGCAGTAATGCCAACTTGAGCAAGTGCGTCAATGGCAACCTGTGGTGTGATACCAAAGAACTCTGCTTCAACACCAAAGGTGCGAACCGAAGGGATACCACGAGAACTGGTACGAGTACCTACTGAACGGCGAACCGCACGGTTAGGTGTGGTGACACCGTTAGCAATACGCTCACGCTGTTCGGCGGCTCGGCGAGCATTTGAGGCTGCACCTGTGTTGGCGTAACCAAGACGGCGAGCGATTTCGTAAAACGACATACCTTCACGGCGAAGTCGTAGTGCTTCATCTTGGCGACGCTGTGAGTGTCCCAAGGTACTGCGGTTAGTTACTTCTGGCATATTGCCTCCTAGTCAGTTACTACGTTTATTGGTACTCAACCATAGTACAGTATGGGAGTGACATAAATCAAGTTATTAAATAAAAACTTTGTAAAGCCTTTATTTATAAGGGTTTATGGGCTAATAAGGATAAAGATAATAATGGGGGTACTAGTTAATGGGTTATTGGCTGATACTAAATATCGTATCAAGATAATGCTTGACAGGGGTATAGCAATACTGTCATACTTTATAAACCGATTAACTGATTAGGAGATAGACAATGAAAAAGCACCAATCAACAATTTGGTTCTTGGCACTCGTGGCTTCAAGCCTTGTTTGGTCAAGTCACCACTTTTGGGCAACAGGAAGTGTGTATTGGACAATGGTTCGCTTCACAGCGTTCTTTCCATTGACTGTATTCGCCTTTGCGTTTCTCATAGGATTGTTCACCATTTGGAATCTAAAGCGTGAGGCTCGTAACTACAACCGTTCGCTTCAAATGATTCGCAAAGAACGAAAGTACAAATGAACGAAAAAATCTTTAATGCCGTAACTGACCCCCGAACGGGTTTAGACGGCAACATAGTTCAACGTGTCGTGCCACTACACAAAGTGGCGTTGGCTTCTATTGCTGAGTACGAAGGCAGATTGTGGTTTGCTGACGAATGGACTGAGGACTTTGCTCGCCTATGTCAAGACAACAACTGGTCTATTCAGTTGAACCCTGATGAGGAAAACTTCGACCATGAGGTTTCCGTATTCCTCAAGTACCTAAACTTAATGATTAAGAGCGTTTGGCACTATGCCTATTCGTTGGATAGGAGTGGTGATGGCGGTTTGGATAGTTAAAGGTAAGTTCGAGCGACACCAGCGCAAGTTTGAGGTTCAAGCCACGTCACTCGCCGAGGCTGAATACCAAGCAGAAGTTTATATTTTCTCTGTTCTGTCGAAGGGGCAGGGTGCATACTCACGCCTTGTTTGGCAACAGGGCGAAATCAGCATGAAAAACGTAGAGACAGGTGAGGTAGCCAGAATCTTTGCTTGCCCACCATCATTGGAAGGTATGTAAAGGTATGTGGAACTTAAGTTGGTTTAATTTGTCAGAAGGAATTTGGGAAGGGCTAGCACCGTCAGTACGGAACTACCACTTTGTCATTTCCCACCTTGATTATGACGACCCTTACACCCTTCGTATCTGTGACGAAGTTAGTGATGGTTGGGGAATAGTTCTTGGCGACTTTGATAACTTGCCTTCAGCGCAACTATGCGCCGAGAGGGTTATCCGAGCCGTCATTCCCACCAGTCAAAGTATCAAGTAGGTCAATAAGCATTTCGGCTTTCTTAGGCGGTGCGTAATACGCCGCTTTTTGTAAAGCCTCAACTGCTTTATCGTCTTGGTTAAGACCAAGTTGGCAAAAACCTAAACGCTCCCATGGTAAGTAGGAGTAATAAGAGAGGTTCACCATTGACGTGTCGAGGGGTCGAGTCAAGGATGTAGCGGCTTGAAAGAATGGAATGGCTTTAGCGAACTCTTCTTGTTCGTAGAAAATGTCGCCAATGAGTAGCCAAGCATCAGCACGGGTGCTGTCTAAACGACAGGCTTCTAGCCAAGCATTTAAGGCGGATTCATAACCACTCAAGTGACGGTGGCACTTGCCAGCACCGATAAGGGCTTCATAGGCAGGTAACCCATCTTCACCACGAAAGATAATGGAATCGTAGGTTTGTAAGGCTTCTTCGTATCTGCCTTGTTCATAGAACTCAAGAGCCAAATAACTAAGGGTGCGAATCGATGTGTCGCCACTAGCGGCAAGGGCAATCAGCATCTCCAAGTTTCGCTCTGAGTGGTCAATGAGGTTTGTGTCATTAACCCAAGCGTCAGGGTAGAACATAGAGACATTGTTATCTGTTGTTAATACCTCATGGATAGGGCGTTCCCACTTTGGGTTTGCACTACATCGAGCCATTCGAGGAACTGGGTAGTTGTATTCAGGGTTACCATCCTCATCAAGAACACGGTTCAAAAGGATTTGGATAAGTTCAGGCTGGTCACCGTCAGGTATTTCCGACAACCACGTCTTTAGTGCGACCAAAGCCTCTGCCGAGGATTCAGGGATTACATCTCCAGTATCGAGCCACATAATCCAATCACCAGAACACTTAGAAAAGGCAAGGTTACGAGCGGCGGAGAAGTCGTTAATCCATTCAAACTCATAAACGGATGCACCACAAGACTCTGCTACTGAAATTGTGCCATCTACCGAACCGGTATCAACAACAACAATCTCGTCAATAAAAGATTTAACTGACTCAAGCGTTGCTTCGAGCACATCATCATTATCACGGGCAATCATGGCTAGTGAAATCTTCATCGAAGCCCCTCAATAATGTCGTGAATAGGAGTTAAGTAATTAGGTGAAACAGAAACACGGTTTGTGTCGCCGTTATAAGAAGTTCCTTGGTTCCAAAGACCTTTTGCCCAACCGCCACCAAGAACACGAACAACTGATTGGCTAATGGGGGTTTTCCATTGAGAACAAAAAACACATTGGCAACCATAAGTGGTGGAAAGCCTGCACTCCGCCCAAATAACAAGACGGTCTGCTTCTGCATCTTTTCTGTCAACAGGCATTGACTTGCCGTTCCTTCTCCATTTAACTTCTACTTCAGTTTGTCCCCATTGAACATCTGGAAGTGTGCTGAAAAGATTGTGGTCCTTTGCATCCCAAATACCTGCGTAGCAATATGCGCCCAAGGCTTTTGCTACACCAATCTCGGCAACCGCAGCGTGTTGGTTTGCTAGCAAGTTATCCATAAGTTTTGTTGCATCGTATGAGTGACGGTCTGACTTACCTTTGTTTTGGTTTGTCCTGCCTTCACCAACCCTTCTGGCTAGTTCATCTTCCCAAGGCAAGATTGAAACACGAATGGCGCTTTGTACGAGTCGGTCAATATCTACTGAAATCATTTCTAAAACAAACTTTCCTGTTCGGGGGCAGTCTTAGCGTACTCACTTTCCGCCCAAGAAACACGAGCATCAATTATTGCCCAGTAATCCTCTGTTAGTTCGCAACCTATCCACTGAAATCCCTCAAGTATTGCTGCGACTGCTGTTGAGCCACTACCCAAGAACGGGTCAAGAACTGTGCCGTTGGGTGGAGTGACTAGTTTGACTAGGTAGCGCATAAGAGCGATTGGCTTGACGGTGGGGTGGAAGTTTGCTACTGGTCGGTTGCGGTCTAAGCCATTAGCAACGTCTTGTGTGTATCCCTTAGCATTTGAACCACCTGGCTTTTCTGGCAATCCCTCTAGCCCAGCGTTGCGTTCTGACCTACTGGCTTTAGCGCAGTAGAAGAAACGAGCGGCTGAGCCTGAGTCGCCGTAACCAATGTCGTCTAATGGTGGTTTTGGGTTGTCGCCACCAAACGTATTACCGCCTGATTTTCCCCTAACAGCAGTTCCACCTTTAGTATTCGGGAACCGTGCCAGCACTTCCTCACTACCGTCATGGATTACGTTGGCTGGCCAGCGACCTAAATCTTTTAATTTTGCTAATGCTTCTTGTTGCCCTGTGCTTTCAAGGACTCTGTTTTTGTATTCCTCATCTGTTTCGCCCTCCCTTCGGGTAGCAAGTTTGGTTATTGGTCTGCCTTTTAAGCCATCAAAGTTGTCTGTCGTGCCAACTCTTGACCCATCTATGTTCATCGCACCTGTGCCGTAGGTCAGAACATTGGTGGCTACTGTGCCGATAAGGGGCTTGCGAGCAACAACGATAGGTTCGTGGGCTGGCTTTAAGGCAGTTCCCCAGCCTTGCCATTGTTGGGCTTCAGGTGTTGTTGGGTCAAGGTTAAAAGCGCCAAGTTGATTAGGATTTACCTTACGAAACCCTTGTTCCTCAACTGTGTCGTACATTCCAATTCGACCTTCACCAGTTCGCTCACCTTCAAGTTTGTGAAAACCATTCTTGGCAGCCGAACCAGTTGTGATTTTGTTTTCAATACTCTTTGCAATGTTCAATGACTTCGGAAATCCTGAACCATACAAGTACATAATCTGGTCACGAATCTCAAACCCTGCATCCTCTACTGCGCTGGCAAGGCGGTGGTATGTCCTGGAACCACCAAAGGCAAGTAGGTGTCCACCTGGCTTTAGAACCCGAAGTGCTTGGCTCCATAGTTCTACGCTGTACGCAATCCCTGAGTTATCCCAAGACTTTCCCATAAAGCCAAGTTCGTAGGGTGGGTCGGTGACGATTGAATCCACGCTGTTGTCAGGCATTTCAGCCAGCAACTCTAGGCAATTCCCTGTAAGTAACATTATTCTCCCTAAATAAGGCGGATGAATAGAAACTACTAGTTACATTGATGTAATTTAAGGAAAAAGGACTGCTTACTACTAATGAAATCGGTTATAGTAACCAACTATGAAAATGTTACTAAAAGTTGGTGGAGCAGCAATCGCTTTGGTTGTCATCCTTGCCTTTGTTGGTGCTTTGTGTTTTGCCTCGGCAATCACCTATTCAATTTGGGGTTGGAAAGACGCACTTGGCGTGTTCTTTTACACAATCGGTTTTATGTCATTCCTTTCCTTTATAGTGAACGTCTTTAAGGGAAGGAAATAATGACTATCGTGATGCAACGAAGAGACAATGCCGTTTGTGTAGATAAATCACCTAATGGTTTTGAGATTTCTATTGTCAATAGTAAAGGTAAGTTTTTACTTTCTTTTGAGGACAATGAGGAAGTAGCAAGAAAAACAGCAGAGCGTATCTACGGGAACTTGGAGTAATTATGGGAAAAAAAATAGACAGGGCATACGAGGAACTATTGGCTCTTGCACAGCACTACACAGGTCTGGCGCAGAAGCGTGATGAGCCTCATGACTATGGTGCCGCAGAAGCAGCCATTGAAGCCTTAAGGATTGTCGCTAAAAATAGGCAATAATTAGCCATCACCACCTATGTCACTAAACCCTGCTATACTAAATAGGTAAGGTTTTAACTGACTAGGAGTAGCAAATGACAAATCAAATCACCAAGTTTGATAGAAGCACCGCTAAGGAAGTTGGCGCAGAAGTCGCTAAGGCACTTCAAGAGGTAGCCGATAAGTTCGGCATTACTTTTGACTACAAGGGCGGAACGTTCGACCCTGAGATTGGCACATTTAGTGTCAAGGGCGACTTCTCTGTTGCCGACGCAAAGCAAGCAAAGTTTGAACAACTTGTTCCTTACTACGCACCGCTTACCGTTGAGGACTTCAATCGTGAGTTCACTATGAACGGAAAGACTCTTCGTATTGTTGGTCTTAACAACCGTGCGCCTAAATCACCAGTCCTTCTTGAGGACAACAACGGAGGTCAATACAAAGCCCCTCTCGCTGGTGTGGTTCGTGCGCTTGGTCGCTCAATGTCACAGCCCTCTGTCACTATTACTTCAAAGAACTAAGGAGAAACAAATGTCATACGGAAGCATTTTTGAAAAGCGCAGTCGTTCAGTAGGGTCGTGCCGTTGTGGTGCATATTCACCTAACGAGTGTCAGGGTCGTGGTGGTTGTGACGAGTTTTGGGAATACGCTCGCCAAGCGCAGACTAGCCGTAACACGGTTACTGTCTATCCGCCTACGGACAAGCAGATTAGTTTCATGAACGTACTTCTAAAGAAGAAGGAAGTTTCTGCTGAACTGTTGGCTCAAGTCGAAGGAGCAAAGGCTTCTAAAGCAAAGGCTTCAACATTTATTGACGCACTACTCAAGTGCGCCGACAAGCCAAAGGTGGGTGCATAATGAAGCGTAACTTTGACGGAACAACAACCACAAACATCAAGGGTAAAGGTTGCCTATGGTGCAACAAGATTTTCCCAATGGGCGATGCTCGCTCCATGCGCCGTGAACAGGAACGCCACGCCAAGAAGTGTCAGGGAAAACTATGATTGTTTGGATTGACTTAGAAACCACAGGACTCAATCCACGCAAGGACAGCCTTTTAGAGGTAGCCGTATTGGTGACCGATGACGAACTTAATCGCCTTGGTTCATACGAAGCAGTTATAGCAACGCCGAAGCGTAAGTTGAAGCGTCTTGACGACTATGTTCGCTCAATGCACAGCAAGTCAGGCTTGCTTGACGACCTACCTACTTCAACAATCACCTTGAGCCAAGCAGAAGCCGAGATAACTGCCCTGCTTGACGATTTGGGGTGCGTAGAGAAGGTTATCTTGGGTGGCAACAGCGTTCACTTTGACCGTGGTTTCCTAGACGTAACAATGCCTAACCTTATGAAACGATTTAGCCACCAGCACCTTGACGTTTCTGCCATTGGTCTTGTGGTGAAGCGTTGGCACAAAGAGGTTTATGACCTTCTGCGCAAAGAGCGTGGCGAGGTTGAACACCGTGCTAAAGATGACATCAATGCTTGCGTGGCGACACTTCGCCGTTACCGTGAGTTGGTCTTTGCTGATGAGTCGAAGGCATACCTTGTTGAGACAGGGAATAACTAAACAGGGTTGTAGTCTTTGTGCATGGACTATCTATGCGCCTTAATAATTCTAGGGATTGGCTTGCTATACGCCTATCTTGGTCGCTAGTATCGTTTCTATGCAATCTCAGAATGATTTAATACGCCTCGCCATTGATTACGCACGAGGTTCTAATGACCCATCAACACAAAACTCCGCTTTTTTACTTGATGACAACGGAGAAATAATTACTTCAACATTGTCAGTAAATGGTTTCGCTAATGGAATTATGGAAACAGATTTTCGTTGGGCAAAGCACAACAAGTACGCATATGTGGAACACGCAGAGCGTAATGCTATTTATAACGCCGCACGTTACGGAATTCCCACCGAAGGCAAAACAATGGTTGCTCTTTGGGCTAGTTGTGTAGATTGCGCACGAGCAATTATTCAGGCTGGTATCACCACACTTATTCGATACACCCATACAGGCGTTTCAACGTGGGACGGTTCTCTAGCGATTGCTGAGGACTTACTTCACGAAGCAGGGGTAGAGATAATCACCATTACAGATGCTTTTGTAGACATAAATAAACCCCTCCTACGCCACGGTGAGCCTTGGTTCCCCGAAGGTGTAAGGGTTTCGTAATAGACTACGGTTATGGGTCTATTCACTAAATTCTTTTCTACGGACATTGAAGTAGTTGAACCTATTTCTCGTTCCTTATTGCCTGAGAGTGGTGAAACCGAAAACAATGTGACCGACATAGAAATCTTTAGAGATGAAGAAGTCGGCGTTGTATTGCGCAACTCTATTGGTGCCACTATTTCATCAGGTGATTTAGGCGACATCAACCCTCACGACCAAGAAACAGTTATCGAGCAAGCAGTAAGAAAGGCTCGTCTTAGCGGTTGGGAAATCGTAGGTAGTTGGTCTGAAAGTGATGACTACAAATGGGCAAGAGTTTCTCCGCTTAATCTGAAGGTCGCTTTTGTTGGCGATGTAAGTGTTAGTGATGCGTTCGACTTAGTGAAAAATGCTGGATACGAAGCCATAGAACTTGTCACACTTGATTTTTGGGAAAGTGATGGTCAGACTCACGCAGAGTTTGTGCTGAAAAACCCTAGAGGTTGGCATTGGGGATTTAATGAACCCGTTTGAACTAGAGCGAAACCCTCGACCATGGACTGCAGATTTTGACCCCGACTCTGGTTGCTGGTACATCATGGATTACAACGGAAATGATTTTCTTTACGGGCTAGACGGAAACCTAGACAAAGAAACTATTAACTTTATTGTTAAAACGATAAACGCAACCAGCATTTAGTGAAATAAGTGTAGTGTTGTTGTGTGAACAACATTCCATTTCTCAAGCGCTTAGGTTGGTTCTTAGGCGTATATGAATTTACAGATGAGGAACAAAAGTTCGCCTTTCCTACTGAAAAAGAAGCGCTTGATGGCGACATCCAAGTAATGATTGCTACAGAAGAAGCGCTTGTTTCTGCCATGCAAATGATTATCTTTCAAAAAGAAGCATGGAACGACCTCTGCGATGCACTCGAAGAGCGTGGAGTAAATGTAGAAATGCCCCATGACGCTCAAGTTGAGTATGCTGCAATCCTGCTTCGTATGAAAGCGGCATTAACCGTAGCGAAACAAAACTTAAACATAACAGACGACATTTTGAAAGGCATTGCTTAATGAGTGAAAAAGAACAAGAGACGTTGAGCGAAGAAACCGCCGAGCAAATTGCTATTGATGAAGGTATCGCAGCGATTCGTAAAATACATTCCATTGAGCGTCAAATGCTTAGTCGTGCTATTCAGAACATCTGCCAAATGACAGGCAAGCCAGCAGAAGAAGTTGTGACCATTCTTGCTGAAGGTCTTGATGAGGAATACGAAAACGCAATGAAGTCTGCTTACGCAAGTTCTGAGACAATCAAAACCGGAAAGAAGGTTTTGGGTGAGCACAAGCGAAGCCTCTACGTCCCCGGCAAGTAATCCTCAATACTGCCGACTAGGTATCTTTACCGAATGTCAGCATTGTGGTTACAGGCTTGATGCTGAACACGCACACTATCGTTGTAAAAACTGTGGTTGGCGTGATTCTTGTTGCGACTAGTTTTCGCCCTCTAGCCATTCCTTAGGTATCTCTAAATCATCAGGGTGTGGAACAACACCAACATCAATCTTGTAGTCCAGCCTCATAACGTGAGGTATGGCAACACCCATAATCTGAGAGATAACACTTTGCACTTCTTCTTGCTTCTGCTCATCGGGGGCATCTAAGTTTTCGTATACAGCAATCTGAACACAAACATACTCAAAGTAGGTGTTCTGCCATTCCTCATCAGTCGTGTTGAACTCCGCCAAGATTTCACGAATGTAGTGGTCAAGTTCTGAGTATTTAACTGCTAGTTCGTTTTTGTGCATTGCTTGTCCAAGGCGAGCAAGAGCAAGTGCTGAACCAAATACCAATGCCTCTTGGTTTTGAACCTCTGTGGGGTTTATTTCATTCATTGACATAAATGGCTTTCTACTTCACCACAACGAAGTAGTGAGGTACTTTTGACTTTACAGGCTTTGAGAGTGCTGTGCTTCGACCATACGGCTTGCGTGGTGGCAAAGGCGTTATAGGGGTGTCAGGAAGGCTGTCAATGTAGTAGTCGAGGTCGAACTGTGGGTCTGAATAGTCGTAATCCTCAAAATCAGCATTGTCGTCAAAAACGTTTGTGTCAAATACCTTATCTACCTGCTCGTCACTAGCAAATAGATAGAAGGGAAGTTCCCTAAGGTCACAGCCAAGAAAGGCGCAAAAGTCTATGTCGGTCATGGTGCGAACAAAGTCCTCATCCAAGTCATAGGCAAGTGCAAGGTACTGAATGTCCTCTTTGGTTAATTGAGATACAAGAATGTCCTCTGTGGTTAATTGAGATACAAGTTTTCTCTCACTCATTGAGTCCACCATTCTCTACGCTCTGCTGAACACCAGTCGTTATTCGGAACCTCGTCCTCGAAGCCATAATTTTTGTTCCAAGAACAAACAACAACGTCAATTTCTTGACCTTCAATCATGGCTCGTGAATCCACCACCGTGTAACCAGCGTTCATTTCCATTTGGAACATAGAAACAATATTGTCGTTAATAGGTACTTCAAAGAGTTCACCAATTGCTTCGTCAGACATAATCCCTGTGAATACAAGATATGGGTACGAGCGGTTATTGGCGTAGTACAACTTTGCGCCACGCATAATGCCTCTACCTAGAGGTCGAATGATGTCGCCAGAAATCCAGTTATGGAGTGGCTCATCAGTTCGTAATGTCCCGTAGGCAAACAGCACCACGGTTTTCTGGTCAGTATCTATTTCTGTCATACAACCATCTTAGCACAGATTACTAAACCCTGCTACACTATTAGTATGGCAAGAATAAAGGACTGCGTAGAAATCAGTTATCGCCTTTCAACAGGTAGGTCTGTAGAGAGCCGTATCGTTTTGCGTGATGCTGCTGGTGCTGAAGGTAGAAAAATGCGCAAACAATACAGCGGCAAGTTTCAAGGAAAAGTTTTTGTTCGTGAACTTACCAAGAACGCAAATTTATTGCCAATGATTCTTAACGAACCAAAGTCCAAACCACTACAAAGGGTTCACCACTACTTTCAGGTAGTTCGTTAAATATTTAGTTTGACTTGCATTGGTTGTTTGTATTGGTTAAGGTAACTTCACCAACAACGGAGAGAGATAGCCAATGACAGATTTAGTGGCAGTAATTACAACACCACCAAACGATAATCCCTACAAGGTTTATGTAGGTGACGATACAGCGACAATTGACCAAATGGAGTTGGTCGGAGAAATCATTTTTTACAACTTTGACGTTGATACTGTTCTCTACTTAGAAAACTTATTAGAAGTATCGGGTTACCACCCCGGTGAATGGGTTGCCGAAACAGCCGAATACCGAGTCGCAAAACTTACACCGCTTCCATAGTGTCAGAGAAAGTTACAAAACGGTGGGTGTATTGCGCCAGCCGTGATGCTAAAGGACACAAGGGAAGGCGTAGTGCCTATCTTGTCGAACAGCAATCAGGTAGCAACGTAATTGCACGAATCACGCCAATAGGTTTGGTTAAAGAAATAACACAACAGCAGGAAATCAACATTTTCGCTTTACGCAACGGTATGACTGTTGCAGGTCGGTGGAGCGAAAGTGATTCAAAGAAACATCAGAGAAGCCGTGTGGTTCTCGGAAAGTACGACCAATAATAATGAAGCCAGTATCAGCAAACCGTAATGAATGGATTAGTGAAGCAAAGTGCAAAGGGATGGATGTAAATCTCTTTTATCCGCTAACCGGAGAATCCGTACCCAGAGTTGTAAGAGATACTTGTGAGAATTGTCCTGTTAAGGAACAATGTGCTGAATGGTCTATACATCACGAAGCGCACGGGTATCAAGGTGGACTAACACCAAGGCAACGTCAAGAGATACGTCAAAGTAGAAACATTTTTCTTTGGGAACCACAAACAAATGTAATTGGAACTAGTCAAGGTATTAGAAGCAAGAGAACAAGCACGGTTAATCAAGACATTGTCATACGACACGGAACTCAAAGCGGTTACAGAATGGAGAGCAAGCGTGGAATGTCGCATTGTTCTATTTGTATAAAAGCGCATAACCGATATTCAGCATGGAATAAAAACCGTCTTGCTGGAACTGTTCCAGATGTTCCAATGCCAACAGACCTTGAAATTATGGAACCAATGGTTGACGCATCAGGGACAATTATAGAAAACCCTAAGAACTTGAACGAGCGTAAGGAACAAGCGTATAAGGACTTCTTGGCATCTTAAAAATCTGAAACGGATTGTACGATTTATGTATGCGCACACTCCTTTCTCGCCTCTCAGCCGTCCTTGCAATTTCCCTAACTCTTAGCGTTACGCCACTTATTAGTGGTGAAATTGCTGGTGCTGCTAGCCAAGGCGCTTGCACTACTTGGGTCAAGATGATTGACATTTCATCCAATCAACCACACCCGATTAACTGGGCAAAAGTAGTGAAATCTGGTGTGGCTGGCGTGTACGTCAAGGCAACAGAAAACACAACATACACCAACCCGTATTTCAGCAAAGATGCCGCTCAAGCAGTTGCGAATGGAATTCCTTACGGTGGGTACGACTTCGCTCGACCAGACAAGAGCGACCCAATCGCCGATGCTAAGTACTTTGTAGCGGCTGGTGGGGCAGACGGACAATTGCCACCTGCCCTTGACCTAGAGACTCTTGGCAAGACAACCATCGATACTTTGCGTTGGGCTTTTGCTTGGCTAAATGAAGTAAGCACCCTTACGGGAACGTACCCAATTATCTACACAGGTTCTTACTACCCTTGGTCGTCAAACGCATCGCTTGGTTCTTGGAAACTTTGGCTTGCTGCTTATCCTCATGGATACCAGCCAACGCAATCTGCTTGTAAGTTGCCACTACCTGTTGTTTCAGCACCTTGGGTCAGACAAGGATGGTCAATCTGGCAGTACTCAAGCCGTGGTTTTGTTCCCGGAATTTTTTACAGCGTTGACCTAGACGCTGCTACAACTGCTTGGTTTCAATACGTTACAAACGCAGATGTTTCAGCACCGACCAGTAATGGTTCTGTTGTTCCTATCTATGCCTATGGCTCAAAGGGAACTGCCGTAACCTACATTCAGCGCACCCTTTACGGACTTGGTTTATTGCCTTACGTTGAGATAACAGGAATCTTTGACATCTTCACCGTCAATGCCCTAAAGAAGTATCAGGCTCTTATGGGTATTCCTGCCAATTGTCAATGGGACTCGGCATCAGTAGCGGCAAACATTTGGTACAAGGCAAACCACCGCCCAGTAGAAAATACCACTAACTACCCAACACTTGCTTTGAAATCTGCTGGAGCAAAAGTTGTATGGGTTCAACAAAGACTTAACTCCGCTCGCTTTTACACGCCTGTCACAGGCATCTACACCAAGGAAACTCGCAACGAAGTCGCTCAGTTCCAAAAAGCACACCACCTTCCTGCTTCGGGAGTGGTGAACCTTGCAACGTGGAGAGTCCTATGGTCAGCGTAATTGGCGTAGTCGTTAATCAAAATACTTACAACATTTGGCAAACCGCTCTTGCTCTTGTAATTATTGTCGCATCCATTGGTGGCGGTTTTATGGAAATGAATAAGCGTCTTGCCAAGAAATCAGACATAGAAAAAATTAACGAAACAATTTCTAACTTTCAAGAAGGAAACACCAAAGAAAACACACGCATTATCGCCATTGTTGAGGAAATAAAAGAAGACATTAAAACCAACGAAAATCGTTTAATTAGACACATTGAGTTCGGTACTCATGCTCGTGGTGTTCAGCGCAATCCTTTAGACGGTCAGAATGACGAGTAGGAAACGTATTACTAAGCCTTTCGTACTTCCAGCCGTAAAAACAGCAAGGAAGCGCAAAGAAGCAAAAATCACTGATGAGCACGTTCAGAATGTCACGCATCATTACGCTGTTCGATTCCCTGAACATGAGGCTCGTGAAACAGACCCTCACTATGTTGACTTCAATCACATTCGCCGTGAGTGGGAAAAAGACCCAACCAAGTGGCAGTGTCACATAGGTCAGCGACGTGGAGACTTCTCAGAGTGCGACCTAGTTAATCCACTTGAACTTCACCACGCACACATTGAGTTCGCACTTATGAACGCCGTTGAGTTGAAGTGGCTTGCTGCTGATTATCCCGGAATTGATGACCCAGAGAAGTTGGGTGCTTGGGTTAACTCAGCAGAGAACCTTTGGGTTCTTTGTCGTTTCCATCACAGAGGACACGGTGGTGCTCACGTTGCATCTTCAGCAGACTTTGAGGGTCTTAAATATGTTAGGAACTTAATCGTATGATTACTATTGCTCTAGTAACTTTTTTTTGTTTTGTATTAGCCAACATTGCATCAACACTTATGGTTCAAGCAGAGGCTCGTAACCGTGCTATTCATGCTGGTGTCTTTGAAGCCTTGTACGCTTTGTTTTGGATTTTTGCTGCCAAGTACGCACTAAGTACAAACCCCGTAGAACTTGTCGCACTCATTACAGGAAACTTTCTTGGTGCTGTTGTCGGAACAAAAATTGGGGAAAGGTACGTTACTGACCACGAAGATGTCGCTATGAAGGAACGTATTGCAGAGGCAGAAGCAGCACTTGACATGGCTCACGAAGCCCTTGAGGAACTCGAAGAAGAAATTGAACATCACCACACAAATAACGAGAACCACTAATTCATTGTAAATAAAGGGTTTTCATAGGGTTCTTGCTTGTGTAACTAAACCCTGCTACACTAGTTAAGTAGTAAATAACTGACTAGGAGTAGAAAATGATTATTAACCCTTCAAAAGTAAATCGTCTTTCTAATGGCGAAATTTCATCTGTTGAGTTTGAAACAGCACAAGGTATCCTTATCGTTACTCGCCGTTTCATGAACCACAACATGACAACTACCGACCACGAGTTCTATGCTCGCCCTCGTATGTTCGTTGGCTCTGACCGTAACTGTCAGTCAGTCATTGAGGACTTGGCAAACCGTACACGCCGTCCAATGGATGTGTATCGCAAGGGTGCTATGGACATTATTAACAAGTTGAACCTTCCATTCAATCGCTTCACCATGTCTGCTTCGCAGAACGCTGGTTGCCGTACTTGCCCATGCTCACCGGGATTTATCTTGAAGATGGCTGGCTACGAAAAGAAGAACCTTCGTGGCATTAACTTCACCTTCGAGTTGCCTACTGGAGAAATCGTGAACTTCTCACGCTTCGACCTTCGTATCATTCTCACAGACGCACCAGATATTGATGTATGGCGACCTTCTCGCCAGTTGGTAGGTTCACTATGAGAAACCTTTGGAGTGTTCAAGACGAGGATTTAGAGGGCATTGTGCGCTGTTACTGCGGTGTCAAGTATTGGGAAAACCTACATTGTGCAGATTGCGGTCAAAAGGTAGATTCTGACTTGCTATCACAACTATCAGCACTTGTGTAACTAGACTGTGGTATAGTATTTAGGTAGCAATAACTGACTAAGGAGTAGCAAATGACCATTTCAACACTAAACATAGACAACGCAACAGAGCGTCAAGTTTCATTTATTGAGGACTTGCTCAACAAGCGTGTCGTATCACCTGTCCTTCGTGACAAGGTTGAAGGAGCAATCCTTGACCGTGCAACAGCCAGCCACTTTATTTCGTTGCTTACTGACCTTCCTTACAAGCGTCATAACTACGAAACAACCGAGACAGTCCTTTTCGAGGAACTGCCTATCGGAACATTTACCGTTACTGACGGTAATGGCGGTTGGGTAACACTTCGTACTCGCCGTGAGTCTTGGGCTGAGAACAAGGTTGTTATCTCATACCTAACTTCTGTAGATGGTCGTTTGACCTACAAGAAGTTCGGCTTCGTAACACCACAGGGCATTAAGCCCTTCTCTACGGAGCGTAATAACCAACGTGCTATCAACGCTGGTAAGTTCTTGCTAACTTCTGACATTAACAATGCTCGTACAGAGTTCCTTAACCAAGCAGAAGCCCTTGCCCTTGAATCTGGTCGTTGCGCACGTTGCCTTAAAACCCTTACAGTTCCAACCTCGCTTTTCCGTGGGCTTGGTCCTGATTGCGCCAGCGAGATGGGTTTGGTAAGGTCAAACTAATGCTTACGCCTTTCGAGATACAAGAAGCCATTGAGGAATCCATTGACAAACTCTCAGAGTTATCTGACCAACTCGCAGTTGCTTCATACGAAAGTGCCAAAAGTGAAGCCGACTTCAAAGTTAACTTTGCCAAGGAACGCCTTAAGGCTCGTGCTGAAGGACAGGAAACAGGAAACAAAGTAACTGTTGATACTGCCGAGGACATTGCCACAGTTGCAACTGAAGATGATAGATACAATCACCTACTTGCCTCAAACAAACTCACTACATTGCGTGAGGCTATTCGTGTTACCCAGTCACAGATAGAAGCCCTGAGGACACTTGCAGCATCACAGCGCAACAACCCCTAATGGAAAAGCAACGTAGAAGCGTTACCAAGACAACACTCAACGCTCTTGGGCGTAAATGCCAGCGTTGCTCTCTTGCTTATCGTGACCCACACTTGATTGAACCGTGTTGGGAAATCAACGAAACCTGTTGGTCAAACTGTCCGTTATGTTTCCCTGAGTTGTATGACACACCCTTGCCTAAGTTACTACTACCGTAAACCCCATTGCCCTTAAATCTTGGTGTAGCCTGATGTTAAACCGAGAGGTCAAAAGGCAATGGAAAACGAAAACATCATTACAAGCGAACAAGCGAAACTTATCGCCCTTGAAGAGGGACTTCGCTCCGCTATTGCCTTAGACCAACTCCGCCTCAAAATGCTGAATCAAGCCGTTGACTGGCTTTGTGACCTAACTGACCTGCCACTATTGGAAGTACGCCGCCAAATTGCCTACCAAAAAGGTGGACAAGTGGCACGTTCTCTTGCTACTATTAACGCTGTTCGTTCTTTGATTAAAGACGAATAGTAAATCAGTATCAACTGACCAATATAGAAAGAGGCAGAAATGTCCACAGCAGTTACCATTACCGGAAATATTACTCGTGACCCTGAATTGCGCTTTAGCAATGGTGGAGTTGCGATGTTGTCGTTTTCCGTAGCCGTTAACAAAAACAAAAAGAACAAGACCACAGGTGAATGGGAGAAGGAAACTTCTTACTTCGATTGTGTAACGTTCAATGAAAACGCTGAGAACTTTGCTTCTTCGCTTACCAAGGGCGCACGAGTAATCGTAAGTGGTTCACTCCAACAGCGTTCTTACGAGGCGAAGGATGAGGGCGGAAACCTTACAGGAAAGAACATTTCTAAGGTTGAACTCATTGCAGACGAAATCGGTGCTTCACTTAAGTACGCAACGGTTGTTGTCACCAAGACTGAATACAAGGGTGGAGATGACGATTCATCTGCCCCTCGTGCTTCAGCACCAAAGCCGAAGCAAGCATCACTTGACGAAGAGCCTTTTTAGTCTCACAGTCGTGCCGAACCTTTAAGGTCGGCAACGTAAAATCAGAAACCGCCTAAGTCGCTCCTAACCGATTTGGGCGGTTTTTGTTTTTTTGCTTACTACTAATAGAAACTACAACAATGTAATTTCATTCAGTATCCTTTAGTCTCGTGGACATACCGAACCAAGGACACGATGACTTTGACAGAGACATCACCAATGAGAATTTTGGTGGTGAGCCTTCTTTCATGGTTTTGTGTTTCACCGAAATCTATGAAACCTTCCTAGCCATGATGGATGCTGGCTTTGATGAGGTTCAAGCGCTTCGCTATTTAGCCTTTTGCTCCATTTACCGTGGAGACAAATAAATGGCAGACATAGACGAGTTTGAGGAACCCGTCCACAATTACGACTTTATTCCCCTTGATGTTTGGCTGGCTCTAAAGCCACCACTATGGACTTACAAGGCTTATTGCCGTAGTGAAAACGCACAAAACCTTGACTTGTTCTACCCTGAGACAACCGCTCACGGTGGAAATCACCTAGCACCTGCACGAAGGTTGTGTATGGAATGTCCTGTACGTTATGAGTGTCTCCGCTTTGGAATTGATGAGCAATGGGGGGTGTGGGGTGGACATAGCCCCAGTCAGCGACGCCGGATTAGTTCAATGGTGAAAAAGGGTAGTAGCCTTATAGAAGCAAGCGAAGCAATAGACGCACGGAGCCGAGATGCCAGATAACGAGAATGAGCCATTACAGCCTGTAGATAGTTTCTCAGAACTTGGTGCTACTGGTCTATGGCGCACGGGTGGATTCGTCATTGACGACATCCTTCCTCAACTGCGAGGACGACAAGCCCTAACTGCCTACCGTGACATGAGTGAAAACGACCCTATTATTGGGTCAATCCTCTTTGCTATTGAGCGTGTAATTCTTCAAGTTGACTGGCGTGTTGACCCCTATGACGACACAACTGGTGATACTCCTACTGACAATGACCGTGCCGTAGCCGCTTTCGTACAAGAATGTATGGACGACATGAGCCACTCATGGCACGAACTAATGATTGCTGTCCTTAGTTTTCTGCCTTTTGGCTGGTCTTTTTTCGAGATTGTTTACAAGCAACGCAAGGGTCCTGACCAGAAAGACCCAGCACTTCGCTCTAAGTTCAACGACAATAAAATCGGCTGGCGAAAGATTGTTATGCGTGCCCAAGACTCTTTGTGGCAGTGGCAGTTTGACGAAAGTGGTGGAATCAAGGCGATGATTCAACGTGACCCTACAACGGGTCGCTTGAACGTTATCCCAATCGAAAAGGCGTTGCTATTCCGCACAACTTCAGCACGAGGAAACCCTGAAGGTCGCTCAGTTCTGCGCAACTCGTTTAAGTCTTGGTATTACAAGCGCCGTATTGAAGAGTTTGAAGCAGTCGGCGTTGAGCGTGACTTGGCTGGATTGCCAGTTGGATACGTTCCTGCCGAGTGGATGAGTGCCTCTGCCACACCTAGTGAAAAAGCATCGCTACACGCTATGGAGCGCATTGTTCGAGGCGTAAAGCGCAACGAAGCCGAAGGCATTATCTTGCCAATGATGTTTGACGAAAACGGCAAGCAGTTGGTGGACTTTAAGTTGCTGAACTCAGGCGGTTCACGTCAATTCAATACTGACCAAATTATTTCTCGCTACAACCAGCAAATCGCTATGACGGTTCTTGCTGACTTCATTATGTTGGGTCACGAAAGCGTTGGTTCTTTTGCTCTCGGTGCTTCTAAGGTTGACTTGTTTATTGCTGCGGTGGAATCTTGGATTCGCACAATCTGTGAGGTCTTTAATAGCCACGCCCTGCCTCGCCTACTTGCTCTTAATGGTTTTGACACTTCTCGTATGCCACAACTGGCGTATGGACAAGTTTCTGCCGTTGACTTGGTGGAACTTGGCACATTCCTTACCAACCTCACAACCGCTCAACTCCTTACCCCTGACAACAACCTTGAGGACTACCTGCGTGAACTTGCTGGACTCCCAACGTTCCGCCCAGAAGCAAATGGCGTTGCCGACAACTCTCGTTATGGTGAAGCGATGACTCAGCCGGGTCAGACCGAGCAAACCCACGACAACAAAAAGAACTTTATTGCCGCAAACTCGGCGGTAACTGGTGCTTCGGCACAGCCCAACACAACACCTAGTGGCGTTAAGGACCCTCAAGGTGGAACCAACGACCAGAGTGGCGGAAGTGGCATTATGGCTGACATTTCAAGCCAAGGCTATCCAGGACAAACTGGAACAGTTCCGCCTTCGAGCAAAGGTGGAAAAAAGGATAATAAAGGAATGAATGGACCTTTGACTAATAATCAAGGCTCAACTTCATGACCATCCGCATAAAGCCTACGAAGTCATCAAAAGGGAAAAACAATCCAACCCTTAAGACTCGTTTTGTAACCGTAAAAGGTGTAGCCCCAACACGAAAGCGTTTTAAGTAACTAAACGAGATTTTGCTAAGTCTGGGGTAGCATTTATAGCAAAGCGGCACAAAGGAGCACGACTATGGACGAACTCAACATCCTCGATGTAGTTACCGACATCTCACTTACTGAAATCGCAGGAAACGAAGCCCTCGCAGAGGACCTTCGCAAGTCAGCAGCAGACCTCATCGTGGATGGATACGCCACAGCCGACCTCATTGCCGTAGAAAAGTCAGGCGAAACCTCACTTATTCTTGCCCCTAATGGTGAAAAGATAATCCCACCAGTACTTGAGGAACTTTCAAAGACCGTTTTTGGCGAGTCTGGCTTATCTGCCAACGCCGAACAACGCTTAATTTCTCGCAACATTGCTAAGGGCTTGGCTTCAGTCCCACACCCTTTCACCAAGAGCCAAAACGCATTTGACGAAGTTCACGCTTGCGTTATTTGTGGTTCTGTGGTGGAAAAAGCAGAGTGCGCCCCACTCGACAAGGCAATCGGATTCCCATTCACATTCGCAACAGCACCTATTGAGCCAGCAATGGACGACAGTTCAGACAGTTCTACAACCGATGGTGCAGTACAAGTACAACTTGACCCTGCAACCGTAGCCGCAATCCTTCAGGCAGTTCAGCAGAGCCGTCAAGACGACAGTTCAAGCAGTTCTAGTTCCTCAAGCAGTTCAGATGACGAGAGCAGTTCTAGCAGTAGTTCCTCATCTTCAAGCAGTTCCTCATCAAGCAGTAGCAGTTCAAGTAGTTCATCAAGTTCAGACTCACTACCTGTGGTGGAAATTGCCGAGGACAGTTCCTCAAGTTCAAGCAGTAGTTCATCTTCGAGCAGTTCTAGTAGCAGTAGTTCAAGCAGTTCGTCATCAAGTAGTTCCTCGTCATCAGAAGACTCAAGCGCAGCACTAGACCTTGACCTTGGCGAGCACTGGAAAGACGGTCTTGACCCTTGGCAGGTTGAACTTGCCGAGAGCATTGACGCAGTAGTTGACCAGATTGGTCGTTTCCCTACAACAGACGCTTCATACACAGACAACTCACCATTCGGTGATGCTGGAAACTGTGCTGGTTGCATTGCTTACATGAATGGAACTTGTGACTGGGTTGCCACACAAGTAGCACCTAATGGTTGGTGCAAGTTCAACATTGTTCCTGTGCTGATTCGTGCTTCAGGCGAAGCAAACGAAATGTACAAAGAAGCAAAGGCTCGCACCGCAGATGAAGAAGTGGTGGAAAAAGACAGCCCAAACGTTAATAACGTTCACGTTGACGCAGTAGGCACATTTGTTGGCTCTAGCCGTCGCAAGAAAAAGATTGTTCCGCCAAACATGACCGTACTTTCTGATGAAGTAAACCCTGAGGTAATGCAAGACGCAAACTTGATGCAAAAGAGTGCCGACGATATTACTGAAATCCCTAACCAAATCAAGAAAAACGCAGAACTTCGTTACACTCTTGGTCCTTGGTACGTTCCAAACCGTGCAGACGCACATGGCGAATGGACAGACCCAGAAGAACTACAAAAGGCTCTTTGGGGTTATGTAGAAAACGGTGACCGTGACATCCGCCTCCAACACAACGTAGAAATTGTTGCTGGAAAATGGGTAGAAGCATTGACGTGGCCCCACGAAGTAGAAGTTCCAATGATGAAAGCCGACACTGGTGAAATCACAAAACAACAATTCCCTGCCGGAACAGTATTCCTTGGCGTTCAATGGGAACCGTGGGCTTGGGACTTGGTGAAAAAGGGCGAAATCCGTGGCTACTCAATCGGTGGCACGGGCGCTGGTGTGGAGGTTGACCTTCCTACTGAATACGACAACCCAGCAACCTTTCCAAACCGCTAAGGAGTAACTATGTCATTCAATACAAACGACCTAGTTCCAAACTGGTCTAAGGCTAGCGAAATCCTTAAAGGGGATGTCGTAGGTCACGCCTTTCATGGAAACCAATGGCAAGCAACAACAGCCGTAGGGCAGTCAAAGGCACTTACTACTGCTTCTAGGTCTGTTGTTAATCGTTCAAACCGTGGTGAAAACGGAAGTGCAATGGCTTTCCAACACGGGACTATTGCTAGTGGTCACGTTCAACTTGCAAGCGACATTCGAGATGCCGTTCAAAGTGGTCAAATCCCACCACAAAGATGGGGTAGAGCAGGTGACGCATATCAGGCGCACCTTGACGCAGCAGAGGCGCACTTAGGTGCTAAAAATTCGCAATACGATGCAGAGCCATACTCGGCAAACCAACCAGAGGCAAGGTCAGCGTCAGACGCTACCTCAAAAGCATTTAACGCAACTGTAAATGCCAATCTTAAAACTTCTTTGCTAGCACCATTCGATGAGTATCGCTAATGACTGACATAGATGGTGAAATCCTCTCTTGGATTAAATTTTCTAAGGGCGACATTACAGGTCACGCCTTCCACGGAAACCAATACACCAGTAACGAATCATTGAATAATCACATTGGTACCTCCAATGCTTTGTCTCATGTAACTCAAGGTCTTGCCGAACGTGGCGCAAGTGGTGAAAAAGGATTTAAGATGGCTTTCGACCACGACCTTGTTCGTAGTGGTCATGAACAAATCGCTAAAAACATTGCTGAAAGCAATGCAACTGGCAAGTTCCCCTCTAGTTGGCATGGCGCACAGGCAGCAATTGACGCTCACGAAGCCGCAGCACGAGCCAATGCTTATGCCCACGATGCACACATGGCTACCAGTTCTAATAATCCTGAAAAAGATTTAATCGCACAACAGGCAACGGTTGACGCACAAAAAGCAACAGACCGTGCCACTTATTTAACCAAAAACATACCTTGGAGTGAATAATGACTGACATTAATTCTGAAATAATCAACTGGATTGAACTTGCCAAGGGAGATGTTGTCGGTCACGAATTCCACGGCAACCAATGGCACAGTGAGGGTCACGCAGACTCAGCAATAGCCGGACACAAGGCTGGCGCAAGTGCAATGAAAAGCCTTGCTGTTAAATACAATGGCGAAGGTAGAACAGTTGCCGCAAAGAGTGCTCTTGATGCTCAAAACGCCCACGAAGAAGCAGGAAAAGCGTGGCAAGACGTAAAGGATAAATCAGAAGCAGTACAAAATGCTGTTGAAATAGCAGGTGCAACTGACGCAACTCCTGAAATGAAGTCTGCTTATTTCCAAGCAAAGGGCGATTTGAATGATGCTTTAGACCGAGCAACATCCGCAACACAAAGAGCACAATCACTAAGCGATGGCGCTCGTGGATTCCCAGAAAACCCTGTCACTCAAAAAACAACAGAAGTTGACTTAAGTGGCTACTTTAAGTCTGTAGAAGAACCAGAAATGAGTGATGCTGAAATAACTGCTTGGGTACAATCCGCTATGGGAGAAACTCCTGCGCCATTCGCTAAGGGAGATACTCCCGGACACGCCTTCCATGGCAACCAGTACACCTCAAACCCTTTTGACAAGGGCTTTGACAGTGAAAGAAGGTTCGGTGCTGGCTGGTCTGCTCTTATGGCTTCAGCACACGCCCGTGACCTTGCCCAGCACGGAGCCACCGGCGCACAAATCGCCAACGCCCACCGTGCCGCAGCCTTCGAGCACGGCATTGCCAGCAAGGTGCTGAAAAGCGCCCTTGCCAAGGAGACTAATCCTGAGAAGCAGGGCGCTCTCAAATCCGCAATCGCCGCCCACGACCAAGCCGCAGAACTGCACAACTGGGTTGCTGAACAGCAAGAGAGCGGAACCGATGGACAAATCGCCCGTGACAACACCATGCTCGCACGAGGCGCTAGTACTGTTGCTACAAGTCTGAGTAGGGAAACTGGTGCCGACACGGGCGCAGAGTTCCGAGGACCGTCGAAACGACCATAACTAGCGCAGTAGTGAAATCGGGTATCTAAACCAAGATTTCTAAAACTAGGGGTAGCATTTAAGGCAGTAGACACTACTTAAACCGTCCGAAAGGAAACCCTATGTCTGAAGCCATTGAAACAACCGAAGTTATTGAAGAAATGACCATCCCTGCTTACCGTGAGGTGGAAAAGGCTAAGTCGCCTAATCCTGACTGTAAGACTTGTGACGGCACTGGCACCATTAAGGACGGCAACGTAGATTGCCCAGACTGCGTACAAAACGTAGAAAAGGGTGGCGCTGGTTCAGGCGAACACTTCGGTCACCCTTTCCGTGGCAACGGACACACTTCTGCTTCGTTCCAAGCAACGGCTCACAACGCTCGTGGTGACGAAAACCTTAGTGGTTCAGCGCACCTCGCCCTTGCCAAGCAAGAGGCAGATGCCGCACAAGCAAGCCTTCGTGCTGGTGAACACGGTCAAGCAATGCGTCACTTTAACGAAGCCGCACGTCACGCTGCTTGGGCTGCTCGCAAGCAAGACACCGGGACGACTGGACACCAGCAAGCCAAGGCTCTCTACGCCTCAGCCCACCACGCTGGTGACCTTGCTCAAGTTGCTTCTAAGGCAACTAATGACGCTAACCGTATTGACCGACAGGCTGACCCACAGGGTGCTTCAATGGCTGGTATGCGTGCTCAGATTGCACAAGACGCTGCTCAAACCGCATCGAACACCGTACAAAGCCTTACAGCCGGAGCGCAAAGCACAGCCAGTGCTGGACGCATGGCTAACTAGCAATAGAAAGAGCGTACTGAAATGTCAGAACAAATCACAGATGTAGAAATCGCTACTTGGGTTGCCAAGTCACTTGGATACAACGTTGTAGAAAAGCGTGAAGTCTCTACTGACGAACGCCAAGCACTTGCTGAAAAGGGCAAGGCTATGCCTGACGGTTCTTTCCCGATTGCTAACAAGGAAGACCTCGCCAACGCTATTCAGTCGGCTGGTCGTGCCAAAGACCAAGATGCTGTTCACGCTCACATTATTGAGCAAGCCAAGGCACTTGGCGCTGAAGACCAGATTCCTGAGGGATGGGTCAAGAAGTCTGTAGAACCTGTTGCTGAAATCGAAGCAGAAGTTGAGTCGAACATTGTCAAGTCTGATGAAGAAACCGTAGAACCAGAAGCAGAAATTGAATCTGATGAGGTGGAAAAGTCTGCAAATGGGCTAGAAGCCGACCACCCACTATTTATGCCTGCCGGTATGGATGCTCGTGGTGATAACGGACTCGAAGAGGACCACCCACTTCACATGAAAAAGTCGGAAACCGATACTTTTTTAGTCTAACTAAAGGTGACGTTCCGGGGCATGAGTTCCACGGAAACCAATGGTCAGGCGGTCAAGGTGGTGGAACCGCCGTTGCACCAAAACAGAATTATGGCGACACACACTTCACACCTCAAGCACTATCAGGAGTCAAGGCATTTACTGAATCTTGGGGCGCAAAGCGTGGGGCGACAACAGCAAAGATTATGGAATGTGAAAACCGTTACCTCGATGCTCACGCAGACTTACCTAATGGCTACCGCAACGAGGCTGAACACCAAACAATCTTAGATGCTTCAAAAGACGCAATTCCAAAATGGCTTGTTGATAAGGCAACTGTTACAACGGTTAATGAGTTAGAGGACAGCAACTACCACTCATCGGTAAGCGCAATCCTTGACCAACGCCCAGACCTTCAAGCAAAACTAATGCAAAGTAGAATGTCGTAATAAAAGCGGTAAGGAACAAGGATTTACGAAACACGGTGTAGCATTTTCACCATAGAGCGAAAGGCAAAATCCCTATGATTAAGACCACGACCACAAACCCAACTACTCTCTCATTCGTCCAAAAGGGCGTTGAGTCAGAGAACTCACAGCGAGTCGCTGGCGAGCAAATCCTCAAGGCTTCACAGGCTGAGGTTGTTGCATTGTCAGAGGTAGAGAACGCTAATTTCCGTCTTGAGAAGGCTACTGCCACCCTCAAGGCTACTGAAATTGCTTACTTCGAGTCAGTATCTAAGTCTGCTTGGAACAAAGAGGAACTCCGCTCGGCTTATAACAATGCCCTTGCTGGATTCCGTGATGCTGACAAGGCTGCAAAGAAGGCTAGTGAAAACTTTGAACTTTCTAAGTCTGCCCTTGCAGGACTTCGTGCAATGGCTAAGGGTCAAATCCCTAACAACTATGGTCAAATGGTTGAAGACGGTCCAGCACAGCCTGAAGACCAAGAAACCGAAAAGGAAGACGACATTGTTGAGGTAGAGCCAAAGATGATTATGAACCAAAACGGTGTTATGGTTCCTGACTTCTCGCTCACCAAGTCTTTTTCTGACGGCCCTGCTGTAATGCTTGACGCTAGCGGTCAACCTGACGACAGTTCAGACGACGATGACTCATCGGACTACCCAGAAAACCCAGACGTAACCTGCCCTGCTTGCATGGGCGAAGGTTGTGACGGATGTGGAACTGGATTTATCCCACTCGCAGTATTTATTGGTGCTTTGAGCAAGAGTGCTGAAAACAACCCATTTGACACAGACGAACTTTTGACTAAGGAATTCCAAAAGTCAGAGGCTTATCAGGACTACATCTTCAAGGGTGGTGCTGGTTCAGGTGCTCAACCCGGACACTCCTTCAACGGCAACCAATGGACTGGTGGCGCACGTTCATTCCCACGCCTAGGAATTAAAGAAGGCTGGAAGCAAACAATGTCACGCTACGCCAAGGGTGCTGAAGCATCTAAGGCTGCCGCAGATGCTCACGAAGCACTTGCACAAGGACACCTTGCTGTAGGTCGTACTGAAAAGGCTGCCGAGGAACTTCGTACTGCTGCGAAAATGCGTATGCAAGCCGCAGGAAACCACGAAGGTATTGCTGGAATCCACGCAAAGGAAACTGGCGATGATGCTGCACGTTCAGAACAACGTGGACTTGCCGCAGTTCAACGCACTTACGCTGGTCGCCTAAACGCTCAGGCTGACGCACTACAAAGCCCAATGGTTGCTAATGGTAATAGAACTGAAACTCTTTACCCGACAGCAGAAGACGCTGCAAGAGCGACAGCAGAAAATGCAGCAAGAGCAGCAGGCTAAGAAGCACCGTAAGAAGAACGGCTAGTATTTAGTCATGTCGTTATTCACTGAACTCAAAGCGTGGGTTTCTTACGCCCGTGAGGTGGAAATTCACAAGGCGGGCAACGCTCAAGGCTTGATTGACTGGTACAACAACGGCGCTGACGGTCAGATTGACTGGGGTAGCCCCGGCGACTTTGACGCTTGCGTTGCTATTGCTGGAAAACACCTAGACAACCCTGAAGGGTTTTGCCAACTACGTCACATTGATGCAACAGGAGAACCTGCTGGAAAAGCGCCGGGCGAAGGTCGTTAGTTAAACCTCAATACCTAAAGTAACATTGGTTGTATGACAACACTTGGTTTTTTCACCATCAATTCTCGTACAGGCGATGCCCCAGAGGGAACACTTCAACTTTCAGACGGCAAACTCATTGCCACGGGGTGCGCCTCAATCTTTACAGAGTCACTTCGCAAGAAACACAATCTTGACGATGCTGGAATCTGGGCTGAGTTCGACAAGGGTTGGAACAACGGTCACTTTTACGTCAAAGAAATCTAATTATGGACTACCGCTCCATTCTCCGTGTGCTGAAGGGTGACGTTTTAGGTCACGAATTTCACGGGAATCAATGGAGTGGTGGAAAGCAAGGATTTGTATCTTTGAAAACAACCAAGATTGACCACGTTATTGAAAGCAATAGTTTTTGGGGCGACAAGGGCTCACAAAACCGAGGCATTGCAGTTGTTCAACTTAAAGGTGGCTCTAAGGCTGTGGTGAAAACTTGTTCTGAGGCAGATGCTAACGCTGAGGTTCTAGCCGCTCAGGTAGGAAAAGTATTGGGCTCTCCTATTCGTGACGCTCAACTAGTTCCGGGGTCGGTCACAGAAGTTATGTCTCCGCTCATAGAAGGTGAGACGGTGGTGGAAAAAGGTCAGTCGTATGCCGACACGCCAATAGACCCACGAATTAACTTTCTTGATGACGTAATCGGAAACTGGGATAGAAACCCAGGAAATATTATTATTAGCCCAGACGGTAAGCAACAAATTGGCATTGACCAAAGCAGTGCTTTCGGAGTAAATGAGATGGATTCTCGTATCCCCGACTTTACTGAAATGGGCAACCCAACCAAAGACCAAATCATGTCTTGGACAGATGGATTACAGGCTCTCCAGCCAAACTTTCAAAGTTCTGGCTATGGCGAATCATTCCAAAAAATGATGGACAATTGGAAGATGGGCGCAACCAACTACATGGCTACGAATGGGATGCTCTAATGTTCCAACCCAACTTCGTTACTTTCACCAACATTGACATTATTGAGCGAAACCCTATGGGTGGTCAGTTCAAGGGCAACCAGAACAACGGGTTTAATCACGTTGTCTTTTCCGATGGAAGTGGTGGAATCGAGAAGGAACTAAAAGACTGGGTTGGCAACAAAACACATCGCCTCTACCCTGCTGAAATCCTTGCTGCTCAGGAGTATTTAGCCGCTCGTGTGGGAGAAGCAATTAACGCCCCTATACGAGACTGTCTTTTCACCTCAGAGGGGGCTAGAACGGTCATTATGCCCTTTATTGATGGTAAGACGGGTGAGGAACTAGGAATAGAGGATTATTACCCAAAAACGGCTCAGGGTGAAAACCTACGTTTGTTTGACTACCTCGTAGCCAACGCAGACCGCCGACCAAAGAACATCATCTATGTTGGTGAAAAGCGCTTTGTAGGGATAGACCATGCGCTTTGTAACTTTCGCCCCAGAACCCCAGACACAACTCTTATTTCCCACCTGTGGAACAATGGCTTGACGCTAGAGGCTTTGCTGATTATCCGCCCAAAACTAACCAGACTTGAACCGCACTTTACTCAGTTGGACATGGCTGACAAGTTCCAAAATCTCATTGACAACCTAGAGAAGTTGATTGTTGCTTTTACGGCGCTTGACTCTGTAGCAACAGTAGTGAAATCTGTAAGCGATGTAGCCAAGAGTGCAGATTCATTTACTCCACCACAAGGGGTGCAACAAGCAGCCAAACGTGCTTTGGAATGGATGGCTGACGGCAAAGCAGGAGTTGGATTTACTTCAGTTGGTAGAAAACGTGCTTCAGACCTCGCTAATGGTCACGCTGTTTCCGAGGTAACGCTACGCCGTATGAAGGCATACTTTGACCGCCACCAAGTCGATAAAGAAACACCACATTGGAACGAACCAAGTCCGGGCAAGGTTGCTTGGTACGCATGGGGTGGAGATGCTGGCTACTCATGGGCAAAGAAAATGGTTGCCCACTTCAACAGCCAAGATGAGGTGAAAAAAGGCGATGTTGCAGGACATGATTTTCACGGGAACCAATGGGTTGCCAGTACTCGTTCTGGTGAAATCCAACAACTACTTCACACAGGTGCGGATGGGGGAAAACCATTCTCCGCCGTTACATTAAAACGTGTGAGTGAGAAGGCTTTAGGTCTTAGTGAAAAACACGCTAACTGGGCAGCCAAACTTGCTCAAAAACCAGAACAAACCCCAGAAACAAAGACAGCAATAACCAAGCACCTCGAAGCATCTGCCAAGTGGGGCAGGGCAGGTCGCTTAACAAAAGCATTTGCTGAACAAAAAATAAACGGTGTGTTTTTTAACAACCCTATTTCTCAAGAACGAGTTGACTACACGGTTAATACCGCCCATGAAGCAAGCATTAGCGCAGACAAAGCAACTGCTGAAATGCCTCAATACAAAATTA
>Ga0214172_1000152_pt1 | contig 38277 bp, 52 predicted proteins | sample TroBogEpilimnion_29_FD_153010 | JGI IMG/M metagenome (GOLD analysis project Ga0214172, IMG submission 153010) | Freshwater microbial communities from Trout Bog Lake, WI - 12JUL2007 epilimnion | ecosystem: Environmental > Aquatic > Freshwater > Lake > Epilimnion/Euphotic zone | place: Trout Bog...
GTCGAAGGGGGCCTTGCGGAGGACGTACACGGGGACGAGGTGACTCGCGAAAATAAGAAAATTTATAAAATTTTTTCGAAAGAGGAGGAGGGTTGTGCTAGACACGCCCACTTCCAGTCGTTCCATTCGGCATCAAGTCCACGTTCGATGACACGCTCATCGCCAGTGGGATCAGTGACAACAATCTTATGGGATGATTCGACCAGTAAAAACAGGTACGAGTCGAGATCGTGATCATTCACGATATTGATATCACCCTTGTTGTTCCGGAACCTGTAACTGTGTACATATCGGGGGTGCTTCACACACGAAAATGCAAACTTGTTGGCGCCATCGTCACCCTCGAACCAGACGGTGACTGTACACGAGTGACGGATACACTCACCCACAGAGGCGAGTATAGGAGAATTCAAAACTTGTGTGAACTTGACCCCCCACTCCTCTTCAAACTCTTCAGAGCTGGGGCGGTCGAGTGCCTCCCATAGAGCCTCCTCGATACTCTTGAGTGCCATCTTTTCGTCTATTCAGCGTCTCGCGTTTTTATCTGGGCCTGTGGTAAGGATGCCCACTCTCACACGTGGTGAACCCGGCGAGTCGAGGTTCTCGAATAGAAATATCAGCAACCAGGCACATGCCATGGTGGAGCGCATTCTGTGGCACAGAAGCAATTTCAATAATTATAGGAATGCCCGAAACGAGAATTACCTTCTTATGGATAATGACAATAAGAAGGTGCTTGGTTTTGCGTTCATGGCGAGCCCAAAATATAACTCATCCCGTATCTCCCTCATAGGGACGCTCCCCGGGAAGGGTTACGGGAAACAAATTATGAATCAAATTTATAAGAATGCCAAGGAAAAGGGGCGCAAGAAGGTGATTGTGTTGAATGCCGTAGGGGCGGCGCAGAATTTTTACAGGGCGCGAGGATACAAGCCTCGGCCAAACACGTCGAAAAATACGTACGGTCGACTGTTCAACAAGTCCGTATCCGCCATGCCACGTAAACGCTCGCCACGCAGGTCCGTATCACCCGTCTCAAAGAGGCGCAAGACGCCCTCTCCTAACCGTGCCTCCAACAAAACCTGAAACCTTCCCGCGCTTTGTTTCCACAGGGAAACCCGTTTCGACACGTGGCGGCACATGGGGGCCGGGGACGGACAAGGGGCGCGTGACAACAGGGACACGAGTTGGACTCGTTACACCACTCGGCGAGACAATTCTTGTGAAACGTGTGAAGACACCGGGTCGTGAAACTCTCGTTGAAAGAGACGTCATATTCGCAAATGGGGCATTCCATATTACACTATGTACTAGTCGCCCCCTTAACCCCTCCTGTGCCAGAGCCCATCCTCCTCGGAGTAGAACAAACGCCCGTCAGCCTTCATAGAATCTATGCGCGCGACCCACCCCTCTACTGGCCGCCCCTCTTCATCCTTGGCTTGGCGCGCGCGGATCTTGGCCCATGCAACAAGCTCTTGAGGAGTGGGTTCCGGGACTTGGGTCTTGGGCTTGACCCACACCCCGAGTACCGCCTTCTCAACACCCTCGGGGACGTCGAGGGTGAGCATAGGGTGGGGCTTGTACTTGAGCGTCTTGAGGAGCGTTTTGGGCGCCATCATATGTATACGGTGCCGTCCCGTTCCTCCAAGGATCCTCTTGTACACAGAACTTGTTTTTTAGATACTGGCGTAAATTCGCCCAAGGGGCGTGAGGGACCCATCATCGTTAAATATGGCACTCGTGCCCATGTGTGGATCCTCTGGGGTGCGCGTCTTCCACGAGTACCGCTCAACATAGGGCCGCGAGTCGAGTCCGTAACACGCCTGAATCATAAAAGTCTCCACGAGAGACGGGGCGAAACCTCCGGGGAACTTCCCTGACCAATCTGATACGGCGAATTCCGTGATCCATATGGGCTTTTGATACTTGGTCCATATGGCGTCAATTTCAGCCAAGAATGAGGCGGCGTTTGGTGGCGCGTACCAGTGAACGCAAATAAAGTCGACCTTCGGGGCGGCATCCATAAACTGCTCGAGCCAAGACCCCGTGGTCGAAGGGTTCCCGGCCGTTGCGGGGCTTCCGATACGGTCGCCACAGCTCGTGACGCTGGTCCACAACGAGAGCGCCTGCTGAACAGTCAGGTTAGACTGGGCAGCACCGTCCGGCTCGTTAAACCCGAGCATGACGGGTGAGTGGACCGAGGGCAGGGACCCCTTTCCCCATGACATGGGGACGAAAGGGAGGGAGACTTGCGGGGAGCCATGAAGACCCCATGTATAGTACCATTTGGGATTGACTGACGTCAATTTCGAAACGAAATTGGGGTCGGACAAGTCATACACAAAGCCCTTCTTGGTGCTCTCCATTTGTTATTAGGATATTTTAAAAGTCATCGGGCGTCTGTTTGTCTTCACGGACCTCGATGAAGACGGGAAGGAACAGGGACTTGGACTTGGTCTTCTTGTCGGTGATCAGCGCGTTGTACTTGATGGTCACAATCTTGCCCAGGTATTCGCTTGGGTCCTTGGCCCGGTCTTCGTCACTGAGCCCCGTGCCCACCGCCGTGCTGACCACGCCCCCCTTGGACTCGACCAGAAGAGAGCCAATCTTGCCCTCATATTTGCCCGCACCCGGGAGGATACCCGTGACTCTCAGGTCCGCCTCGAGCTCAGCCTTCATCTTGACCTGGTGCTTGACCCTTTTGTCCTCCCACGGGCCCTTTGGGTCCTTGAGGACCAGACCCTCCTCACCTTCGTCCAGCTTTTGCTGGTACAGAGTCAAGGCCGCCTCCATCGAGGTCACCATACAAACGGGTGCTATCCGGATACGCTCGAGGCGCGTCGAGTGGAGCATGAGATGGCGCTCCCTGTATCCCGTGGAGCACTTACCGGCCCGGAAGCTCGTGAGTGGGATAATGTCCCAGACGACCGCCCGGATCTGTTGGGCCAGCTCCTTGGTTCCCGTACCCTTCTGGAACTTGGTCAAGAGCCCGTTGCCCGTCTTGCGGTCCATAGGCTTTCCATCCGGCCCCGCCATGAGGAGCTCACCGTCCAGAACAAAGTTCTCGCCGGCCGTGAGGTCGAGTACGTCCTTATCGAGCACACCGAACAGATCGAGCTCCTTGCCGACCCGGGACCGGTATGTAACCTTGCCGTTTTCCACGACGGCGTTGAACCGCATACCGTCACACTTGGTTTGGGCCAAGCACGGGAAGGCAATCTCGCCCGTACTCACGAGCATACACGGCCATGAGAGCTGGAGGTCCGGCCAGATCTTTTGGACCGTGGATTCGCTCACACCGCACCGCAGGTTCCGGCCAAGCACGCGCCGTAGGACTTCTGCATCATCCGCGCCAAGAGCCCCGAGGGCCATGGCCACAGCGCCACGTGCATTATCACCCCGGATCTTGCGACTCGCGAGGTCTCTCTCGATCATCTCAAGGGTCGCCTCGAGGTTGGTCGCATGACCGCCCAGCTTGGGATCCGGAACAGCCTTGATGTAAAAGTTGATGCTCGGGTCGAGAGCCAAGCGGAAGGCCAACTTGAGCAAGTGGTTCCCCTTATTTTCCTTCAGAATCTGCTCCTTCTCGAGCCGGCTGGCAGTCGCCTCGAGACGGTTAAGGATGGAGAGGACACTCATGTTTTCGAGTGATTGCTCTCGGAGTCACTAGACCCTCTTGTTCACACAACTTAAAACCTCGGGGTCCTTCTTGACCACGAAACGAAAATGGAGGACCAACTCGAAAACATTTCAAAAAAGATTTTTTCGATTCTTGGACCTGGGTACAGTGAACGCGTCTATCACAACGCGTTCGAAGTTGAGCTCCGCCTGCAAGGCCTGAGTTACGAGACGGAGAAGATACTCCCCGTGACGTACCAAGGGCATACAATCGGCAACCTTCGGGCAGATCTCGTTGTTGCAGGTCAAATCATAGTCGAACTCAAGTCTATAGGCCGTCTCAAGGATGAGTTCCGGACACAGGCCCGTAATTATATGAAGCTCACGGGTCTCAGGAGCGCCCTCCTTGTGAACTTTCCACTCACGGGGAATGTGATAGAGCTCGAGCGTCTAACGACGGATCCACCACTCGAGGCCCCTTTCCTTTGAGTGCGTTTTTTTCTCTGTGAATCTCAAGTATGAAAGAACAGTCTTGGTTTGATGCAGAAGAAGTCTTTCTTTCTAAAATTGAAAAGCAGTGCAACTCGTATACCAAGCACTATTCAGTAGAGTACACTTTCTATAATAAACTGTCATCCAAGTTCAATATTCCAATACTTATAGTGTCCGCCGTGAATGCCCTGACGGCCGTGGCCCTCAACTCATTCATACGTCAGGAATATGTGAGTGTGATGAACGCCATACTGTCTGCAGGGACCGGGGTCTTGGGATCAATCCAGCTGTACCTAAAACTGAATGAAAAGATGACGAAATCTCTGAGTGCATCTATTCTCATGAAGCGTCTGGCCCTCAAGATTTCCAAGGAGCTGAGTATAGATAGAGAGCAACGCGTGACGGATGGTCAGGCTTTTCTCCAAGAGTGTTTCGCTGAATTCAACACGGCACTCGAGCAAGGAAATCCTATAGAAAAGAATCTCCCGAACCACGTGACGGTCAACCCCGAAGACCCTAAAAATAAAGGGGGTGGTCTGGCGGGCTTTGTGGCGCGCATGGGGAGCCCGAGGGTGAAAAGTGACGAGAGTCTGCGCACGATGGGTACACGTGCGAAGATGCTCTGGGGAACTATTCAGACACAGACGCCATCGGAAGCTTCTGAAGACCTGAATGAGATTTATGTTTCTTCGAATGTTCATGCTTCTTGATGAGCATATTTCCACACATATCCGGCTGAAGACTTTATACGACCCTTAAGGCAAAAGCATATCCCAGATCTTTGACAGCCGAGTTCACTGGCGGCATCGGCAAGAGATCCGAATTCTTTTATAAAATTACCATCTTTGTCAAACTGGTGAATAGGTATAGCCTTTTTAGAGTCTTTTCCTTTTGGCATTTGCCAGCCTATTCGCGCCTCGGCCATCTTTTGTCGGGTTTCATCAGACTTCGGGACTCCTTTCATCGTTTCACTTGTTTTTTTACGAGACTCTTCGGAGATGATTCGACCTTTGAGAACATCGCTTAACTTTTGTCGAGTTTCTTCACTCATTTCCTTCCCAAAGTTTGGGTTGTTTTCACCTGACATGAGTTCCCTGAAGCGAGTCTTGCGTTCCTCGGTCCACTGAACTCCTGTGTGTCCCAGTCCTCCCGGGGCCGTGTTGTATGGAGGTTTCAAAAGAGAAATATAGTAAGGTTCCCTTTCATTCATCCAAGTCTTGGCCTCTTGTTTCGTCTGGAACTCCTTGATATCCACGTCTTCGATGGTGAACATATCCACTCCGTACTTTCTCATAGACCTGTAAAGACGGGAGTCAACGTCTCCCCGGTTCGCTTCGCACTTGTGATTCGTGAAACGCTGACTGAGAGTCTTGTAGGTCTGACCTATATAAAAGTTCCCGTTCTCGAGGTTGTCTATCCTGTAAATTCGTCCCGTGTATACCATTTAATAGGAGACAACATTTGTTTTTAAGCCTCGAGAAAAGTCAGACCTCCTCTTAATCTCAAAACGAGATGGATCGTCGAATCTTTCTGCACGTTAAAATCAGCAAGTGTCCTATCATCCTCAAGTTGCTTGCCCGCGAAAATCAAGCGTTGTTGGTCCGGAGGGATGCCTTCCTTGTCTTGGACCTTCGCCTTTACATTTGCAATCGTGTCACTCGACTCGACTTCAAGTGTAATCGTCTTGCCCGTGAGTGTCTTGACGAAGATCTGCATCCTTTTACTATTTACAAGGCGTCTAGATTTTTTAAGCGCCTATGTATGAAACGAGGTTTGAGAGACCGGGGTGTTGCAGCCCATGCGACGCGGGATACACGAGGGAGCTTGGAAATAAACTTTTCAGTTTCTCGCTTACGAGCATAGATTCTCTGAGTCTCCGTGAGTCGACGCACGTTCACGTTGGCCGGGAGTTTATTCATCAGAGACCATTTACTCGTCGTGGGATTCTCTGCTATGGCACGCAGAACTTGAGGCACGGTCACGCGGGGTTTCGGGGTCCTGAACCGGAACGTACGTGCGGTGGGCAAGTGCGTCTTCTTCAAGGTTCCGGGCCTCGGGTGCCGTCCTCCCGCTCGGACAGACGGGAAGGCGTGACGGAGCCTCCGGAGTCCTGTGGTCACTGGACCAACCTTCCCACCACCCGGAGAATTCACGGGCGTTCTGTTCTTCACGTAATCTGGAGGGGGCAAGCAAGACGACACGATGTAGACCCCCCGTCCCAGGGTCTCCATGATGTCTTCTAGGGACAGTCTATTTCCCTTGCGGATGGCGGTGTACACTTCACCCAATTCGGGAAGGCCCTCGTGTTTCAGATTCCATTCATCCTCAACCACGGGTCGACGCAGGGGGAGCCGACGGACATATCCAAAACTAGGAAAACGCTCGTCGCTGAAAGCGACGGACATGTTCGGGTACCGGTCCCCTTCGAAGTATGTGCGGGCCAGAACATTCCCGTGGTGGATCCCCGCCTGACCCGCCTTGCCCCGGAAGAAATTCTCAAGTTTTTGATTATTTCCAAAGTAACGAGCGGCTATTTTGCGCCCGGCCGAAATGTACATGCACTTTCCGGGTTCGGCGAGGAATATGACGACGCGTCCCCTCGGAACAATTTTGTAGACTGTATTTGTGAAATTTGCGAGAATACCGTGTCCCTCGACCCACTTGGCGCCATGGGCCCGCCATGTCCGTACGATCTTATCCTCGAGTTCCCCTGCAGTTTTCGTGCCCCGCGTCCAAGGTGGGCTCATGCTACTAATACATATTAAAATTATCTTGTATGAGGGGCACGGCACACTTGGTGAAACGTGCTGATATGGCCCGGAGCTCATCATTCACGTGGTCCCGAAGATTTCGGAACTGTACAATAACACCATCCACGTCTTGGGCCTGCATCAGGCTCTGAAACAAATCAATCGAGACGGCTTGCCACATCTCAAGGACCTGACGAATCTCCATCTTCTTCTGGGTCGCCTTTTCACGCTGCTGGAGTTTTGCTTTGAAAATGTCCTCGTTGATATCCTTGATCATGTACTTGACTCGGATGTCCCTATTATCATTTATACGATCCGTTCTGTACCTATTCAGGACCACATAATTCACGTGGTTCCACATACGATGAATATTCATAATTTCCTGATTTTTTGTCAACCGATACACTTCGCGCCACTCGGGAATACCGCCGCATGGTATGTCTCCGGGCTCTCTCACGAGCCCGCCATGAGCACGCATCCACTCGTAATAGTGTGGATTATGGACCCGGCCCGTCTCTATGGTCCCGCGGCGCCAGCTGAACGCCGTGTGACACTGTGTACAAAACATCTGGTCACACCCGTCAATCTTGAAGATGACCGAAGCGCACTTGGGGCACGGGCGCGAATCCTTGGACAAGAGTTGGGCCGTCGCCACGGAGTTGGGGTCGCACACGTGGTGAGCATTCTTGTCTAGGCCCTTGACCTCGTGGCAATCAGGACACGTCCAGTTTTCACACAGGCCACACTTCCACACGGGACTCAGGAACCCCTTGCAGCCACCATGCGGACACGCACGCACGAATTGACGTCTTTCGACCCCGACAGACCCATCGCGGTTATAGATGGATATGCAATATTCGTGAAAAGATGCCTCGCATTTCACCATGCCAATCTTCTTCTCAATATCGTACCACTGACGGAACTTTTCGATCCGGCCCTCAATTTCCGACGAGAGATTCGCCCGGACCGTCATTTCCGCCGGAGTGATGCGATTCAGCTCCAGCTGTTCCTTTTGAAACTCGGCCACCCGAGCCTGACACTCGGCAATAAGAGCACGGTAATGGCGAATCTTCTTTTCGACCTCCACGTATGGTTGGGTCGAGGGCATGAGGCTCCTCTCGCGCTCAAAGAGGAGGTCCTCTCGGCGCTTTTTAAGTTTTGTATTTACAAATTTCGCCGTAAATGCGTCGACTATAGTCGCGCGGCCCCACCCCTTGCGACAGGACATACAGTGAGGATCTTCGGCCGTTTCGAGAATGTACTTTTCTGTACACATCGAACATGCACCAAAGGGACAATAAGGACACTTTATGTTTCGTCGGGTCGAATTATTAAACGGTTCACAACATACATCGCACATATCCTACTTGGGTTCCTTTTCTTTTTCCCGAGGTCGACGGACTGTGGGTCTCTTCGGCGGGGGCACGTACGTCGGAGGGGGTCCGTAATCAGGTGGCTCGGGAAAGGGGGCATCATCAGGCTCGTCTGCCCAGCGTGGCGTCTTCACGGCGGGTTTCATAATTTATTCTAGGTCATCTTCTTTTTAACAGCCTTGATGACAGTCTTCTTGGGCGCCTTGATAGTCCCGGGCCAGCGCCGATCAATCTCGGCCTGGAGTTCCGCCGAGTGCTCCTTTTGCCAATCCCTCTTTGCTTGTATGCGCGCAATCGATTCTTCAGGGTACCCAATCTTCCTGTACTCGTCGAGTGGAATGCGGGATCCGTACTCGGCGACGAGTTTCACGAGGGCCTCGGGGTCGGGACGAAACCGCGCGTCAGCCTGCATGCGGGCCGGACTTGGGTGCGCATCGAACCACGCGCGGGAACGCTCGATATACGCCTCGCGAGCCGCCTCGGGCATGTGGCGCGCGACGAGCTCGTAATCGATAGTCGGGGTCCACTCGCGCTGGCGGAGGGGGCGGGGTGTGGGGCCTCGGAGGATCGCCTCCATTTTGCTACTTGGACAGACAAGAAACGCGAAACTTTAGGTGCGCACAGTACTCATATTTCACTCACTCTTCATCAAACTCACTCTCCATGTCCGACCCACTCTCCATACCCTCTTCATACTCCTCGGCCTCGAACTCCAGGGGGTTGCCGTGTGATTGGCACAGGTCGCAGTCGTCGTGCATCTCCTCGTCGGGCTCGTGCTTGTGGACCGGCTCCGTCTTTGGCTCCTCCAGAGAGGGTGGAGGCGGGATCGCCCCGGGCTGCTTGGCAGCCGCGGGCGCCTTGGCCTCGTTCTGCTGCTTGAGGTGGCGCTTGCAGAAGCACTCACCCTTGAGTGCTGCAAAACTGCACGGACCCTTCTTGGCCGTGGTCGCCTGACACTTGGGAGGCGCGTTGGGACCCTCAACGGTCACCTTGGCCTTGCGGGGCTTCTTGACCGCCACCTTGTCGGCAGTCTCGGTATACTTGGCCTTGAGCTCATCGACAGGCAGGTTGTACTCGGCCGCAATACGCTCGAGAAACACGCGGTCACGCTCGCGGACCAGGGCGTCACAGGCGAGGGCGAAGGTCGAGGCCATTTGTGTTTTGGTTGGAAGGGACGTTGGGTTGGGTGGGCTCGTGTGCACACAACTCAACTTCCCGGGTTTCTGTTTTTTGTATTTTAGAGGGAGGGGCCCACTGGCCTCTTGCCCACACAACTTGTTTTAGGCGACCAACTGCTTCACGAGTGCATTTACGGACCGGGCCCTATTTTCCGCCCCTTCGCTCCGTCCTTTCTGTATCTTGTGTAGAAGTTTGCGAGATTTGAGAGCTACAGGCAAGAGGTTCTTGTAGTTCCGAGCGTGCTTAATAATCACTTTAGAGAATTCATTCACGCGTGCGACATTCTTCTGACCCTTTTCAATTTTCTTGCCAGTCAGGGGATTGCGAAGCGCCACGGGGCCCTTGTACAGGAAAGATCCCGAAAGGATGGCCAGGGCGTCGATAAACTGATACTTTATCTGTTGGATCGGAATTCCTATATTTTTTGAAAATTTTTTGCTGATCCAGTTTCGGGACACGTTGGGGTACTCGGCGAGGGCACAGTCTGCCACGTCAACAACGTTTCGGCCGAAACGGACCTGCCACGTGTGAACGAGATACGTGCGCCGTCGGGTCGCGGGGACCTGAAGGACCGGCTTGAGCCCGCCCTTCCCAAGGGGAATCATCCTATAGGTTGCATTCGCCCCTTTGTAATTTTTATTTATAAAATTTACAAATCCCTTCATGTGATTGAGCATGTACTTGTACATGGCATTCTCCTTGCGTTTCAGGACGCGGAGAGACGGCACGGGCCTCGGGACGGCGAAGCTCAGATCAAAGTCGGAAGTGTTTCGTATGAGTTTTGGTACGCGCCCAAGCTGACGCAGGTATTGATTGACCGCTTGGCCGCCCGTGCAGAACACGACAAATTCGGGGCTCGGCCGCAAGAGTCCGTGGTGTTTCTTGGAGTACTCGAGAAAAAGGCGCGAGACTGTCTGAGGGAAGAGGAGTTGGCGCCGGGACAGGACCGGAAGGCGATCCCGGGCACGTTCTATCTTTTGGTGAGCATTCGTGAGCATAATTTCGGATTGAAAATGACCGGCATGGAAGACGGACTTTTTCCGGGACGCGTAGTACCCGTCGTACCCGTGACGAGTGAGAAACTCACGCGCAAGGTACATGTCCATGATACGGTCTAGGTTCGCCCATGATGCACGCTGTCCCGGGGCCCCCTTGGGGACGTGTTTCGGGAGATTCTCCGCCTTGGCGCCGACGTGCTTTTTGAGTTTATTCACCTGGGCGCTCACGGTCGTCCGAGTCCCGAACGCAAGTTTTATACGCGTCTTGGTCCGTGGATCGAGCTCGGGTCCGTCCAAAAGTTTTTTAATATTTTCATGAGTCATTTCAAACAGCTTGAGCGTCTTTTTGACACGGTACGGACATATCTTCCCGTACTCTTTCGCAAGGTCTGGCTGGTCTGTGAGGTAAAAGGCTCTTAGATTCTTGAGGAGCACGTCACAATTTACAGGGAGTCCCTTGTATAGGATCGTCCCTGAAGGCACGAAGACCTCGGAGTAGACCCCCATCTATTCTAATCGTTGAAAATAATCTCAAAAGGCTTGGCGCCATAAATGGCTGCTATATATGCATAGGTCGAGAACCCCACAAGTCCATCCCGTGTGCCGCCTGTCAGGTACAGCTTCGGACACTTGCTTAATAAAAACCATTTTAAATAAACTTTTTGTAAATTTTCGATGGTGGGGTGCTCGTCCTGATCTTGTGTTGACGTGACGGTATATGGCATCTCGAGTATACTTAGCTTGGCACCGAATTCCTCCATGAGCTGACGCGTGGTCGAAACGGAGTCGGACGACATGAAAATACGTCCGGGTGTGGCGCGAATGATCGCCCTGAAATTCTCAAGACCTTTGGAAGAGCAAAAGTACTGATTCGGGCTGTCGCCGCGGGGGCCCTTGTACTGCCTGGAATCCTCGCAGTAAGAGCCGCGGCGGATCGACATGGCGGCTGTGACCCCCTCGAGCAGGTGTTCATGCTCTGTGATGAGTTGGCGCATGTGAGGCGTCGGTTCCACAATATCTCGAATCCTGGGGTGGATCATCTGAATAGTCATGGGATTTATGTAGATTGGACACTCTGGTTGCTCACCATCGTATGACACTCGGGTGAAGCCGTTCAATATTACACAGTTCGATAATTCGTACTCGTACACGCTGTCATGCAGGCAACGGCATGTGGGGTCCAAGACGGTAATCTTAATGAACAAGTTCCCGAGACCCAATTCATGCTCAGGCTTTTTAAATACGTATTTACTCATTTACGTTAAAGACTAACCTTATCTTTAAACGTAAATGAATTCTGTTCGCCCTCTTCGAAAGTCGGACTTTGATCAGTTTATTCCCATCATAAATGCTTTTACGAGATTTCCAGAGGAGATCACCCGTGAAAAGTTCGAAAACTGGTTTGACAAGATGGGTCCGAACATCCATACATTCGTGTATGACGTGGACGGTACCCTCCGTGGAACAGCCAGAGTGATCCTCGAGCCTAAATTTTCAAATAACTTGACCATGTGCGGCCACGTGGAAGATGTCGCCGTCTTGCCCACGTCCAGAAATCAGGGAATAGCCAGGACCATGGTTGATTATATGGTTAAATTTTGCTGGGAGTCGGGATGTTATAAGATAGTACTCGATTGTGCCGAAGGTCTGGCGCCCCTCTACGCCAAGTCGGGCTTCAGGGCGAAAGGGCACGAGATGGTACAGTATCGTAATCCTTGATGGCCTTAATGATTTGGTCAACGTCCGAGTCGTTTAGCCACCACCCACACGGTATGCACACATAGTGATTCTCGAGAGCATCGAGTCGAGGCAAGGGGCGCCTGAATTCTGCAAGGCACGAGTGAACATCGTTCCTCTTGTGCACTTGACTGGCAGTGATTCCCCGATCTTTCATAAAATCAATAAATTCACAGGCATTACGCACCTTGAGGGTATAGATCCAATAGACGCTAGTGCAGTTGCTTGGCTCTTTCAACAAAGAGACGTTTTGGAGATGACCGATACCAGAGGCGATACACCGAGCATTTCGGGTGTGCGCCGCCGTCGTGTCGTTTATGTGATTCATATTTGCCAGACCAATTGTGGCGTTGATATCATTCATGTGATATTTGTAGCCCCATTCTCTGACGTCACTCTCCAGTCTAAAATCCTTGGCATCGTAGTTTCTTTTGTTTCTATCGATGCCGTACCACCGAAGGAGCTTTGCGCGCTCGTAAAGCTCGTCGCTGGGAAGGAAGATGAGACCGCCATCTCCGCACGTCATGTGCTTGATGGCTTGCAGACTGAAGACGGCTATATTTCCACACGTGCCTATGAAGCGGTCACCAAGAGTGCTTCCAAAAGCGTGTGCACAATCTTCAACCACTCGAGGACGGAAGCCGAGCTCGAGAGCTTTGCGATCTAGGATCTCGTCGAGTTTCACAAGATCAATCGGAGTCCCTCCCCAGTGAACAACCATAATAATCTTCGTTGTCGAATCTAGCTGCTTCTCGAGGTCGGCCAGATCCATATTACACGTGTCGGGGTCGACGTCGACCCAACGAATGTTGTATCTGTTTGCACAGATGGAAAAGTTGGTCGCTGTACATGTGAGCGGAGTGGACAGGACGACATCCCTGGTTCGATCAAACCCCGGCCAGTCGACGGAAGGGCTCTCGAGCAGTCGCGTCGCTAGGGTCAAACCCGCCGTTGCAGAATTGAGAGTGAGAATACGCGAATAATTGAACTTTTCTGCCAACTTGGTCTCGAATTCATCGACACGAGTGCCTTGCGTGACGAATCCAGAGAGCAACGTCTTTCCGACCTCTTCAGGGGCGCTCTCGGACATCCGGACGCGAAACAGAGGAATCATAGCTGGATATGCATATACTTTTTTAAGTTAAAAGAATACTGATACTTTCACGTAATGCGGGTCCTCATCACGGGTTCATCAGGCTTCGTCGGTCACCATCTTGTGGCCCGCATCCTCGAGATGACGGATTTTGACGTGATTGGACTCGATCGTCTCAACTATTCAGGCAACCTTAATAGAATCTCCGAAGTCGTTGCACTCAAGGATCAGAAAAGGTACAAAATGTTCCATCATGACCTGCGTTCCGAGGTGAACGAGCCTCTTATGAAGCAGATCGGAACATTTGATTACATCATCCATGTTGCCGCGAGCAGTCATGTAGACCGAAGCATAGATCAGCCCATGCATTTCGTCTTGGACAACGTTATTGGAACTGGTAACATCCTTGACTTTGCTCGGAAGCAGGAAAATTTAAAAAAGTTTATTTATTTTTCAACGGATGAGATCTTTGGACCCGCGCCACCCGGCGTCGAGTTTGACGAGTACGATGGATACAACTCGACCAACCCGTACTCGGCGGCCAAGGCGGGCGGTGAGGAGCTCTGCGTCGCGTTTCGCAACACGTACAAGGTCCCCGTGGTCATCACGCACACCATGAATATATTCGGTCCGAGACAACACCCTGAAAAGTTCATCCCGATGTGCATTAGCAACGTGCGTCGAGGGGAAAAGATTGCTATTCATTCAGATGCGACCCGAACTATTCCAGGCAGTCGGCACTATATTCACGCAAGTGACGTGGCTGATGCAATTCTCTTCATTCTTTTGAATGACCTTGATGCAGGGAAGCCCGGATACTGCCCCAAGTTTAACGTAGTCGGAAAGGAAGAGGTCGACAATCTGACCCTTGCGCAGTACATCGCCGAGGCGGTCGGTAAGCCGCTTCGTTATGAGCTCGTTGACTTTCACTCACGCCGTCCTGGCCATGACCTTCGGTACGCCTTGTCGGGTGAGCGCCTTCGCAAGGCGGGCTGGGAGCCAAAGATCAGTCTCCGGGAGCGCATCAAGGATGTCGTCCAGTGGTCACTTGCGAACGATCACTGGCTCTATTAAAGTTCAGAGGTTCCGAGAATCATATGAAGGTCGTTGTGAGTCTGACGAGCACCCCGCCCCGGTTTCAGTACCTCGGACCCGTGCTCGAAGCCCTGGCCCGCCAGGCGTGTCACGAGGTCTGGCTGAACGTGCCCCGGAAGTACGGGCGCTGGCCCGAGTGGGACGGCGCGACGGGAGTGCCCGAGCCGACGGACCCGAAGATTCACGTAAATCGGGACTGTGAAGACTTTGGACCCGCGACCAAGTTCATCGGTCCGGCGCTCCACCTCGGACCCGAAGACCTCATAGTCTATGTGGATGATGACACGATCTATGATGATAGGCTCGTCACGAATCTTCTAAAGTGGCACAGGCTCGATCCCGCGAGTGCTTGGGGTCTCTCGGGTTTCAACTTTGAACAGTACTTCCAGGGCAAGTACCCTCGGCAGCATGGTCAACCCGTGGATGTCCTTGAAGGGTACGGGGCCGTGCTCGTCAAGGCGGGGTGGATTCAGCAGGCGCTCCCCGAGTTCAAGGAGTTGCTCGAGGTGACTTGGCACGATGACATGATTCTGTGCAATTTGCTCGAAAAGGCGGGCATCAAGCGAAAGACGGTCTATGTGCCCGAGGCGAACGTGGGTCAGAGCGTCCGCCAGCTCCAGTACGGTTTCGAGGGGGATGCACTCCATCACGTGGCGGGAGGTTCACACCAAACAAATAATTTGAAAATTTTGCGAAATTTCGAAGCTAAAGGGAAGTTGTACTATAATTATAAATGCTCGTAGACACATTCATGTTCTATAACGAGCTGGACATTTTGGAACTTCGTCTAGAGGTTCTCGACAAGTACGTGGATCGTTTCGTACTTGTCGAGTCCGAGGTGAATCATGTGGGCGGGCCCAAAGAGCTCTTTTTTCAGAAGAACCGCGAGCGATACGACAAGTGGCTCCACAAGATTGAACACGTTGTGGTCACGGCCGAAGAGTCCCCAAAGGATGAGAATCCGTGGTCCCGTGAAAAGTATCAACGCGAGTGTATTCTCCGGGGGGTCCAGGATGTTCCGGCCGAGTCAATCATCATGGTCAGCGACGTGGATGAGATTCCGGACCTGAGGGTCGTGCCCTTTGAAAAGTTGCCCCACGTCCTGAACTCGGTCCATATGTGGATGTTCGAGTACTCTCTGGACTATCTGTTTACGGGCGAGCCCTGGATCGGGACGGTGATCACGACTGCAGAGCTCTTCCGCAGGGCCGGGCCGAACAGCCTTCGTGACAGTCGCTGGAAGTTCCCCGTGATTCACTGGGCCGGGTGGCACCTCAGCAGTTTTGGAAACGCCGAACACGTGTGTAACAAGATGCATACGTTTGCCCATGCAAAGGACGGTCATCACACGTCCCAGACGCCTCAGACGTTCAAATTCTTCATCGAACAGGGCATTCACACGGACGGGCACACGTCACTCACGAAACGCTCCGCGGAGGTTCCTCTACCAGCACCTGTCGAAGTTCTACAGAGACTTGGTCTCTTGAAAGACCCATGAATCGAGCCTTGGTCAGTAGGAGTTCCCTGATCAGGTCCCCATCGAGCCACCGTAAAAGTTTCCTTTTTTGTTTTATATTGTTGAGTGGATTCGTCTTGTCGAGCAGACCCTGACACACTGGCCACGTCACTTCCCGAAGTTCCGCAAGTTCGCCCTCGAGGTTCCCGAGTCTCTCGAGGATGTGGACGTGCATCGGATCCATAGTACTACATGAAGCACCCCGCGTCTTTAGTATCACATTCGTAATTGACGCACACGGCGGCGGCAAGGGCAAAGAGAATACCGAGCCACTGGATCCAGTGATTGAATTTTTCGCCAAAAATGACATAGGCCGTAATGGCCCCACCTATGACAATCATAGCCTCCCACATGATGCAGGTCCACATCATGCTTTTTGATCCCAGGCTTTTCACAAGGAAATATATGACGCCAAGGTACGCCAGCATCCCAAACACGAGGTTCCTTTGGCGCCCGTGATCCGCGAACCATTTCAGGTGCGTATTTCCGACGAGTTCAGAAAGGGTCATCAACAAGACATTCAGGACCGTCATCTACTTTCGATCCTGATAAAAAAATGAAACGCTTTTTTGAAAATGATTGCGGCCCTGATTACTGGTGTGACGGGCCAAGACGGGAGTTACCTGGCCGAATTCCTTCTCGAAAAGGGGTACGCCGTCTATGGGCTCAGTCGGTACTGCTCGGAAAAGAAACTCGAGAGGCTCGTGGAGGTTTCCAAGCACCCCGAGTTTCACATGGTCCAGGGGGACCTGACGGATACGGCGCGCGTCACGGCCATCATCAACTCTTTTGAACAGTATGACCGTCTCGAGGTCTATAACCTGGGGGCCCAGTCCCATGTCAAGGTTTCATTCGATCAGCCCGAATACACGGCGAACGTGGATGCACTTGGGACGCTCCGCCTCGTCGAGGCGATTCATCAGTGTACATTCAGGGACCGTATTCGTTTTTACCAGGCGGGGACGTCTGAAATGTTCGGAAAGGCGCCGGCGCCCCAGAACGAGGAGACGCCCTTTTGGCCCCGAAGCCCGTACGGCGTCTCGAAGCTCTTTGGGTACTGGATCACGCGCAACTATCGCGAGTCATACGGTCTGTACACGTGTACCGGAATTTTGTTCAATCACGAGTCGGAGCGACGCGGCGAAGATTTCGTGACTCGCAAAGTGACTCTGGGCCTGGCTCGGTACATGAAGGATCAACAGAGTGTGCTCGAGCTCGGAAACCTCGAGTCTCGGCGAGACTGGGGCCACGCCCGTGATTATGTCGAGGCCATGTGGCTCATGCTTCAGCAGGAGGGGCCGCCTGAGGATCTCGTCATAGGAACGGGCCAGACACACACGATCAAGGAATTCATACAGGCGGCGGCAGAGGCGGCGGGTCTCAGCCTCGTCTGGAAGGGTCATGGCCCCGAGACCGAGGCTCTTGATGAATCAAACGGAAACGTGGTCATACGAATCAATCCCGAGTTTTATAGACCGGCCGAGGTGGACCTCTTGCTTGCGGACCCTCGCAAGGCGTACGAGAAACTCAATTGGATCCCAAAAATTTCATTCGAGGAACTTGCAAAGCGTATGATGCTTAGCGACCTAAAGGTTTCGGGGTCTTGAGAGGCACGTGATGACGAAACGTCTTTTCATAGGACCGCGACTCTTGGCCGGTATAGGCCAGGTGACGAAGCGCTATGCGCAGCTCACGGGCGGGGAGTTTGTGGAGATGGGCCACGAGCCTCTCGAACGCTCGTATGACATGGGGTTCGCCTTTGTCCTGCCCTTTGAGAACCAACTCGACCTCGTGGACCAGTACGCCAAGTTGTGCAAGCACATGATTTACATGACCATTTGCGAGACCGAGACGGTCCATCCATCCTACGGTCTCTTGGTCGACCGGTACCGGACCCTCTACGTCGCTTCCGAATTTTGTAAAAAAGTTTTTAAAAAACAATTTCCTCATGGAGACTGGCGAGTCATCCACCTGTGGGCGCCCCCGGGCCCCATGGGCTCCCGGGACCTCACAGGGCCCTATACCTTCTACACGATTGGAAACGTGAATGACCCGAGGAAAAACTTTGGGGCTCTCCTGAAGGCTCTTGATTACGTGCCTGGAGCGCGTCTCCTTGTCAAGGCGACGTGTCTCCAGCCGGTCCAGATCCAGGACCCGCGCGTGACGGTTATCAACGGTCTCATAAGTGATGAGCAAATGGAGAATATTCACAAGCACGGACACTGTTACGTCAATTGCTCCCATTCCGAGGGGGTCGGCATGGGGGCCGTCGAGGCTGCTCTTCGAGGGCGGCCCGTGATCATCACGGACTACGGGGGTCTCAAGGAGTACGTCCAGACACCATTTGTTGTCGAGTGTACCCTCGGACCGATCGGGTTTGACGACTTTTTGTTTACCAAAGACCTCGTCTGGGGTCATCCAAGTTTCGAAGATCTTGTCAGGCACATGCGAACATGTGCCGAGGGCCGAATCATGACCTGGGATCACTCACGGACCGTGGATCTCATGGGGCGTGTCGCCGCTGAACTTGATTGCAAGCCAGATGGTCAGGGCCAGAACCACTGAAGAATTCAAAAGAAAACCATTCTGAGTGTTTAGATACATGAGCGTATCGTCCACGAGACGAATCCCCGTTGGCTTGGTGACCAATTTGGTCACGACGCGAACGAATAGGAAATTGATAAAAACTGCTGTGAGTATGAGGTTCTCCATTCGTTGATAATTTCCAAGTTTTTTAATCGCCAGACTCAGTAATGGTCGACCTCAAGCGTATGGCCCAGCGTATGAAACTCCACAAGATCGAGGGGACCGTGGTTCATCACTGTGCACTTTTGGTAAAGTTCCTCGCCGAGGAGGGCATCAAGTCTCGAGTCATCCACGGGTACTGTGTGTCTCCGAACGAAATTTGCGAACATTACTGGGTCCGGGTCGAACCCGAGGGCCTGGACATGGACATAGGCTACGAGCTGGCCTGTATGTATTCACCGGAGCTGATGGCCCTGAAGACGGTTCTGGCCGAAGAGTTTCCCGAGGGGCTCAAAGACCAGAACGGCAAGGTCCCTGAAGTGCTCCGTCAGGAGGACAATCAGAGGATTTTCGAGTTGTACGAGACACAGCCCCGGGCATTCTGGAACGAGGCGCCAAAGAGCGTACGGACGTTTAGGCCCTAGACAAACTGTATGAGACTGACCAGATCTGGCGGGAGGTTCTTCTTGACTTGCTTGAAAAACATCTCAAAGAGGGGATTCGAGTTGTGAATCTCGACTCGGTCCAGAAGGACCTCATCATCTGAACGGATCGTGTACAGGAGGTTCACGAGCTGGGCCGTCGTCTGGGCATTCAGAGATGTGATCCCGACGCCCTTGAGGTTCAAGATCATCACCTCCCGAAGCTTGTTTGTTCGGATATAGTCCTCGACCTGGGCTACGATGGGCTTCAGGCCCCGTGCAAAGGTCTCGGCCTCGTCAGGGGTGCTCGGCTGATTCTTCAGATATTCATTCCCGAGAATCTCAACAAACAGGGTGTTGCCCTCGGGGTAGAATCTGAATATCTCAGTCATGTAATCTACACGACCTTTTTCTTTATTATTAGTATGCTGCACTACGTTCGACTTGGCGCTGTGGCCTATGTGTCCGCTCTTTGTTTCATGGCGGCCTGTGCCAGTTCAGTCCTCGTGGATCGCTTCACGAGTCCGCTTGATACATCCAAGTCCAAGGTGCGTATTTTCGGGGAGGTGACGTTCCAATTTGCTCTTATAGGCATGGTGGCTTTCCTGAGCAGGGGTCTGATAAAGAAGATTCCCTTCCCACTCGAGGGCGCCGCTGGATACATCCACTCCCAATTGAGTGAATTGCGTACCCTGCCGCTTTTCGTTTTTATATTTATGTTTTTCCAAAAGAAAACCCAGGACAAGATGCGGTTCCTCTTCTAGGGGAGTCCGAGCGCCCTGAGTTTTTCCTGAAATTCTTGATTTTCACCACGACCGGCGAGGGCCCGCCACGTTGCGCTCATGGGATCCTTGATGATGTCCCGCAAGAGGGCCACTTCGAGACGACTCAGGGTCATGGACCCGAGCCGGAAATCCTCAAAGGCTTCACAGGTCACGGGGACTATGGGTCGGATCCGCTCATAGACCTGGGCCGCCACGTCCCGAATCTCCTTTTGGGCGTGGTCATCCATGCGCAAGGCCAGAAAGTGTAAGAGATTGTGAAGATCAATTTTCCAGTAAAATTCGGTGAATGTACACTGGGGCAGGTGGGCCCGGGCGAGCTCTCGTGAGACGCCCTTTTCCAAGAGCTCGTCATAGACGTAAAACGCAAATTCACACGCCGACTTTTGCTTGGCGAGCAGGTCCGAGTCTCCAAGGGGTTCCTCACCACCCTGGGGCTTTGACCCCTGCTTACGGAGCTGCTCGGGCAAAAAGTACTCATCCGGAATGACCGAGTACCGTGCACTCATCTCATTCACAGAGGCTGTGCGGTGCCGAAGCCACTGGCGAGCCACGTATATGGGCGCCCGAATATGAAACTTGAACTCGACCATCTCGAACGGGGTCGTGTGCTTGTGCCTCATAAGGTACCGAATCAGGGCGCGATCATCACTCGTGCCCTTGGTTCCTGCACCGTATGAGACGCGGGCAGCCTGGACGATGGACGAGTCCGTACCCATGGAATCGACGAGTCGAACGAAGCTCATTTTTATTGAGTAAGCGCCTGAACTTTTTAAGAGGCTAATAGTAGTGATGCCCTCGCCCTACACCCCTTCCCGCCCAAGCATTTCACCAGTCGTCATGAGAAACGTTGTACGGAATCTCAACCGCGAGTTTGCCATTATGGAATTGGCCGATGAGTTCCGTCGACTCCAGTACCTGAACATCAACGCGTTCCCTCGGTCGTACCAGGCGCTCGCCAACTCGTTCGCGCGCAACGTCATCAACGGCGCGCGGGGCAACCACGCCGCCCTCGAACGCGCTCTGAGTGCCCTCCCGAGCGTCCGACGCATAGGGTCCGGGTCCCCCAGGTCACATGCGGCCGCAACAACGATCCAGGCGCGCGCTCGCGGTATAGCAGGCCGGAAACGCGCAGCGGCCCGCGGGACCCGGCTCGTCGTGGGGCCAAACGGGAACATGATGGTGGCTGTGCCAAACAAAAGACGATAAAAGCAATTTTTCATACAGGACGTGTATGAAAAACGCTCCTGACAGGGATCGAACCTGTGACATTCAGATTAACAGTCTGACGCTCTACCGACTGAGCTACGGGAGCACGGGGAAACGAGTTTCCCGTGGGACCAAAGGCCCTTGCGCGCATCGGGAATCGAACCCGAGCTAACACCTTGGAAGGGTGTTGTACTACCACTATACTATGCGCGCCGAAGAGGGAACGCAAGTTCCCTCTTTCCGACCTGCCGGAATCGAACCAGCGACCGTAGGATATCTCGAGACGACTACAGTCCCACGCTCTACCAACTGAGCTAAGGTCGGACGGGGAGCCTTTTAGGGACGTGCTCAGGTCTCTCGTTCTGGGGGGCTCGAACCCCCGACCACGAAGTTAAAAGCTTCGCGCTCTACCAACTGAGCTAAGAACGAAAAAGTGTCCCTGGCGGGGTTCGAACCCGCGACCTCGGGCTGGCTCTGGGACATAAGACCCGCGCTCTAACCAGCTGAGCTACAGGGACTTTTAGAGCGGAAAGATTTTTTTGACCCCGTGAATGGCTCCGCGACATCCAGGGCACTTGGTGCGTTCACGCGTGTTCCGGAAACACGCATCGCAAATAACATGACCACACGGATCGATAAATAGGTCAACAAGTCTATCCATACATACAAAACACGTAAACTTAGCGTACCTTTCAGGGGACGTGTCCTTTAGGACCCGCGACATTTCATTCGCCTTCCCGAGTAACTCCCTGCATTGTTGAGTCAGGGCGACAATACCCTGTTCGGACTCGTAGTTGTCTAATACACTCTCGAGGAGATCTTTTAAGTCTGAATCACGCACGGTATCTACAACTGGTTTCACAATACCTATGTCCCTCTTTTTCTCATGGAGTTCGGCGGTGGCACCCACGAGGTCCCGCCGAATCACGGCGTACTCTTGCTTGAAAGACCCTAGAACTTTTTCAAAATTTTGCCAACGCTCATCGAGCGCCACCTCCGCGGGCTCTATGGGTTCAGGATGGGGTTCCTGCAGAACACTCTCTATGAGTGCCCTCGCATCCAGGTAGGCGAAGTTCATAAGAATGAAAATAAAAATATCCTTAAGTATTAATAATGGCTTCCTTCTATGAACCCAGGTCATATCATACGTATCATCTTGGAGAGGCTATGATTGTCTCGGCTGCCCTCCTCTTGATGATCACGGCCATGCAGGACTTTCTCGATACGACCCGTCGGGCCAATCCGAACGTGGTCATAGGAGCCCTGACCCGTATGCTCCTTGGTCTCTTTATGATTTACTTTTTCTTCACGGTCCTGAACCAGCGTTAATTTATTTTATAAGAGAATACTACTATGGCGTTCTCAGCCGATGCCCTCTTCGGTATCTTCATCGGTCTGATTTTCTTCGCCTTGGGCGTGTCTACCCTCGTCCAGGCGAACCGGGGCCGCAAGGTTCCCAGTTTTGGATTTGATGCGAGCGGTGACCCCATCTCGACCACAACCGTCGTGAAGGACTACCCGAACATAGTCTTTGGTTCTTTGTTCCTGGTGATGGCCATGACTATCCTGACATTCACGGGCAAGGCTATTATGAGCTAAAGATGAAACTCTTTTTTAGAAAAAAATGATCCACCTTATCGGTCACCTGAGTGGGACGGTGATCGAGACGGTCCAGGATCTCGAAGACAGGATGGACGCGGTCGTCAGGGACTGCGACTTGACTGTGGTCAGTAGAGCTTTCCATCAGTTCCAGCCCATGGGGGCGACTGGCGTCCTCGTTCTGTCCGAGTCCCATTTCTCAGCGCACACGTACCCGGAACACGGGCTCGTGTATGTTGATGTGTTTTGCTGTAGTCCGACCTTTGACCCACGGGTCTGCGCCTCGAGCCTCGAACGCAGGTTCGGCGGCGCTCTAAAATATCAAAATATTAACCGGGCCCTAGAGTAATGGATGCTGCCACGGAGGCCGCCATCAGGTATGGAGCCCTTCTCGTGACGTTCCTTAAAATTGTGTTTGTGGCGGTCTTTGGCGTCCTGGCTGCTACGACGCGCGACGTGACTCAGATTAAGAAAAAGGGTCTGGGTCTGCTCGTGGCCGAAGCTGTCGTCGTGGGTGCGGGGGCGGCCGCCTCGTTCGCGGCCGTGGGCTGGAACCGCAAGTTCACAGGGTCGTGGTCTAAACTTCTAGGGATTTCTTTCGGAGTCTTTTTCGTGCTTCACTTTCTCTTTGAACTCTCTGGATTCAACGAGATTAGCTCAACTGCATCAACAGGCGCCAAGAAGTTTGCGGCCCAGGAGACGAAACTCAAGAAGAGCAAGCCGGCGCTCGTCATCGTGGGTCTCATCATGTTTATTCTGGCCATGTTCGCCTTGTGTGCATGGGACGCCCCGCCCCTCGCCCCGGACTGGCACTTTTCAAGAAATCTTTCGTTTTTTCTTCTCGAGCCCCTTGCGATAGGCCTGGGAAGCGCCCTCCCCGCCACTATGATCACAAAGGACCGGGACGGAGACTCAAAGACTGTACTGAAATCCTTCTTGTTCAGTCTTGGACTCTTCGGGTCCGGGCACTTTGCTCTGCAGTATTCTGGGCTTTATCGCGAGTTTGGATTTATGGGCCCATGAATCCGATGGACGGGTGCAGACGCCAGTTGAGTCCCGGGGTCGGAGGATCCACGGGGATCGGGCGCGGGACCCCCGGGGTCCATGCATACAGGTCTGGCGGGTCCAGAGAGACATACGGGCTCATCGTCTTGTACAGGAGAGCCAGCGCCAACACAATCAATAGTATGAGCAGAGGCGTCATTCTTGCTTTGAACTGAGATTTTTCCTGGGCTTAGAGGCCCTGAGCGTCTCTCTTCAAAGAAAGATGGAACTTGCCGACTTTATAGAAACGATTAAAGAGTCTCTGACGGACGCGCAATACAAGGAGGGCCTCGAGCTCTGTATGAAATCTTACAAGTCCGAAGAGAAACTGTACCGTATGACGTACATGCGCCCCCTGGTTTTCAGGGAGGGCCACTGTGAAGACTGTGATGAAGTGAAGACGTACGTGACGTTCACGAAGTGTACGGCCCTCGTGCTCTTCGGAAACGAGAGGGCCGAGCGCGTACGCAAGTCGAACCTCTTCAAGGGGACGTTTGAAGAGATGGAGTCTTTTCTGCACATTGATGTCCTTCACGCGTTCCCTGAAGATCTCGACATGGATCTTGAATGGTTTGATTTTCCTGTAATAAGTCTCGAGCTCCAAGAACCTTGAACGTTCTTGGGGCCGAGGCCCGGTTTTTTTGGGGGTCCAAAACACGAGGTGTTTTGTCCGTCCGTCTAGTTGGAGAAGGCCAGGCCACCCATGCCAGACTGGATGCGCAGGATGTTGTAGTTCACCGCGAACAGCTTCTGCAGGGTCGATTGGATGCCACCCTGAGTGCCCGCCTTGATGGACACGGCCACCTGGGCGTTATCAATCCGAGAGAAGTTGCACGTGCCGGTTGGCTGGTGCTCCTCGGGCTGCAGGGCGAAGGAGTACACGTAGATGCCCGGGTACGGGGTGCCGGTGTGGTACACGTACGGCTGGTAGGTGTTGAAGTACTTGCCGAGCTGCTCCTTGAACCGGTCCTGACCGTTCAGGATCACCTTGAACTGGTTCAGCGGGCCAGTCTCGTACTGCAGAGCCGCGTTCGCGTAGCCCTCCTCGATCCAGCTATAGGTGTTGCCGGTAATAACGGAACCCTCGGGTATGATGCGCGCAGCACCACCGGAGAAATACAGGTGGGGCACGCCCGCCACGTGGGGCAGGACGAAGTTGTTGGAGTTGACGAATGCGGAGGTGTTGCAGGTCACCTGCACGTTCTGGGTGCCGGTGGAGAAGTTCCACAGGGCGTTCAGGTTGGCCGTCGCGCTCTGGTTGGGGTTCACGTAGCACCACACAAACTCCTTGACCGGGTGGTTGAAAGACAGGCGGATCAGCTGGAAGCTATCGTTCACAGTCACGGAGTCACCGCCGGTGTGCTGCACCTGCTCAATCAGGTACTCGTGGCCCTTCTGGGCGAACCGGCGGCGCTCCTCGGTGTCCAGGTACACGTAGTTGGCCCAGACCTGGAAGTCGGTGCTGAAGTAGCTGGTGTAGTAGGCAGTCAGGTCGAAGTCCAGGCGGACCTCGTGGTACTGCAGGGCAATCAGGGGCAGGTACAGGCCCGGGTTGCGGTTGAAGAAGAACAGCAGGGGCAGGTACACACGGGGCTGGTTGCCGTTGATGTTGGTGCCCAGCACGGCCGCGGAGGAGGCTGCGGTCGTGGTCATCTTGCCGTAGGCGTACTTGTCGGACTCGCCCAGGAACACCTCGGCGTACAGGCGCCACCAGGTCTGGTAGTGCTTGTCGATGCGCTGGCCACCGATGGTCATCTCGATATCGGCGATGGCGCGCTCGGCAATCCAGCAGGTGTCAAAGACGGTGTTGTTGGAGGTCGTGTTCGCCGTGATGGGCAGCAGGGACACGTACATGTTGCCGACCAGGTCGCCGTTGCGGGCGATGGTCACGGACACACGGCCGCTGTTGGTCGTGGTGCCGTTGACGGTCTGCTGGATGTTCTCCATCGCAAAGTTAGTGTGGCGCTTGTACACGGCCTGGAAGAAAGTCACCTTGGGCTGGCCCGTCAGGTACACGTCCTGGGCGCCGTACGCAACGAGCTGCATAAGTCCTCCTGCCATGATTGCTTGGTACTAGTCCCCGAGAAAAAAATTTCGACCGAGCCGGCACGCACCCCCTGAAATTTTCTCGTTATAAAGTAATCATGAATGCAAACCTGAACAAGGCCACCACAAATGCCTCCCTGGCCGCCAAGGCGAACGCGAGTCTCGCCCAGGCCCCCGTCCCCGCCAACGTGGCCAGCGCCGCCGGGGCGAACGCTCGGAACAACGCCAACGTGGCCAAGGCGGCCATGAATGCGCAGAAGGCCATGACCAACGCAAACACCGCGGCTGCGAATGCAGCGGTTGCGGCTGCCAGCGCGACGAATACCCAGGCTTCGGCAGCCCTGAACAACGCTGCCCGTCAGGCTGCAAATGCGTCCGCTGCCCTTGAAGAAGCCAAGGGGGCTTTCAGGGAACTGGCGAAGCAACTCAAGGCGGCCAACGCCTCTGTGAACAACCTGAAGCAAATGATAAACAACGCGTAAAAACGCCCATCCTAAAAATCAAGGGCTCTAGTAAATGTCTCAGCGCCCGCCAAAGCCTGTGCGTGCACCCGAGCCCGAGCCCGAGGAGGAGGATGAGGACGAGGAGCTGGACTTTGGAGAGGATGAGGACGGTCTGGACCTCCTGGGCGCTCTCGAGTCCTGGTTCACAACTGAGGATGGCGAGACGATCGCGTCGGCTCTCGTGGGACTTCGATCTGCTGTTGAGATGCAGAACAAGATTCTCGTGAAGATGTTGAGTGCCCTAAGCAAGATCCAGCCTTGCAAGTGCACACCTGATGAGCCGGAGGCACCCCCCGCTTAAAAATATATTGACCTTTCATACAAATGGAGAAGGTCCACACTATCGATCATCAGACCCCTGAAAAAACGAATGAAATCCGTATGGAGCTCCACCATACGGATGTGCTGAATATGAACGCCGAGGACCTGGGTCAGTTTGTCACCGACCTCGAGGATCATATGTGCCTAAACACCAAGGGCGACAAGTACGTGCCCCTGGGACTTATGAATCGTCTCTTTGATTTCGACGATGGAAATATCAAAAATGTGAATCTGGAGACCATGTCCGAGCAGCGTCGTCGTTTCGTGATGCTCTTGTCAGACCTATATCACCAGGCGGGCCAGCTGTCCATTCGGGACCAGCCGAGTCAGGACCTCACGGGGAACGAGTTTCTGATGGGCCAGCGCATCACGCGCCTCATAGAGACTGTGGATGACACGTACGAGATGATTTTTCGCTGGGTCCGAACAAATGAGCGCATCAATCACCCGACGTATGTGCCCATCAAGGGCGACATGGAGTCTCAGATTTTCAGGTGCCAGACCATGAGCACCTTTTCCGAGGCTGATACCGAAAAAGACCAGACGAGCCCGTTCCAAAAGTTTCTCCTGTATCTCCTGGACCAGACGTACAAGCTGAAGATGCGCCGCTACGGAGACTATTGCTGCAAGCAGATTGCGACCGAGGAGGGCCACCTGACCAAGGCGTGGAAGCCCGTGATGGAGATCAAGGACTTTGTGTATTTCTACTCGCAAAAGGAGGAGAAATACGACATGTGGAAGAACATGACGAGCAAGGGTGGTATTGTACAGGATACCATCAGGCACTTGACCAACTGCAAGGATCTCCAGTTTCCGGCCATCAAGAAGAACAGGAACGTGTGGTCGTTCCGGAATGGCATCTTCATCGGGAAGTTTCTAGAGAAGGACTCGTACACGACTCGGTTCTATTCATACACGTCAGACAACTTCAAGCACCTGGACCCGACCATCGTATCCTCCAAGTATTTTGATCAGGACTTTTGTGCAGACAATCTCGCCGTTCCCGACTGGTACGCCATTCCCACGCCCCACATGCAATCCGTCATGGACTATCAGGACTTTTCAGAGAATGTGTGTCGGTGGCTCTACGTGTTTTGCGGTCGGCTCTGCTTTCCGACCAACGAGATGGACTCTTGGCAGGTCATCCCCTTCCTCAAGGGTATTGCGCGTTCAGGCAAGTCAACAATTATTACAAAAATTTGTAAAAAGTTTTACGAGGGGCAGGATGTCCGGACCCTGAGTAACAATATTGAAAAGAAGTTTGGTCTGGAATCGATCCATGATGGTTTCATGTTCATCAGTCCCGAGATCAAGGGTGACATGGCCCTCGAGCAGTCGGAGTTTCAGTCGCTCGTCAGCGGCGAAGATATGAGTATCGCACGCAAGAACAAGACAGCCGTGAGTCTGACGTGGAACGTTCCGGGAATCTTGGCCGGAAATGAGGTGCCCCACTGGCGCGACAATTCGGGGTCTGTGCTTCGTCGCCTGATGACCTGGAACTTCGGGCGTCAGGTTTCAGAGGCGGATCCTCATCTGGATGAGAAACTCGACGGCGAGATGGATGCCATCCTGTGCAAGTGCGTCAGGGCCTACCTCGAGTACTCGCAAAAGTATTCTGACCAGGACATCTGGAATGTCGTCCCCCGGTACTTTCTGGATATCCAGAACCAAGTGGCCATGGTCACAAACACGCTCCAGCACTTCCTGGCAAGCGAAAAGGTCCGATACGGGGCGGACTTGTTCTGTCCTCAGAAGCAATTCGTCACGACATTCAATCAGCACTGTCAAGAAAACAACCTGGGTCGCCCGCGATTCAATCCCGACTTTTACGCCGGGCCCTTCAGTTCGCGCAAGCTCGAGGTCCGAAACGATACGCTCGTGTGGCGCGACCAGACGCTTGCTTCACAGCCATTCATCTTTGGGTGTGACCTGGCTCAGGATTTAAATACCGTCATCTAGTAGAATGTCAGCAGAGACTATCCGATGGATACAAGGTCCGACGACAAATTTCAACTTTCGACTCGCGGCCCCTCAGGTCACATCAACCATTATGGACCTGCCCGTGACGCCTTTCAGGACCCTGGACGTGCAGACGTTTCATACCGGGGTCAAAGAGATGCTCGGGTACGTGGCTGGCGGCAAAAAGGCTGTCGTGCGTATTACAAATAACTCAATTCTTGGGGCGAACAAGGCGGACCAGGTTCACAGGTGGGACTTTCACGTCACGGAACCCAAGGCGTATGTGAGTTTTGCACGGGGAACGGGCCGGATCCAGATAAACACGACTCAGGCTCCCGAGGCCGTCTTGCGTTTTTTGGACCGGACGTATTTTCCGGGAATCTCGAGCCTTCCGTATCGGATCCTGAAAATTGATACAAAAATTTATATTGATAGGACCCTCAATCTCGATAATCTGGCTCAAGAGATTGGTTCAAAGGTTCCAGGTTCTGTGGCGAGTGTACGATACGAGCCTGAACTCATGCCCGGCCTGTACCTCAAGTGGGCCAAGCCCCACGTGAACCTCATCATGTATACAAACGGTACGATCCTTACACAGGGCCTCAAGTCACTCGAGAGCATCGGTCTAACGGGCCAGATCCTCGAGAGCCTCTTTCGGGAATACAAGGTCGACCACCTCAAGGTCTTTAAGTATCTGCGAGGCACTAACAAAAAGAACTGGCTCCCCAAGCTCCACGCCCCCGTGCCCCAGCGCAAGAACAAGGAGGGCAAGCGGGCCCACATGCTCGATGCGCGGTATCCCTTGGCCCAAGGATACACGGATGAGCGTGCCGGATTTTACGTCCGGCCTGGACCAGACAAGAAACCCCGGTTTTATCCTTTGGTTGGTGACTTGGCGCTTGTCCGGACAAAGGTGGTCCGGGCCTATGCCAACGCGGGCGTGGAGATTCCCTCCCCTGTACGGAACGCCCTAGGCATCGAGAGGGGGGCTGCACCCAAGAACAAGGCGGAGGGCCGGCGGGCCCCGAGTTGGAACGCGCAGAAGAATGGGTACTACGTCAAGCCCGGGCCGGGAGGTCAGCCTTACTTTTTCAAAGTGCCCAAACACAAGGCGGATGCCCTCCCCAAGGTGATTGAAAGGTACCAAAAAGCCGGGCGCCGCATACCCACCCCCGTCCGGGCCATCTTTGGCCTGACGCGCTCCCCTGAACTTCAGCACCTTCAGGCCCAGCTCGCGGTGAACACAAACGCACAGGGCCACCTGCGCATCAACGGGAAACACTTTAACAAGTACACGCGGGCCGAACTCTTGGCGATTGCCCGGGACCTGAATATTGCCAACGTCGGAAACAACTCGAGCCTGAGTAATATTGCACAGAGGATCTTGAATGTCAAGGGCCGGGAGCGCCAGCGGGCCGACCTGGTGATGGAAGGGCGGCCTGTGGTCTTCATGGCGAATGGGCGCGTGAAACGGGGAGATCGGGCCCGACAGTGGACCACGCTGAATGCTTCGGAAAAGAACTCTATTGCCCGCGGGTACCTCACGGATGCCGAGTACAAGGAGTGGCAGGAGCTCTCCGCCGGGGACAAGTATGACGCCCTCTTGTATTTCAAGAATAAGAGGGCCGCAGTCAAGCCCAAGACGCCAAGCCCGCCCTCTTCCGCCGCGTCCTCCGTGGCCTCACCGACCTTTGAGCTTGAACTCGAGGCGTCACTCCTCGTGAGTGGCGTGGGTGGAACCAAGAATGATGAAGAAAAATTGGTGAAAATTTTCAAAAATTTGCCCCGGGGCGCGCGGGGCAAGCCACTCAAGGCGGACATGGCCCGGGCCTCGAAGAATTTCATCAAGGAAATAAAGAGGCGCGTACAGCTCAAGAAAATCAGGGAGGCGTACAAGGCTCGGATTGTCGTGCCAAATTGGATACCGGCAAACAAACGAAACGCCTTCTCCCAAACTCTTTTGAATCTGGCAACGGCACCAAATGCCAAGGGGAAGTTGCCGACCCGTGCAGCTGTTCGCCGGGGCTTGTCCGCATGGCTCCGGTCGCAGTTGCCCCAGCAAGCCCTGGCGGCCCGGAACGTCGAGAATGTCGCGACGGGTATCGTGCGGCGCGTGCCTGCATGGAACCCGAACGTTATAAAGACCCCCAACTTCCCGTCTCCGAATGTCAAGAGGCTCGGGACGCCCCGCCGAAAGGCGCAGGCCCCAGCGGCGCCCAAAAAGGATCCTCGGGAGAACAAGGAGTATGCTCTTCCGAAAACTGAGAATGTTGAAAATCTCGCCAACGCCATGATGGGTCTCGGGCTCCGGGTCGGAGCGACAAACAAGTACTCGTGGACTCAGCTGAAGAACGCAGGCGTGCCCGAAAAATTCAAAAACACGTGGCTCAAGAACGTGGCGGGCCTGAACGCGCCCAACGCCCTGAGTGCCCTCAAGACGGCCAAGGCCCGGGCCAATTGGCTCGCGGTCCACAAACCGCTCCTAAATAAAGAGGCGTACCAGGCGCTCAAGAAGCACAAACTCGTACTGAATCAGTTGAACAAGAACAGGCGCGCGGCGGCCAAGGCGGCCCGCTAGGTCACACACTCGAGCACGTTGAAAATTTTGTACATGAGGGCAAAGAGGGCATCACGATCGCCTATATTTTTAGGGTCCAAAATCTCGAGCTCCACCTGCCACGTGGTGTCCTCATCCGCATCCTTGTCCTCTGGATCGCCCTTGACCTCAGTCAGGTCGATCGAGAGGTTTTTACGCACGAAAGACCATCGCTTCTTGAGTCGTACAGACTCCATCTCGGTGCCGTCATGCTCATAGGGCTTTTCGAGAGACACGCCCAGACGCACGTCAAAGGGATTTCCCTCGAGGCCAAAGTCAACGTTGGCGCACTTGACCTTCTGGACCGCAACAGACTCGTCCGTGTTCTCGTTAACGGTGATGCGTTTGTTTTCGAGACCGTAGTAGACGGAATAGATGCCCTCGGAGACGGACTCCCACCCGTCGTACTTTTTCAGGGCCCGCAAGAGGCGCTCGAATGTTGGGCGTCCGATATTCGTATCGAATTTCTGGGCCGTTTTGCGTCCCAGACGGAACTCAATCTCCACGTGCTCCTTGGGAGCCCACTGACGAATTACCGGCTCGAACGTATCAAAGATCTTTCGGGCCGTTTCCATCTTTTGTTTTAAAGTTTGAGCGCTCGTTTCTTTTATGTCTCTTCCCCGGGGCCTTCCGAACCTCGGTGCAACGTGCTGGCTCAACTCGGCCGTGCAGTGTCTGGCCCACGTCCCCCTCCTCGTCAATACGTTGAACCGAGAGCCGTATGAAGGTCCGTGTGATGTGACACGGGAAATGGGACACGTCTTCAAGTCCCTGTGGTCGACCGATGGCAGTCCTGATCCCGGCCGCTTCATTCACGCGTTCAGAACTCGTTTTCCTCGGTTTGATCCGGGACAGCACGATGCCCAAGAGGCCTTTTTGTGTCTCGTGGATGTGCTCGAGTCTTCACTCGGAAAAGAATTTATTAAAAAAATTTTCAACGGTCAAGAAATTCAGGAGACGACCTGGGACGGCGGGCGGTCCGAGCTCGTGTCTGATTTCGTGACTGTCATGTTCAATTCCGAGGGGGCGGCCGAGACGACCCTTGAGGACCTCGTCAAGGAGCGCGAGCGGCCCGCGTCCCTCGAGGGGTACGTGGATTCGGAGGGCCGGAAGCACGACCGGGCCGACGTGACGACGCGCGTGACCATGTGGCCCTGTGTGGTCACATTCACCTTTGCATGGTACTCGGGTACCAAACGCACAGTCATTCTGCCCGAGGTTTTTCAGGGTCGGTGGTACCTCTTTGCAGTCGTTCTCCACGCGGGAGGGGTCCACGGGGGTCACTATGCCATGGCTGCCCGGTTCAGAAACAAGTGGTACATGAAAGATGATGCCCACGTGTACGAGATTCCGGAGGCGCCCCGGAGAGGACCGTTCTATATGGCGTTGTACAGGGCGCAAAATTCCCCAAGTTGAATGTTTTCTCGAATATTCACGATGGTCCTAAAGTATGTCCGCCGATTGTTCGGGTGCTTCTTGTCGGTGCGTATCTTTTCAACATACCAGCCGAGGTCCCCGTAACCACACTCGACGATAGTCCCATCGGGCAAGTCCCGGCGCGCATTCACCCCGTGGAGCGCCGCCTCCTTGTATGGAACGCCCCGATCCTGAACAAAGAGATCCGTTCCGTGCAATAGGGCAAAGTCTATGGTTATGCGTTCACGGGGTTTCCACTTGAAAAGCGTCTCGTGAGTTCCGGTCCGCACGGGTTCATCAACAGGTGTGAACACGAGCCCGTCCGTTTCCCATGGTAGCGACTCGAGGTCCGGGAGGGGGCCTGGCCATGGGCCCATGTGTTTGACGCGTATTTCAAATGGGTCCTTGACTGACCGCACGACAGATTTGAGGAGGGCCCGGGCCGCATCAAGTCGCTGCGTAAGAGGCTCGCGGTGAACATCAGTGCCCTTGACGCACACAGCATCATGTATCAGAAAGACGGGTTTGGCCCCTCCACGGACCGCGACAAGTTCACCATCGAGGATGGTCCCTCGGGGTATCATCGTGCTGACCGTCACGGTATCAAATGCCCTGTTGACGAGAAAGGCGGCGCGTTTGCCATCCAATTCGAGACTCACGAGGAGGTGTCTGACACCGTCCGTCTTTTCACACACGACGTAACGTCTCTTTTTAAATTCTTGAAAGTGTCTCCGTTCTATAGAGACGGGTTGCGGGCCTGGGAATCTCTCGCCATCAGAAGATTCCCAGGCCTGTTGAATAAAATCCTGAATCTGTTTTTTCATATTATGATGAAAGGGCACGTTGGCTCTAACTGGGTGAGCCCTCAGGGCGCCAACTTGACCCCGGCCGTCTCGAGAATATTCCCGACACACTCGTGCACGAAATGACAGATGACTGTGGCTGACGTTACGGCACCAATCTTGATCCCGAGACCCTGTAGGACACGGAACATACTTTCGTCCCCGGGGAGTTTCACGGGAATCTTGTCGCCCCGGATCTTTTTGTCGACGGGTCGAGCATCCATGGCCCATACGCGCGCCTCTGTACTCTGGACCTCGTAGAGGGAGTCTCCGAGTTTCTTTCCGGTGACCGTATCAAAATCGAGCCCCCTCTGGTTCGCTGGCTCCGTAGATCCCGCAAGTGTCTTCTTTTTGAACGAGTCCCAATTAATACCCTCCTTGACGGCCGGAAACACGAGAACCTGGAGATTCTTATCGAACGGAAGAATCGCCTTGATGAGAGAGTCTGCGTCGAGATTCGTCCCGTATTCGAACCACACGATGCGCTCGCCCGACTTGATGAGTTTGGCCAGACCCGACTTGTCATTCACAAAGGCTATGTCCAGATGAATACCACGCATCATACACTGCATATGAATATTCATGACGGAGTGAAGTGTCGTGGCGCTCACAGACTTGTTCTTCGTGACCATACATACGTGGAGGACAGACATTGATATTTAGATGTCTCTAAGCCTTAAGCCCCAGTTAAGAGCTTACTTCTTAAGCATAAAACCCATTCTGGAGGATTTGGCAATCCAGAAAACCCCTTCTCTTTGTACATGCGAAACGATTTTTCAAGTTCGATTTGAGTAGAAGACTTCTTTTTTTGTTTTGGGGTTTCGGTTGTGAGTGGGCATATGGGAATACGAGGATCAAGTTGATGAGTGACGTCTTGTCCTATATCAATAGTCTTTCCATTATCCAAATTTAACCAGTAATGCCTCCCCCACTGATTTTTATAGACGAAAAAGCCCTCTATTAATTCAGATTTGATTCCGTGTTTTTCAAGGAGTTCTTTTAATAAAATTGATCCGATTAAACAACACCCACCAAGGTAGCGCATTTCGAGTTCGACGGCCACCTTGTCGACGAGAAGTGAGAGGCTGACCTCTTCACGCGTCATCATATTTGTTGTTGCAGTTGAAGGATTTTCAGCGTATGAGCTCCAGAACATACGATCGCGTTCAGTCATTTTACTCTACTCTACACGCGCTCCTGCGCCTTAAGCCGCTCATCCATCACTCCATGGAATCGAATATTTCCAACGTGACCGAGAGTTGTTGTCACGTCCGCATAGATCTTTCCGTCCATTTGCTGCCACCTCCTACAAAAGGCGTAGTCCTCCGAGAGGTACCGCCGAGTCTGCGGGTCGATCATGCAATCGAAGCAGGCATGATACTCGTCAAGGTCCCTATTCTGGTGGTCATTCACACACTGAAGTTCGGGGTACTTCTCGGCCATCTTCGCAAAGACAGAGCGCTTGATGAGCATAAACCCCGTGGGACCGTCGAGCACCTCTGTGAATCCATTTCGGACGGGCGTATTTGAATACTTGAAATTCATCACAAGACTCGAGCCCATCTTGTTCGGGTCGCGATTGTCGCCCGCCTTGATGCCCGTCTCGACCTGGTCCCACATAATGCACTTCTTCGGGTAACAGGCCACAGCAACGTCATGCTCCGACTCGATGAGACGCATGACGGACTCGGGATCAAAGTGAATGTCCGCATCGATGAACAAAAAGTGGGTCGCCTGCGTCTTTTGCATGAAACGAGCAACGCCCAAGTTCCGGGCCCGGTGCACAAGCGACTCATTCTCGGTCGTGTCGAGCATCATCTGAACGCCGCGGGCTGCACATAGACGCTGGAGACGGAGGAGAGACTCGGCGTAGGCCGCCAGACAGACGCCACCGTAGCACGGGGTACAGACAAAGAGAATGACTGACATTACACACGAGAGCACTCTAACCCTTAAGTATTATCGCTTCGAGTTTCGTGATTGTCGGAACTGAAACGTCACAGATTCTTGCAAGGTCCGCCTTGGTGACGTTCCAAGACTTGAGCATACTAAACATGACCGTGGCGGCAATAGCTTTTGGGGTCCGTCCTTGGAGACCCACGTGATCTTCGAGCTCCTTGCACCGGGCGATGAGCTTCATACGCGTGCGCCCCCGCTCGGCATCGGGAATTCCCGTCACGGCGTTGAAGAATCGCGTCACCACGTCTGCAGCAGTCGTGACAACTACCCGCGTGTCCGGATTCTGGTCCAGAAAGGTCTCGGTCGTACGGGCAAGGTCCCTCACGGGAATTTCAAAGGCGGCGGCGATTTCCTGCGTCGTCCGAGAAATTCCCGACTCTTTGCACGCCTGAAAAATGCAATTCGCCTTGACGCCTACACGGACCGCTCCGCGAGTCAGGACGGACTCGCTAAACTGTTTGTACTTGGTCTTGGCGGCACTCATGACCGAAGGAGGAAGTCCCAGGATGTCGCGCCCGACCCGGTCCATATCTGCATACGAATGAAAGAGGCTTCGGTCCTTGTGATTCATGGACATGTGGAAATTAATTCGGGCCATGCGTTTCATGGCATAGCTCTGGTTCCTCCTCACATGGATGATTGTGCCCGTGTTCCACCCTTCACTAAAATGGGCCAGGTCCGCAGGGGCGCCTACACGCGAAGGATCTGCGCCACCACCGCCATCATCCCCGGGACCTCCTCGCCATTCAGGCTCGTCAGAAATAAAAGCCTCATCGGTCCGACCACACGATGCACACGCCAGGAGACCGTCGTGATTGAAAACCTTCGTGCCGCCGCACGTGCATTCATAGTCGGGGCGAAAAACGGCCGAGCTCTCAGGGGCCTTGTTTGATCTCAAGACGTCAAAGTCGGCCCATATACGTTCGAGGTCGACCATCTTTTTGGTGGTTAACCACCCGAAGGCGCGTTAGGCTCTTGAGCAAAAAACCTGTTTTTCTAGTAATGGACTACCTACTGACTGCAATCGCCATCGCTTTGGTGTGTCTGGCCGCCTGGCTCGTGTACAAGCGCTGGGTCGGACGGTACCGTCAGCACCCCGCGGAGGAGACTGAAGAGGACGAAGAGCCCGAGCCCGAGGTCGTTCAGAAGGCTGTTGCCGAGCCTCCTCAGCCCGCCCCCGAGGCCGAGGAGAAGAAAGATGCTTGAAATTTTATAGAATCATATACCAGAGGAATGCTGAGTCAGGTTGACGCAGCATCATTAAGTGAACCCTGGAGGTACGAAACCAGGAGGGTCCGTCTGAGAAATGTCAGGCCCGTACCCGAGCCCGTACCTCCACCGTTTAGTCTAGGCGATTTCATGTCCATGTTCGGAGCGGGTCCAGGACCCGAAGAGTACATTCACATCAAAAAGATTAGCGTCAAAGATGTCGGAAATGCTTTCAAAAAGGCGGGGACAAACTTGGAAAAGGGATTTGAAAGCACTGGTAAAAATCTCGCGGCAAGTGCCAGGGCCTTGGGAAAATGCAAGCCTTCAGATGTGAAATGTATAGGAAAGAACCTCGGGAACGCCATCAAGGATGGTGTGGAACTCGCTGTACCTATATCCACGGCCGTTGCTTCAGAAGTTGGAAACGGTAATCCCGATGCAGGATACAAGAAAATAGGAAAACAACTCTATTCCATCACGGGAATCGAAGGGATTGTGAACGATGTCAAGGCTATAAAAGCATGTGGTGGTAATGCCGCATGCATAGCCAAGAACCTCGGACAACTCCTCGCCGCTGTCGCCGCCATGGCATCTAACGCCATTCCAGGAGTTGGTGAAGCGGCGGATGCCGCAGAGGCGGCGGGGACGGCTGCACAGATTGCCCTCAAGGCTGAAAAGATGGCTCAGGAGGCTCAGAAAATAGCCAAGACAGAAAAGGAACTTAAACACGCCGTAGAACTCGAAAAGGCGGCCAAGGAGGCGAAGGAACTCAACACGGCGGCCAAGGAATCGGGAGATGTTGAAAAGCAGAAATCGGCCCTTGAAAAGTTCAAAAAACTCAACGACAAGATGCAGTCTGTCCAACAGAATACCCAGGACACCGCTAATCAGGCCCCTGTTGCAGACTCGGGCGCCCAGCCTACCCAGGGGGGCGGCATCACGGGAACAGAAGTCGCGGAGGGTGCGGCCGCCCTTGCCGCTGGAGGTGCTTTGGCCTATGGCGCGAGTAAAGTACTTGGGGGAAGGGGAGGAGAGACGGCAGCCGCTCCCGTTCCGAGTGGACCCGTCGTGGTCACCCAGCCCGCCCCAACAGTCGTCACACAGCCCGCCCCAACAGTCGTCACACAGCCCGCCCCAACAGTCGTCACACAGCCCGCCCCAGTTGTTCTTCCGGGCGCAGGATTCCCAAGTATAGAACTGAACATACAGGTCGCAGGTGAGGGGGGTGTTCTGACATCCGGTACAGGTGACGAAGTCATAGGCGGTCCGGGTGGCGACGAGCAAGAGGAGGAGCGAGAGGAGGAGGAGGAGGCCTCGCCCGGGGAGGAGAGTCCCGGATTGCTTTCGAAAATCAAGTCGGCACTCGGTTTTGGTGGTTCCTCTGGGTACGACGGATCTCGTGCCAAGTTCCGTCTCGGTCTTATGATTTTTATAATTTTTATTTTCTTTCTAATTTTCTAGGTGTACAAGTAGAATGGAAACGTACAGAGGAGTCGCGCAAAGAGCAGAGGCTGCCGCCGCCAAAAAGGCCGAGGGCGCCGTGGCCAAAAAGGCCGAGGGCGCCGCCTCGTCCCGAGTCAAGAGCGCGGTAGAGTCTCAGGTTGAGAACGCCGTGACCGGCGGTGGCGGCGGCGGCGGCGGCGGCGTGGGGTCATCAGTGATCAGCGCCGTGACCGGCGGTGGCGGTGGCGGCGTGGGGTCGGCACTCGGGGCCTTGACCGGTGGTGGTGGTGGTGGTGGTGGCGCATCACCAGGTGGGGCGTCCCTTGTGGGC
>Ga0214172_1000153_pt1 | contig 38163 bp, 31 predicted proteins | sample TroBogEpilimnion_29_FD_153010 | JGI IMG/M metagenome (GOLD analysis project Ga0214172, IMG submission 153010) | Freshwater microbial communities from Trout Bog Lake, WI - 12JUL2007 epilimnion | ecosystem: Environmental > Aquatic > Freshwater > Lake > Epilimnion/Euphotic zone | place: Trout Bog...
CAGCCTTTTTATCGTAGAAGTAAGCGTTGAAATCCCCCGCGCAAGGAGATATAGATAACTGGATGTTGCGATCCAGATTAGGAAGCGCCGGGTGGCACTTGAGTACATCCAGCAACTTTTTCAACGAGGCCACAGATGTGGAAACAAACAGTGAATTTCTCACTGCAGGTTGAATGTGGCTGAAGGTGATTTGCTCTTTTGAAATCTTCGACGCGTTCTGTAAACACAATGTTTGCATCGCCCTCAGCACGTCGAGATCCGTTTTTGTGATGTCGGGCCATGCTAAATACATGTGATTGACGCCTTCTCCGACACTCGGCCTTGAGCCCCAATAATACCCAGCAAGTCCATCCACCATCACTGCATTATGTGGAATATCGTGGTTTATGATGGATTTTCGTTGGTTGATCATGGTTTTGACGAACTTTCTAAACGTGTTCGATACTCTGTCCGCATTTTCTAATGCCTCCAGTGCAGCTACATTCATATTCTTCGTATGGACATTCAGTACAAACTGAAGGAAGCTGACCTCCAGTGTTTCTGCCTGAGACTCGCTTTGCAATAAGACTCCAATAAACTCCATTGCTTTCAAATACGCCCTGGAAACGTCCATCATGAGCGTTGCGGAGCCATAATCGTATATGGCGGCTTCCTTGGCATTTGCCTTGAAGGCAGCGAGATTATCTGAATATGGTGTATTCTTCAGGATCTTTGCCAGTCGGTGCTTGTAGACCTTGGTATTGGACTTGAACTTGCTGTCATCATCGTCGTCGTCTTCATCCTGGTTTGTATCGCCGCTCTGCGTCTCGATGTCAAGGTACATATCACGCCACTTCTGGACGTCGTCCTGCGCGTCGAAAGTAGATAAAACCCTGCCAAACAACGCAAGCCTCTTTTCTATCACCAGAGAGGTGATGGCTCGGCTGAATTGTGCAAAATCGAAACTTTCTCCGGTCGCATTTGTTTTCTTTTGCCACCAGTAACTAGGATCATCCGCTTTCCTTGCTTCAAACAATGCGCTCTTGTAGGCAGCGATCAGAGGAGTTTTCCTGGACTTTATGCCTTCTTCATTTTTCACGTATTGCATATAATCTCTGTCAACCATGATGGAACTTGGCAGAGTTTCAACACATTTTTTATCCCATTTTTCCAATTTAAGCTTACACATGTAACGCAGCTCAAACATATCCATTTCAGTCGGCATATCATGAAAAAAAGACTCAAAGTCAAGCTCCGACTCCCAGAGCGCGCTTCGCTTCGAGCAAGGATACGCCTTGCCGTTGAGCAATATCAGCAGCACGTGCCAGCAGAGGTAATAGTACAGAAGCACAATCGCCCCCATGCAGTTGCTCTCCTTGATCTCGCGCTCGGTGTCATTTTCACCAACAGGATCTTCGCCATCATTCCACTGCCCTAGATCCCGCGCAAACACCTCTGGAAACGTGTTTGACCTCAGCGGCTCCATGTGCTTGTTGAGCACTGCGCTGACCATTTTCTTCACCCCCGCATCCAGGATCGACTCGTCCGCCCAGTGATCATGCTGCTTGTCCGGCTTCCTCAAAAATCTGCGCAGCTGCTCGATCTTGCACATGGCTGCATTAAAGTGGTCCGCCACAACGGCCGGCTGGTGTTGCATGACATGCTCATCGTTCATCAGCGCCACGCACAGACGAAACTGGTTGCTTATTTCCTTTAATACAGGCATGTATTCCTTGCCTTGCGACGCGGCTTTTATACACACAGCAAGTAAAATTCTCGTGTCAAAGCGCTCGCGTTTTTTAAGCAAAACTTGCCAATCAGTCGTCCCACTCGATCACACCACCCTCGCCGACGCGGAAGCCAAAGTCCTCGATCCGCTTCGGCGCCTCAAACGCCAGCCAGTAGTTGAGCAAAAAGTTGATGTTGCGCATCGTGCACATGATCCTCCCGTCCGTCGGAATCAGCGCCTTGTTGCGGGGTCCGAGCTTGGACGCCTGTGCCTGGCTCCACACGCTGCGCCGCGAGTAGGCGTCAATGTGCTTGGGAAAGGCCTCCGCGTACAGCAGCTCGACGATCCGCTTGCCCTGATGCATGTCTATGGCCACGGCGCCCTCCATATCAAAGGTCTGAATAATCAGCGGCAGCGCGCCCCAGATCTTCTGCGGGCTGACGAGCGGGAGGTTGCGCGTAAAGTCGGTGCCCGACAGCCCCAAGAGCGTAATGAAGAGCTTGATCTCCCACCACGGGCACACCTCCCTGCCTCGCGCGGCGCGTTGAAACCTGGCTCGCAGGAAAGCGTAAATGGCGTCAACGTGCACAAACTCCGGCCCCTTGTCTTCTTTCCAGGCCTTGAGAATCACCACGGGGAGCTCAAACCCCGCGGCTTTCAGCCCCAGCGCAATCGGAATGTAGTCTCCGTCGGTGGCCTCTATGAGCATAGGGCACCCGAGACTGCGCATCCAGCGCGTGAATTTGAGGTCTGCCTGAGAGGAAATTCGTCAGCAGCAGAAAAAGCAACAGTTTGCAGAGAACAAACCTCTCCAATCTCAGCGCACCCGTGATCCTTAATCTCCGGCGCCTCCGCGTCTCCGTAAACATACTCGCGCGTGGTCTCCCAGTCGACAATCAGGCTGCAGCCCTTGGGCGGCGCCACGAGCCTCGGAACGTTGGTGCAGATGAGCTCAATCACGCGGTGCTTGAACCACGAGTTCATGATGGACTCCTTCCACTCGACAGGCAGGTCGTTTGGCAGGGTGCTGGACTCGTCAAAATCGATGATCTGGACGCCGGACCGCCGCTTGCACTGCGTGATGGCCTTGGCCCGGGGCACGAAGCGCTTGTCGTCAAAGGCCAGCACGACCGTCGTGCAGCCGTAGAGGAGAAAGTGGCGCATGATGGTGGAGGTGAACTTGGAGTAGATGAAATCAGCCCACGTCAGAACGCTCTCCGACTTCATGAGCTTGATCTGCCCGTCGATGAAGCTAGCACCGACTGACGCGGTCAGCTCCCCGTAATGAAACGCCTCGGTCGCCTCGGAGCGCAGAAGCTCCATCCATTTCGTGTGGATTGTCATTGCGGGCGTATAAAAGCGGAAGGCGTGGGCGAGACCAAAATGGATCAGGAAGAGAAGGAGAAGCTGCTACACGAAATCGGGGATATTCGCGCGCTGCTGCAGACCCTGAAGCCCGTCGACGGGCCGGTGACACTCGGGCCCGCATCGTCAAAGCGGGTTTTGAATCTGTTTTGATTCAGAGACAATTTTTTAATAAACATCGGTATTCAGCGCATTCGACAGGAAGTAGAGCACATCCGCGTCTTCGCTCTGCTGCGCCTTTTCCATGCTCTCGATGCGGCGCTCCAGCTCCATCGTTCGCTCGTTCGCCAGGCGCAGACTGGTTTCGAGGTGCTGGATGTAGGCATTCCTTCTGTCCCTCGACCTCTTGGCCGTGAGTCGATTCCGCGCCTTGCGCTCTTCCTTTGAATACGACTCAATCCTCTTCAGCCTCAAGATCAAACGCAGATCGCCCCTGCGCTCGGAGCTCAGCGTCAACGCAGGATTGCAGAGTTTCTGCAATATACTGCAGATCCCCGTCGAACTCGAGTCGCTCTGCGTGCTCATCGCCCAGCGACGCTCGGATCAGTGCGAGCGGGTCTTCAATGTGGTCGGGAAAGTCGCAGTCCGAAAGTGTCGGGGCGCCGCGGTCCTCGATGCTGTTGTACGGGTCGTGCAGGGCGATGGCTTCTTCTAAGGCGCTGATGATTGTGAGGGCGTCGAGAAGCAGTTGGTCACAAACGGACGGCATCCATAGAGAGAGTTGATGAAAAAAATCTGTCAGGAACCTACGTTATATTCGAGTCGACTCCAGCGTTCCAGAAAAAAAACAATTATAAACAAATCGATTCAAATTTCGAAAGCAGCTGTAATGAATATCCGAGTCACGGATTTAACTCGGATTAAAGCTCCGTGTCCGAAGTCAACAGTAAAAAAATCACTACGACCTTGCCTCACTAACAATGCCTCTCCTTTATAAAAGCCTCTCCGCGGGCAAATTCGCCCATGCTGCTCCTTGCCGTCTGCGTCACCTGCGCGCTGATCGTTGAGCGAATCACCTTTGCGTGGGTCTGCATGATTTTCTACCTATTCAACCAAGGTCCCGACCGCAAGTCGGTGTGGTTTGTGAGCTCCCTGATCCAAAACGCCTCCAACGTCGTTGCCGCTGTCCTGTCCGGCGTGTTTCGCCTCATGTCCTTCTCCGTCCGAGGCACACTGTGGATCGCGCTGATCCTAGTGCTATGGGGCGTAGCCTACGTGTGCGCGCTGCACGCGGCGGAGGCTCTGGTGGCGTTTCAGACAACATACAACTCATCCGTCGGAGGCGCGTTCCGTCTCGCGATTGTGGTGCCGATGCAGATCGCGCAGCTGCTCTGGGACGGGGTGGTGCCGGTCTACAACCTGGTGGTCTACTGCATAAAGACGGTTCCCACGCGCATTCTGCTCGAAAACGTCCTCCGAAACATGGGGGATTTCGAAAACGCCGTCATCAACCTCTCGCTGTTTGTCCAAAGCACCACAACTTCGCTCTTCAATTATGTACAAATCATCATCAACCAGCCGGACTCCTTCGACCCCAACCTGCGTCTCCTGGATCTCGTGACGCCGCTGGCCTATATGCGGCTCGCCGTGTCGTATATGCTGTCCTGGCTGGGCAACATGTGCAGCGTGGCCTCGAGCCTCATCGACATTGTCTTGTATCCGTTTTTGGACATCAACTTCGGCCTCGGGGTCCACAACGTCGTCAATGCCGCGCTCACGCTCTTCATCCAAGTCCCCGCCGTCACAGTGGAGCGCTGCAAGGCAGGCGGGGGCCCAGTCGTCTACTGCCTGCCCGATTTTGAGCCCGTCATCGAACTCGCCGTCCTCGGCGTGCGCAACTTTGGGTACCTGATCGACAACTGGCTCGACGTCACCGCCATCATCATCCAGTCGGTGCTGACCAACACCAGCCCCGCGTGCAGCGGATGGACCGTCGCAAACTTCGACCAAGGGGGCGGGCTCATGGGCAACAATGAGACTGTCATCCTGGGCGTGGACGCAAACTTCTTCGCCAAGACCGACGGGTGGAATATCGAGCTCTATTCCCGCAACAGCGTGCAGAGCTTCGCGGGCGCCTTCCCGCTGATGGCCAACATCAACTACGGCATTGCTCTGGTGAGCGCCACGGCAGACGTCGAGGGGCTCCTGGGCTGCACCTGCACGGACCAGGCCTACGGGATGCAGATCCTGTGCGCGGTGGCGCCGCTGGACCAGCTGACGCCCTCGTACTTTGTGCCTGTGGAGTTTGACGTGCCGTCGACCAGCTTCTACATGGGCTGCTCCAAGGCCAAGATTCGCGTCGAGAGCATCCGCTGGCCCGTGACGCGGTACACGTCGCCCAACTCCAACTCCAAGGGCTCCCCCGTGGCCCAGGCGGCCGTCTGGGTCCGCCCCGACTGCAGCAGCGAGCAGATCGACGTCGACTGTGTCTCGACGTTTCAGCTGTCCAACTGCTTTCCGTTCTGCATGGCGCTCTGGACCAAGGGCTACACCGGCTCGATGGTGCTCCGCGGCGCCGACGAGTGGTCCAACTCCGTGTCCATGGTGTCGCGCGACTGCGGGTTGCACGACTGGGACCTCAAGTCCGGCGAGATATCATCCGTCACGCAGACGCTCCGCCAGAACTCGGGGGTCTTCAACACGTGGATGAACGCCGAGGTCCAGCTCAACGGCACGCGCTGCGTCTACGCGCCCAACACGTTTTCGCGCATGGTGCGCAGCTCCACGTCGGCGTACGACGCGTACCGGTACGTGCTGATGCCGGGGCAGCCGTTTGCGTTCGCCGGGGACCTGGCGCTCACCGTCGTCAACACGGCCGCCGACGTCTACGGCATCGACGTCCAGCGGATCTGGGGGAATCAGGTGTCCGCCATGTGCTCCGCGATCGCGCGCCTGAACCGCGCCGTCTCGTCCTCGGACAGCGGCCCGCATCGCTCCATGAGCTCCATGCACAGTCGGATGCGATCCAGCGACAGCCGCCTGGCCTTGGGCCTCTCGCAGCAGCCAAAGTGGTCGGCGAGCACCCCGGCCACCTGCCTGCGCGTGTCCATGCACACGGTCCGCTTCGGCAGCAGCAGCAGCAGCTGGATCGCGTTGGAGAAGCTGATCATCTTGCGCGCGTGCTTCCGCCCGCTGGCCGCGTGCCGCAGCGTCAGAAGCGCCGCCGTCTCGGGCCGCGTCGTGATGCGCGCCAGCGTCTGGGAGGCCTTTTTCCGGTCGTTGCCCGTTAATGTGGAGAGAAAGTCGAGCGCCAGCATGTGCCCGTCGTCCGTCACCCGCACCGTCATGCCGGCGGCGATTGCGTCAAACGGGATAGCAGACATGTTCAAGCGGCGCGAAACGGCCGTGTTTATATAGGGCGTTAGCGGCTTTTTTGCTATGTCGCCTGAAACATATGTACAGGCCAACGAGTTCACCCTCGTGCACGTCAACAAGTTCATCCCGGCCCTGCCTCCGTGCGCCACACCGTCCGACTGCACCATGGCGGCAAATTCGTGCGGCAAGGGCCAGTGCCTCGTGGCGGTGCCCTACTCGTTCGACAGCACGCCGTGGGCCAACATCCCCGCGCTGGCCACGGACCGATACGTGTTTTGGGTGACGAACCCGTCCATGGCCATGTACTGGGCGTTTAATCAGTGGTGCCGAGGGCTCATCGGCGCGCTGGCGTTTGAGGCGGAGAGCTCCTACAACAGCATTCAGATCTGGCGCATGGATCCGTACGAATTCTGCCCGGTCGATGCCAACGGCGTGCGGAGGTGCCCGGAGGACTCGTCGGCTACATTTAAGACGCTGCCGGGCTTCGTGTCGGGAAGCCACAGCGCAAACGTGTGCAACCAGACGTTCCTGGTCGTCGCCCCGGCCATCACCTACATCAACGAGTACAACCTGGCGCTCACGGTGCTCAACACCACCTTTGCAAACGTCGACACAACGACGCTCCGGCCAGTCGACGACAAGCTCGCGAGGTCACTCCTCCTCGTCCTTGCGAACCCTGATCATGCCGGTCTCGGCATCCTCATACACCCCTGCCGCGTCGAACACGTCGTACTTTTCGCCCTCCATCCCAAAGTGCGAGAGAATGCTCGGGTAGACCCGGTTGAGTCGCTGGACGGCGTAGAGACCGCCCGTAGCGAAGGCCTTGATTTCCCTGCAGCATTGCTCGAACTTCTCCTGATCGCGCTCGTGCGAGGCCGTGATGGTGAGGAGCGTGTTGCCGTACGATTTGATCTGCGAGTCGGTGAAACCGCACTTGAATCTCAGCGCCTCGAAATCTTTGGGCATGTGACGAGAGATGAGCTTGCACTGCGCCTCGGTGAAGACCAGTTTCTGCTTGCGGGCGAGGGTGCGCCGGAACGTGCGAAGCTTAGCGGAGAGGGACATTGGCGCCTTTTCGCGAAGGGATTTTTTTATTGTTTTTTTAGCACCACAAAAAGCGCGCAGGCCAGAATGTAGCACCCGTCCCACACGCACGAAATGCCGTTGACGTACATGATGAGCGGGTGGCCGTCAAACGGCGCGCTCGCCGCGGCGACGCATGCCGGCGTGTTGAGTGAGCGCGACGTGATGATGACCTCCGAGACGAAAAATCCCATGTGGATGATGAGGTCAAACGGAGAGAAGCCCTTGTTCCTCGGCGCGCTCCGGACCAGCTTAAAGGCCACCGCACAGAGCGTCAGGCGCAGGCATTTGGCCACGAGCGTCAGCGCCATTGTTTCCCAGAGCGCGGGGCATTCCTGGATCACGGATGACGCCTCCGTGCGATGCAGCACCATGCCGGTGACAGTGAAGAGCGACACTCTCAGCAGAAAGAGGAACACGTAGAGCATGATATCGCCTTGCATCATGCAATCAAGTCTCCCCTGATTTTATACCACAGGCTGCTCACCAGCTAAATAGGAAGAGCCCTTTCCATTCGATGGGGCACCCAAACAGCTGCTCGAACCACGGCCTTTCCTCCGGAGCGTAGACTGTTTCCTCGTGTATAGTGTCCAACACCACCAGACTCCTCTGCCTGCTGAATTTTTTGTACTGCAGGTGGCAAACGCTCTTCATGAACCCCGACACTATGGAGATCAAGGCCACGATGTTTATACCCAACACCACGGCATCCACCGGGCAGCTGTGCCCCGACCAGCGCCGTATGCCGCAATTCGGATCCCTTTTTGCCGAGATCATTTCCATGGCCATATTGATCCTGAGGCTGCCGATCGTGGTGATTGTCTCCTCGCCCGTGATGATTGAGCTCCTGACAGGCCCGTGCTACATGAACAGCCTGAGCCACAGCCTGCTGATGAATTGCGGCCAAGAGCTCTTCAGCTTGGAGGATTTTTTCGCGTCGGCCTACGCCTGCAACGCCTACTTTTGGAGGATTTTCTCCATGGTCGGAAACTTCCTCTCCCCCGGATTCGCGCAGACGTTTCTCAACGGCATGACCGCCGTGGGCGAGAACAGTGGGGCGTCCACATTTCTTCCGGGGATGATTGGCGCATTTTCGAAGCTCGCAGAAAACAACCCTGCAGAGGGGATCACCAACGCGCAGGATCTCGCCACCGGCTCGGCGTCGCGCTTCGGACCGACAGCAATTTTTATGAAGACGGCCCTCAACCCCATCGCCGGCGCCCACTGGATCTGGCGCATCGCGTCGGGCATCGTGGTGCAGATCATCCAGGCAGTGGAGGCGAAGCGGTCGGTCGGAAGCGTGTTCTGGAACGTCTTGTACGACGGACGAGTGGACTACGTCGACTTGGTGGCGAAGCGAATGTTCAACACGTGCGGCGGGCTGGCGCTCATGGCAGGGTACAACTCGCCGTTTGGCAACGTGGTCTTGCACTACTGCTTTGCTGGCGTCAAGAGCACCATCGCGACCCTGGATCTGATGAGCATTTTTCTCGTCGATCTGCCCATTATCGTGTGCGTGTGCCGCCAGACCTCGGGAAACAACCCAGCGGACTGGATCCTCAAAAACTGCGACTCCCCCGACGGCCTGAAGCCGCTCCTGCGCACCATCATGGACGACCCGCAGGGATGCGCCTCGCTGGTCAGCCAGACCAACGCAAATCTCACAGGAGTGTTTGACGACATGTTTGGCGAGCTGTTTGCCGGGACCACGTCGGTGGGCTCTGTGCTCGACTCGCTCCTCACCGTGGTGGACGGGGGCAGCGCGGGCCAGTGCGACAACTTCGATTCCAATCCCTACGTCGTCACGCTCATCCCAGAGCCAGCGGATTACTGGAGGGTGTGCGGAAGCACGGACTTCTGCCGGCTCCGCTGCCAGCCGCAGATCGACGCTTTCAACGCGGTGCGGCCCAGCGCGGTGCGATCCACGACGACGATGCAGACGACGCAGAGCCTGTTTTTCCCCACGCTCAACGCGGACGCGTACAATCCGTTCAGCAGCACGGGGGTCGTCGCCTTCAGCGAGCTGGACTCGTGCTCCGTGTCGTGTCCGCACGCGGAGGACCGCTGCTTCATGGCGGGCGGCTTTGTCGGCACCACGCTCAGAGCGGCCCAGTACTGCGTGCCGTCCGCTCTGGCGCTCGGAGTGAGCAAGGCTGCACAGTGGGATACGCCAGGGATCTCTGGCACGTGCTTCGACATCCAGTTCCTCCAAATCAGCATCACGGGCGGGTGGCAGGACTCGTACGCGTTTGTGGGGCTCCAGGCCGGCGCGATACAGGTCTGCACCCGCCTCCAGTGCTGGGAATTCGCCCCGGCGGATGTGGACACGGGCGTCGTGGGATTCGAGCAGATGCAGGTCCTGGGAAACAATGCCGTGTTTCAGGTGCAGACGCAGTCGGCCGGTACCACAAGCTATTACCTGATCTTCGAGGGCGCGTGGAACTTTCACCCGTGCCCCGGCACCAACCTGTGGGATCAGGGCCTGTACCACATTGTGCTGACGGCGAATTCGCAGGTGCTGCTGCTTCCGTATGACAACACCCCATTGCAGATCTGCAGCCTGGAGGGCGCGACGCTGTCATCCGATTGCACCCAGTACGCCGGGTTTGAGCGACAAAACGTGCCCGTCAAGTCCAAAGGGATGCAGTCGCGCGTGTCGCAGTTCATGTCGGTCAACTACAACGTCTTCATTGCTTCCAACGAGCAGAGCAACTGGATCACGATGCTCTTCATATCCACCAACGGCCCTTTTGCAAGCGCAATGGTCAGGAACTCCATGCCCGTCACAGTGCAGCTCACGCTGCAGCAGGGGTGCAGCCTGGACTCGTGCATCGGATGCACCCAGCTGAATGTGCAGCGGCTGTGCTTCGCCGCCCAGCAGTGCCAGGTGGCCAGATGCGTCGGCTCCCAGGTGAACCAGCTGCGGCCGCTGTGCGCGATTGGAGGCGTCGTCGAGTCGCAGTTTTTCGCTCTTCTCGCGACGCTGCAGGGGGTCTGGAGCATGCTCGCGACCACTCTGGTCTACGTGCTGGATGCCACGGGCGGAATCAACCCTCCCAGCACCATCAGCTGGCCTGACCAGATCTTCTATGGCCTGGTCTGCTCACTCAAGGATACGTTTGCATCGCAGGTCTCCATTTTGACCTCGTCGATAAACGGCGTTATGAAAGCATCGATGCCGTCAACAACGCTGGCGCACGGTGACACGGTCGACAACCAGTTCCTAGCGACATTCGCGCTGACGATGACCTCAGTGACCAACTTTCTTTACCAGCTGACCTTGGCCCCGCTGTATGCCGCGATAGCGGTCCAAAAGGTCATGGTCTGCCAGGCCAACAGCCTCATAGGAGCAGTGTCGGGCAACAACGCGGTGACGATAGGCGATCCCAACATCCAGTCGGCGTCCTCGGCAGCAACGGGGATTTGCATGTCGCAGGTGCAGAGCGAAAACACGCAGAGCCTCAACAGCGGGGTGAATTCCAGCAACGCCCTTTTGAGCGGATCGACGCAGGTGCTCTCGCAGCTCGGAGGGCTGGCCCTGCAGCTGCCGCTGGACGCCTTCATCCATCCGGTGGACGTGACCTTCACCTACATTCTCGGGGTGGTCAAAGGCCTTCAAGACGTCTTGCAGACCGCCGATCAGAAAAAGTGAGTATTTTATTTCGCACACATACACGCGCGATGCTGGCGTTCGAGCCATTTTCATGCGCCGTGCTTGCGTGCGCCATTGAGCACATCGTATGTAGCAGCCGCCCAAGGGCGCTCATTCCCCGAGCCAGGGTGTGGATCCGACGGAACTCAGAACACGTGCTCGATGCAGTGAGCCAAGAAATCACCGAACCAGTGCTCGACATCACCAACACAATCGACGTAAACGCCACTATAGCGGCGATAGCCCTCCTGATGATTGCCAGAGCGGTCTTGATGCTGGCAGCATCGCACCGAAGGCGATAAAGCTGTGGGCTTCAATCACATCCACGCATATCGAAAGCGGCTTACCTTGTTTCCATAGCAGTTCCTTGTATTCCGCCTCCTCTATAGCGTGCACTAGCTCATCTCGCTCGCACACTCGCTTCCCATCCTTGTCTCTCAGCACATTCAATCCAAGCGACCACAGAACCTCGTGCCTCAGGGCGATGGGCTCGACGCACCTGTAGCCCAGCGGGCAGGCGCCAAACACCTTTTGGTGCAGCTCCTCAAAGGATGAATGCCTGATGCGCGCCGACGCGAATTCAAAATCACACGGCTCGTGCAGCCTTGCCCCCATGTCGCGCAGGTTGATATACTTTACTATGCACTCGTTGGCCATCGTGCTCTCTATACCCTTCGTAATCTATATACTGACTATGCGCCACAGCTGCCGTGCTCCGGACTGGACGACGCGCGTCCTCTACAAGTGCCCGTGCGGCGACCAGGCTGTCGCCATACCGGACTACAGGCAAACGGAGACATACGAGGACGGGGCCTACTGGTGCAGCACGGTGTTATCGATGCTCAATTTTGACGGGACCACAAAGTACGTCTGGAACCCGTATTCGATCGCAGAATTGAAAAGCCAGCTCGGGGATTTCGACTCGTACCTCGACTGCGTCGCCTCGAAAAACGACGGCAGCTGCGTCTCGCCGACGTATCCGATTTTCCAGCAGCAGCAGATCCCGATGATCTCCGTGTATCAAAGATGCCTCGCCAATTACCAAGAGGCCACCTGGGACCAAGGCTCGTTTGTCATGTTCAATCGAACGCTGCAGAAACAGCTCCGACTCGACACGTTTATGCCCCCTAGCATCGACGATAAATTCAACGTCTCCGCGTGCCTGCTGCAGCAGAAAGCCGCAGGAAACGACAACACAGGGTGCCTAACCGATCTGTTTCTGAAGGGGACGCAGGCGCATGTTTACTTTGGGTACAGCAACATCACCAGCACGGACTCACCGGGCTCTGCCATGATTGATGCGTGCCTCACGTTTTCGGGGCCCGCGAAATCACAGGATCCCAAGATCTCCCAGGCGTTTCTTGCCTGCCTGGAACACAGCGTCAATCGGAGCGGGTGCGACATTCCGCACATGATGTGGTCAGGGAGGTCCACAAACAAGGTGCCCATCGCCACGCAGCACACGCTCAATATCTCGGACCTCAACAAGCGAAAGCAACTGGCGATGGGCGAGATGGCGGCGGTTCAGGATCGCGTGCTGACGATCTTGGACGAGCTGAACAGAACATGGACCGGGGACAACCTGAAAATCACCATGTTCTCATCCGAAGGTGCTCTGTTTTGTTTTTCCCGAAAACAACTCATCATCTGACCCACACCACCAACAGGCGACCTCCTCCATCAATACGCCGACTGCGTGATGCAGGTATTCTTTCCTCTTTTCGCCTCCCGTGATTATCTATCATTGACTTCCCACACAGGGTCCGATGGGCTCGCTCACTCTCACGCCCGGTCCCAGCGACGTCGAAAAGGTCGTTTGGTCCAGAAACTCAGCAGGCGATCGAATATTTGAAGTACCGTGCACGGGCGCCCGGCTCGCTAATCGCGACGGGGTTCGTGACGACATGCCTCCGTTCACCTGCGGGACGTACCCCAGGCGCGCTGTGATTAAGCATTTCCTGCGCAAGACCTATGGCGGCGGATCCAAGGACAACGCCGGTGCCAAACAGGCGGTCGTGGCCAAAGTAAGGGAGCTGATCAGCGCCACGCGGCAGGCATGGAGCCTCGAGAGCAATTTCCTGTGCACTTGTCCCAACAAGACCACCGTCGGATGGGGCTGCTGCACCGAACAGTCCAACTGCGCCACCCAGCCATGCTCCTGCCCCGACGGCTACAACGTGGCGGCGTCCGTAGCCTGCTGCACCTCAGTCTGCGGGGGGCTCGCGGGGTCGGGCCTCATGGCGCCCTTCTCCTCGATCGACGGCGACAAGATTGCGCAGGATCTGCTCGCCGCCGCCGGAACGTATCTGCGGAACCAGATTTGGACCTCAAACGATCCGTGGACCCTGTACGATCCGCTGGGATCCGACTCGTACAGGACGTCGTGGACGAATGCGGCATTCGAGGTCGCCGACGCGGGGCTGTTCGACGCGTCAAGGCCGGTCGTGTATTACGACGAGATCACCTACCCGTTTCGGTCGACTTTCTGGGAGCATTGCACGGGGCTGATGCAGCAGCTGATCTGGACCATGCCCATCAGCCGAACGTCGGGGATGCCGAAAGGTGTCAACGCGCCGTACGACCCCATCAAAGGGCAGCCGCTGACGCCAAACGTCACATACACTGAAGATTTTATCCAGTCCTTGGTGACTGAAGCCTACAAGTCGTCGCCGGTGTACTGGCATTACAACATCCGACACACCCCGTCCCAGAGCGAAGTGTGCCAGCGCACGGCGCCGAGGAAGCCAGGCACTGCCTCCTTCAACGTGGCGGGCCTCGCAGCGGCCCAGTTTGGGTTCTCCAGCATGACGCTCGGCGGGCTTGGCGGCGCTGATTGCTACTGCGGATGGTGGAACTCCGACTCCCAGTGCAGGATTCCTGACGCTCTGTGCGCATCGCTGGTCCAGATTCTCGGATTCACCCGCATCTGCGTTGCGCAAAGGCAGGTGTACAACGCGTCCGACCACCGCACGGTGCTGGCCTCCATCCAAGCGCTGCTGGCGCTACAGCCCAACACTATGTACCCGTGCCCGTCGCTGCAGATATCAGATCACTGGGGTTTCCTAGACCCTGCCACTGGCCAGCCCTTCCTCAACGCAACCAACATGATTCTCACCGAGGGCGTGAGCGGATTTCGGGTCGGAAACGCCGATTGGCTGTTTGCGACGCAGACACAGATGGTGAACCCATTCACCCGAGCGGAGGCCGCCGAGACGCCCACCGCCTCGGTGGCACTGCAGTGCGATGCGGCCAGCAATCCATCGATTGCCGACCACTTCATAGACGAGCTGTTTCCCTCTGCACAGGGGGTTCGGCAGTCCATGCCGCAGTCGTACTGCACACGGTATGGTATCGAGCTGACCCGACTGACAGTCTACCAAGCAGCGGGACTGAAAAACGCAGCGAGTCAACAGCAGGGGACCGTGGACAAGTGGAAACTGCGCTGCCAATACAAGCTCGAGGAGCTGGCCGTGTGCAACTCGTTCAAGGTATACAGCGCCGCAGGAGGACCCACCGACACGTCACAATGCCCGTTCGCCCTGTCTGTCGTCTCAATGCTTCGCGCATCGTATGCTGTGACCCCGGGGTGTCTCTTGGTGCTGTGGAACACGCCAAATAGCGGCGAGCAGGACGGAATATACGACCCCTGCATCTGCGTCTCGTGCGCAGACACTCCAAACATCGATGTGCCTGCTCAGCTCACGTCGATATGCAAACTGGAGTCGTTTCAGCAGCTGGTCGGCAGCGATGTGGTGCCAGGAGAGACAAGCGCAGGAGTGCCTCTGGGCAGCGGCTCGTTTCGGTCCTTGATGGATAAGCCCGGGCTGCTGCAAGTCAACACGCCCGACATGACGCACTGGGCGCTTCATACTAGCATACGGGACGCCGATCGGATCCTCGACTGGTGGCCGTGGCAGCATCCGACGGGGTACCACGTGACGCCAGGGTGTTCGAGGCCCAAGGACGCGCACTGGAAGACCTTTGACGCCTCCTGGCGCTGGGACTCGCAGACTGAAAAGATGGTGTTTGCGCGAGACGAGTCCAATGACCCGCTCCTCAGCCGCAACGCGTTTGGGGCCTCGGGCGTGTGCCGGACGAGCAACTACGGGATGCCGCTCACCGTCCTCAACTCGATGGCCGTGTGCACCAAGGAGAACAAGAACGCAAAGGTGGACCCGATGGTCCCCGCACCCGCCGCTGCTCCGTGGGTGGACGGCTCGGAAAACTGCGCCCCCGATGCGTTTTCGACGCCGTGGAGCGTGGACCGCACGATGAACCCCCCGAGGCAGTGGGCTGTGGGCACCCTGCAGCAGGAGACGAGCCTCGCGCCGCCAGCTTTCAAGGAGTGGGGGCCTGGTTGTGGACCCTATCCGCTGTGCACATGCACCGCCTCGTCCGACTGCGCTGCGGGCCTCACGTGCATCGTCTCCGCTGCAGGCGCCTCGGGGGTGTGCGGGTACTTGCAGCCGGGAAAGTTCGCCTGCACCTCGCACGCTCAATGCAGCGGCGATCTCATGTGCGCGGGGGACGGGCTGTGCGTGCAAGGCGTCTGGCAGGTCACCAACAGTCTGCAGCAGCAGGCGGTGTCGTTTCGGTCATACACCCCAAGCTGTCGGACAGGGGTTCCGCTCGACACCTGGGGCACCAGCATCGCAGAAACGCTCCCGGATGTCCTCAACGCCTCCGGCCTTTGCTCGTACCGCTCGTGGTTTGAAAACAGACGCATGGCGAGCAGAAACCAGTGCGAGGCCACAGACGTGTGCCAGAATTTCAGCGGCACTCAGCCATGGAACTTCTCTGCGCCAAGCAAGCAGCTCCAGGGGCAGAGCGCATTCGACAGCGGTGTCCTTCGGATTCAGCCGCATCCGTGCGACCGGGACTACCAGTTTTTCAGCGGCTTCCGCTCATGCACACCTGGAGATAGCTTCACTGCTCTGTACGACGGCTCAGGGAGCCCTATCACCGGCACAGCGGCCAAGGACAACCGAACCATCACGTATCGCGTGGGGAAGAAGCTGCCCTTGATTCACCACATGGACGAAGCGGCAGGACCGACCTTCGGATTCACCGGCATTCCGAAAACGTACAAGGAGCTGAATCTGGGAACGGACTCCCCCACAATCATACCGTGCACTGCCCAAAAGGTATGCAGTCTGCAGCCAAGATTCACAGTCAACAACCACGAAGTCGATAAGCGGCTCGTGATGGACAGCTTGCTGGGAGTCACCAGAGGTTACACAGTGACTGACCTCCTCGGCTGCGGCGTATTTGGAATTTTACAAGGAGGAGTGTGCCAGCTCGATTATGCTGTGGTGCCCTTGGCCTGGTATGTGCTGGGTAATTCGAACCTGATGTCAACGTTTCCCTCGTCGGTCAGAGCCAACCTCAAGTTCAAATACAACTCGAAAGACACCGGCCTCGTCCTGCAGGCGCTGAATCTGCTTCCCGACGCAATCATCGCAAACTACATTGGCGGCTCAGCCAAAACGCTTCAAGATTACGTCTCCATGAGCAACCGATTTGTCGTCCTTTACAACGCCCTCGGCGCCATCAGCAGCAAACCAATCTACCCAGGCGGAGTGGGCGCACCGAACCAGCTGTATTACCTGACGCAGTTTGGGGCGTACGAGGTGCCGTTTGCGTGGTGGTACAAGTGCGTCTGGCTGGCCGGAAATACAATGGGCACAACACCGCTCGACGAGTCGATTTGCTCATGGCAGCCAACAGGGAATGCGTCACAGCCAACCGGATTCGGCGCCTATGACTCGCGGCTGACGACACTCTTCAACATGGCCAAGCAGCGGAACACGGATGCAGCACCGAATTCCACGCTCATCGACCAGCTCATCAGCCTCCCCGGAATCATCACGCAGCGCATTATCGATCAGGCGTATGCCGACTACAGCTCGGTTCGCAACGGATGGATGCTGGCGCTGGGAAACCTCCTCCAGCCCATTCAGCGCAAGTGCTTCACGCAGAAAAACTACAACCTGGACTACAGCTCAAGGTCGCAGCGATACCAGCTGGAACGGATAGCTCAGATGTACAACATCGAAGGCTTTGACCTTTTGAAACCATACTTGGACAGCAACAACGCCACCGTATGCACTGGCGCGAGTTGTCTCGACAGCGTCGGCTACTCGCACCCCACCACCTCCAACTCAGACTTTGCTGCGACCGTGATGGCTGCCTTGAAGAACGCAGCGGTGTCCAACAACACCATCCCGCTCAGGAGCACCGCAGTTCCCGTGATCAACGGAGCGGTAGCCATCCAGGCGCTTTTTTCGCAGGCGTGGGCGCCCGTTTGGAGCGATATAGCCTCGAAATTTCCCAATATTCCAAACAATTGCAGCACATTCGTCACGTCCACGACGCCAAACGCGCCGAGTCCATCATGCCTCTGCACAACGTGGAAGAACTGCTCGCAGGCTGTACAGACCAGTATGCTCGAGAGAGCCAAGCTGAAAGCTCTGCCCTCGCCTCTGACGCCGCCGTATGTCACGCTCAAGCGGTCATCCTCTGACGCTGGCATTTCGGTCGACGCGTGCTCAAAGGGCCTCGACTCGTCCGGAACCTGTTTCCTCAACGACGGCAGCCTGGGCGTGAATTTCTCACTGATCACCGAAGTCGTCACCCCCGTCGGCGTCGCTGCGGAAACCTATGTGGAAGATCGATGGGACTGCGTCAAGCTCAGCTGCGGCGACGGTGACAAGGCGCAAGACGGACTCGTCGTGCCCGCAAAGTACGTGCCTTATGCGACCACCACGAAAGAGCTCATCACAGTGCAGGAGTACGCGTTTTGGCAACGAGTGGCCTATGACAAGCAGAATCCATGGCCAGACCTCAGCACACAGCAGAACGAGATTTTATGCGAAAAGAGCAACCGGTTTCAGAAATGCGGCGTGCTCGACTTGGGCTGCTGCGAACAGTGCACCATTGCAAAGGAGCGCTCCGCGTCCGTGTCACCACTGTACAGATTCAGAGCACGGACCCTGCAGTACGCTGTAAACGGCACGCTGGTAGCAAGCCTGGAATTCTATCCTTGCATTGAACCAATCACCGCAGAAAGATTCTCGGTGTCGCAAACGGACTACGACCTGATTGCCAATTCCGTCAACGCCTACCGAGGCGAGGCAGTGAGTCTGACGCCGTGCTCCCAATGGTCCGATTCAAACGGCATGCCCATAATATCCAAATCCAGTTTGCGCAGCAGCAAGTCCACAGGCACTCAGAGCTCCATTTTAGACGCCATTTCCAATGCCATCTCAGGCGCCAACAAAAACATTGTAGACAGCATGTGCATGGCATCCGTAGGTATGTGCCTGGCCAGTCAAGGGTCACAGGCTGGCTCCATTGTGCAAAATACCTCGTGGTCCAGTTCCCAAATCAACGACAAGTGCTCTGTTCTGGCCAACGACAATGTGTTTGGATGCATGATGTGGCCAGGAGAGACCACAACGCGTTCTTCAGGCAGCGGCCTCAACGATCTAGGCAACATCTTCTCCTCCAGCAGCTGCAGCCCCGATTACGACGTGAATCACCTGAAGTTCCCGGTATGCATGAACAACAATGCAAAAGACCCATGCCAGAGTTCGGACCAGAGTCTCAGGGACATGCGGCTCTCCGGAAATACATTCACATACAACCTGCAGACCACCTCTCCCATCTGCGCCACGAGCCCTGTATCGAAGTGCACCCTTCTCAACGAAACCAAGAGCCTCACCAATACTCTCTTTGCCTGCCCCGGAGTCGATCGCAACACGGCCCGAAACGTCGGATACAGCCAGCTGGCTGCGTACCACGTGCTCAACACAAACATCCCGGCCCCTCAGATCCTTCCGCAATCGACCGACACGACGGCCCTGTGGTTTGACCACCTGTTCCTGAGCCTCAGCCCTGGATACATGTGCTATAACTCGCAGCCAGCCTGCCAATCGGGCAGCAATCAGCTCGCAGTCGAGATGCTGCGGAATCTGTGGCTGTGCCTCGAATGCCCACTGGTTTCTCCAGTCCAATGCACGGGGCTCCACAACTGCCTGATGGTCGCGCCGCAAATTGACATCGCCAGACTCAACACGCTGCCCGGATGGAGTAACCTCCCAGCAGCGCCGAGCGCCTTCCTGACAGGCGCCAGCGGAGCTGCTGATGCGACCATCGACGTAGCGGCCGGGGCCGTCGCCTGGCTGGTGCAGCAGGTGTCGGATCTCTCGTCGACGTCGGACATTCGCCTCTCGTACGACGTCCCGGCGTTTATGACATCCTATTCGGGCACCTACGAGTACAATCCGACCATGGTCATCCAGCACGACGCGGCCATGCAGGTCAACTCACAAACCTGTAGCACCACGAGCGGGACGCTTCCCGACTTCTCCAGCTGCAGCTACGACATCCATCGCCAGGACCTCAAGCGTTTCGTCGGCGCCCAATACAAGACGGCCGACGGCGTCGTCATCCCTCCAGGCGCAACCCTGCAATGGCAGGTGGGCCGCGCCCAGGCGACGTCGCAAAACATACCGCAGTGGGAGTCGCTCGTCAACCGCACAGGCATGTTTCTCGTGGACCTGTTCGACGACCGCTGGTGCCTCAAGGGCAACCTGGTAGACAATGCGTGCTACGTCCGAACCGATGGCACCGCTGTCTCGATCGACGTGCTGAACCCGGGGCTCCTCGGATCGTTTGAGCCCAGCGTGGGTTGCGACACCGCCATTGTGAACCAGCAGCGGGTCATCTCATCCGTGTGCGGCGACTGCGCGGACCCCTCTGAGTACAGCACCCTCGAACTGGGCGACACGATGCAGTGCTCCCAGAGCTACGACGCCGTGAAGCGCGTGACAACGGACTCGGCTGCCGCTTCCAACCTGTGCAGCAAGACGCCGTTCTCTCTCGAAGGCGGCGGCAGCACAACATGCAAAAACCTTCACGGAGTGCTTGGCGGCAGGGAGGGCGGATCTCCAGTCGACGACATCTACGCACGCGTGCCATGGACGGGAGGAATGCCGACAGGAATCAGCCAGAACCCGCTGTTCCAAGGCAAGACCCCTCCCTCCGGGGCGCCGTCCAACATCGCGCTGAGTCCGAGCGACATTGGAGGCCACTATGTGCGGATGGTGCTGGGCGTCACCCGCAGCGGCGCATACACGTTTTCCGTGCAAGGGTTGCCGCTCGCGTCGTACTCCGACGCCCTGAGCCCCGCAGCGTACAGCCTCGGTGTGTCGAGCAAGCTGTGGACGCAGGCCAACGCGGCCCAGGAGACATTCAAGCTCACCACCACGCTGTACCCCAACTCCGTCTGCGCGTCGTGGGACTGTCCTCTGCGCCGAAGGGCGTTTTACATGGGCGTCGACGATACCTTCCGGCCCAATGTGCCCGACCCGCTCCGGACGCAGATCCTCTACGGCACAATGGCACACCCGACGCAAGCGGCCACGCCGATGCCCACCATTATTTCGCAGACAGCAAGCCGCGTGCTGGGGATCTACTCCACGAGCAACGGCTTCTGTGCCTGCATGGCTCCCCCGTGCGCGTGCGCACCGGACACCGCGTCGCTTTACGGCACCTGGACCAACTCGTCCGCAGCGCCGTCATCCTGCACCGAGCAGCTCGACTGGCCGTACGCCGGAGGGCAGCTGCGCGACGGGACCAAGTACAACCAGCGGTGGAGCACAGTCGTTCCTTGCGGAGTGCTGGACCGGCTCCCGACGTTTCAGTACAGATACAAGAACCGGTATACGACAAGCACGCCAACCACCACCACGCTCGACAAGGGCGGCGTGTGCCACATGGGCTGGCCTGTCGTCACCGCCGGGCCTCTGGCAGGGTGCTACCTGCTGGTGGAAACGGATACGTACATGTGCCCGTGGTTTCTGCTGCCCAAAAACGTGACGCGGCTGCGCGCCAAGACGGTGGATGAGCTCCTGGCCTCGCCCACGCGGCCTCAGCTGAAAGACTGCAGCCCGCCTCCAGAGTACAGAATCAACAATAATCCCACAGCGCCCGAGGTCAGCTACGGCCAGCTCAGACGCTGGGATGCCTCTCGGCTCCTGGCCAACGACCTCAGACGGCAGCTGTGCGGCAACAGCACGGTGTGCGAACCGTCGAGCCAGTGGTCGCTCCCGACGTTTTGGTCCAACATTTACGCAGCCAACTTCCCCCCGATCCCAGACGGCAACGGCGCAAACGAGAGCCTGTGGTCCGAGCCGTGGGTGGCGTGCGTGCAGCACCCGAACGGCACGCAGACATGCGATGGCACCATCCCGCGCCACGACTGGGCGACAGGCGACAGGCCGCAGCTGTGCATGAATGCGTTTGCGAATTCCACTTTTTCCAAGAATCTGACGCAGAGCATCGACGTCTGCGACCTTGATTCCTCGCTCGATTTGTTCTGCCGCACGATTCAAGACGCCAGGTATCAGGTTTTTGAGGCCAACTGCATGTACTCTGGCCAATGCACCCAGCAGCTCTTTTTCTACCAGCCGTCCATATACGAAATCAACAACAACGAATTCGTGCGAAATACTGTGCAAAACTTTTACAACGGCACCATAATCGGCGCGTGCATTCCGGATCAGGACACAGCAGCAGCGATAGAGTCCAACGCACAAGACTTGGACAAGTGCTCCGCCATGAGGCTCAACGTGCTGGTCGATTGCATTCAAATCATAAGAGCGATTGTCGGGACGCTGGTTGAGCTCGTGTACTACTGGTTTGAATTGCTGCTAAACGTCTTCGAACTCATCGGGGCCAAGTCAGACCAGGAAAAGCAGCAGATTATAGTACAAGTCAACAGCCTGCTCGCGCTGCTGAAGAACAAATTCATACTCCTCTTCAACGAAATAGGCGACTTGATCTACAAAATCCTGTTCGACGGACCCATGGGAGCCTGGCTGATTACAATGATCAAGGCCGTCTGCGCATTCATCGACTGGCTCTTTTCCGACTTGGTGTACGTGATTCTCTGCTGGGTCCGAACCGTCAGCCTGTGGGTTCTGAACAACGTCGCCACCGGATTCGTAAACGTGCTCAACTCCATCGCATTCGGCACGGGAGCGTTCAATTACCTGTACGACGACATAACCGCGGCCGTCACGGCGGTCGAAAACAACATCAATTGCACTCCCAAGGAGCTATGGAGCTGTAATATCGAATTTTTAGACCACAATGCCTCCGTCGCCGTCCTGCCAATGCCGACGCGCTGCTGGGCGGGGGCCGAGCCGCAGGTCGGAGGCTCACTCGCCTGCACCGCCGCGGATACGTGCATCCAGCAGGACTACACCAACATCATTTGCGGGGCCTGTCCGCAGGCGAGCTCGATGATCAAGTTTGGATGCAATTCGCTCACAAAGCTGTGCTCCTGCAACGTATTTCCAGTGGGGATCTCCTCGTGCGCGTCGCACCAGGAATGCACCATCGACAGCAGCGACGTCAGCTGCAGATACGTGGATTCGTACCTCCAACCCAGCTACGGCAATGTGCCGTGCACCCAGTGCCCGAACCCCATATGCTTAATACTCGACGGCACGGGCGTCGGCCAGTGCTCGTGCCTCCTCCGGCCCGTTCCATCGCAGACGTGCTCAGGGATAGGGCAGATCGTCAGCCCCGACGCAAGAGACCTGTGCCTCCTGGCCTCGGCGGGCAGCGGGCAGGGAAGCACCAACTCGTATTCTGCCGACTACCGAACGCTGTCCTCTCTGCCTTGCATGCTGCTGAACCAGGCGCAGAGCTACTGCATGACGGTCTTCACCAGCGCCACCGTTTCGACTCCGATGGTCGTGGGCCTGGCACAGTTGAAAACTCGAAGGAGGCTGTTATGGTGGGAGGACGACGGCTTATTATTTGACAACGAGACCGTCGAATTCAACGCCAACACCAGCATATGGCAGGGCAGAGGCGAGCCGTGCAGGTCCCTGATGATGGCAACGGAGTTAGGGGTCCTTGAGCGGTACGCGAAAGGCGAGTGCTGGAGGTGGTACGAGGTCGGGATGCGCCTCACGATAGAGGCCAACATGACGGGCGTCAGTCCCTTTCTGCTGGTGTCGTGGCGCGACCTGGTCGACACCATGCTGGACAAACACTCTCTGGTCGAGATAATGGCCAAGCTCCCAGCAGTAATGCACAGACTGCTGCTGCACTCGGAGTTTTCGCAGCCGGTCTACCTGTTCATAGCGTACTGGTCGGCCCTGGTGCCGAGAGAGGTGTGGTCAAATCAGACGCTGCTGGACGGAATGAAGGAAAGAATGTTCAACGCAAGCACGCAGGCCCCAACAGGCAGGCGGCTCCTGGCTGTTGATGTGATAAATTCCCAAGTATCCTCGCAAACAGCGTACGAGTGGAGCCAAGGACCGTACAGCTGGCCTCCGAATTTTCAGTACTGGAACGGCGGGGAGCAATCCTGCGCGGTGGCCTCGATGGCGATCGAAGTGGTGAAGAACGGACTCGACGCCACCGTATCGTACTACCAGAGCCCGAAATCACAAGCGATCCCCGTCTCCTGGCCAGCGCTTCCAATCAGGACACAGGCGCTCAACCTCACAGCACCCAGAGACTTGAGCAGCATAGCGTCCGTGTCCGACTCGGCCAGGGAAATCCTGTCGAACATCACCGACGCCTGGCTCGACCGCGATCAGGTACGGGACTTTCTCAGAGCCGCGCCTTATATGTCCACTCTCAAAGGCTTCATTCAATGCAACTTCACCCGGGTCCAGACGTGCGACGGCAGACACCCGCTGTTCTGGAGCGCTGTGCAGACGGGGCTCATTACGCTCGCCATAGGCGCTGCCATCAAGCTGGTCGAGATACCGTACCTCGACACCGCGCTGGCGCTGTCGTTTGTGCCCATATTCCTCTACATAACCTACGGCTACTCGCCAATGTGCATTCCTCTGCTCCCCACGTGCATGCTGTCGGATGCCTTTGGTCTAGTCGACTGGCTCCTGCCCCCCTCCATCGTATGGCCCGAGCCTCTGGTCACCGAGCCCAACTGCACCGCGGCGTCGTGCCTTCGGTCGTGCGTCGAAGACCCAGTCGTCGGATTCAGCTCCTTCTACGACCACGCAGCCTGGATCATGTGCGAGATGAATCCGACATGGGCGGTCAGCACGGCCTTCGCGCTGCAGGCAGGCGACCCCGTGCGGATGGCCGTCCTACGCAAGTGCGCGGGGGATTCAGAGGCCATGCAGGCCGCACAGAGAATATGCTTCTGCGTCACCGTCGTCCGCAGCGCGCCGATACTGTTGGCTGCCGCCACGGTCGTGTGGCTGGCGCCCTCTGTATTTGGCGTCGTCACGGCGGGCGTGCAGTTTGCAGGGAACTTGCTGTTCACGTTTGTGCTGTTTGTGCATTCGAGAGAGTAGTAAATCACATTCGAGTAAATCACATTTCAATCAGCGCCTCTGTGTCTGTGGGGCTTTCATGGCTCTTGTGCTCCATGTAAGAGCTGTAGCTGTAAACCTTCATCACCATATCCGAAAGCGCGGCAATAAGGACAAAGTCAAACTGAGTGAGCGAGAGAAAGAACTTGAATATGTATGAAAAGTGAAAGTATGCAAAGTAGAGCTCCATCACCAGCAGGCAAGTCGCTTTAGAGTAAGGGAGCGTCTTGCACTTGGGGTCCGAAAGCGTATGGTTCAGCCAAGGCACAAACGCATCGTGGCCAAAGCTCTTTACAAGCGTATCCACACAGCAGTATATGGCGAGCAGCACCCATTCCTCCGTGGTGTCGATCGTTATCGACATGAAATGGAGGCTCGGACTGGGACCGAAGCGGAAAAAGTTGCTATGCATCACGCCAAGAGAGAAAAATATCATAAAGATTATAACAAGCCATACCACAAGCACCAACGCGGTCAGTCTCTTGTCGTTGAATAGAATCGACGGAATCATAGCCCACGTTTGCGCCAAGCAGCGTATGTATCGGCGCTCGCAGTGTAACAGAGAGGGCGCTTTTATCGGCGCGAGTTCAATAAAATGCATCGCTGGAAAGTCGGAAAATATATTGCTCTCAATTAGCGCTGTCTTTAATTCATACAAATTCATTTCGGAATTCATAGCAGTTCGCATTGTCTTCGCCATTTCGGCAAATTGGTCAATTTCATAATTTTTGGTTTTAAATTATTTCGGAAACCGAAAATGCAGAACGAAAGCTCTGGAAAGGGCCGCAGCGCAGTGCCTGCGGATGCGATAATGGACGAAAAGGGTCAGTATATTGTGAGCTGCATTATGTGCGACAATTCAACAAAGATCGACGAGAATCTTTACAAGTTCAATCACGAAACTCTCATTTCATTCAACAATGGAAGGACCGAGCAAATGTATACCTGTTTCAACTGCACTATGCAACACGCCAATGCTTTGAAAGAAGACAGCTTTTTCTGTGATTATTGCAAATATCATCTGACTGTCGATGGAGGCATCTTTAAGCAAGGCGATAAATTTTTGTGCAGTGTTTGCTGCGGTTGCGACGCATGCGAAAAATGGCATCTCACTAGCAGCGGTCGAACTCAATGTGCTGCCGTGACTGCCGATGCAATCAAACACAAGAAGACGGGCTCTGCTGACAGTCTCTGGGGCAGGGCGCCGGTTGCGTCCAAGAAGCGCGTTCACAAGGAAAGCGCTGCTTCCTCTGCAAAGGTTATCGCAAAGGCAGTCAAGCGCGAGCCGGTTGATTCGTCGGACGGTGTTGTTCCCAACAAGAAGCGCGTTCAAAAGAGAGATGATGCTTCCTTGGCAAAGGTTACCGCCTCTGTGGTCAAGCGCGAGCCTGCTTCGGGCGGCGTTGCGCCGGACAAGTTTGGAGGCTGCAGCTTTCAGTTTGCCTTTCGAATGGATGATATGCCTGTGGTCAATCAAGGTACCGCTTGCGCTGTGATAGTTTCTGCGCGCAACTCACTCTCTCTCACACAGGCATCACGTGTGGCATTTGCGGCGGAGCTGACGACAAGTTTTGCAAGTGCACCGGAGCTGCTCGCAAATGAGCCGAATGCATTTGGGCGCGTTTATTAGCCCGTGTTCAATAAAATGCATTATATCAAGAGCGCATTCCAACGAGCGCGGAGGCGTAGATGTCGCGACCGTCACCCGCCGTAGCCGCCGCGCTAAAGGACTTGTGGGCACTGGACGGAGACACAAAAGTCTGGTCCTTATATCAAGGCCCAAGGCACAGCCACCTCAGCGTGCAGTCGCGCGGCAAAACGATTGTGTGCACCAAAATGCGCACTGATAAACGGATGCGATTGGTCGACAAGACGCTGCTTTTTCTAACACCCGACAGTAGCACCGACTGGCGCACCGGAATTTACAGCAGCAAGTACGCAAGAAACACAAACGGATCGGAGAAGATCGATTCGGAGCCAAGAGAGTTGGAAAAAGAGACTGCTTTCAATGAGAGAAAGATTCGCGCTGTACTAAAATTCTACGAATTCATTTCGGAATGAAATTCTAGCAGCGAGTCGTTGCAATTCAGCCGATGTAGTTAGGCCGCTGCTCGCCCCAAATACGCAGTGATTTGTCAAGATCGGATTGCAGCGAATCGAAATCCGGGTGGAGCACTATCCAGCTTTCAAAGCGCGCAACCAGATATCTGGAAAGCTCACTCTTCCTCTCCGCGTTCTCAAAGGCCAGCGCGAGATACCTCTGCACAAATACACCATGAGAATATATTTCCTACAAAATAAGGAAATATCACCTCGGCCCAAGTGCGATCGATACGACTCAACACGTTGTCAACAGTCAGCCAATCACTCTCGTCCGGCAACCGATCATCCTCATCGTATGGAACAAAGCGCAGCATGGAACGAAGGGATAGATGCACTTGCTTTTTCGCAAGTCCGCGTTTCGCGGCCACAAGGCTGCGTGCCCAGTCATGGATAGTTCTGAAATATCGATCGCCGAAAGCAGACGCGTCAAATAATGTCGAAAACGTCATGTCTCCCATAAAAGCGGCACAGTGCAGCTCGCCACGATACTTGAACACGGGAATCCAATCTTGATCGTTGCTTGCAACGACCGCCAACATCACCTCTTCCATCTGACAGCGCTGGCGCTCGGAGTAGTGATGCTTTCGCTTCCTCGCCTGATGCTTTCGCTTCCTCGCCATTTGAACAGTAACGGTTTTGTAACGACGTCTAGACTCGGATACTTTTTTCAAGATAAATCGTTTTTCCCAAGAGCCAATGTCAATAACGTACACAGGCGGCGAGGACAACATATGCCCAATCACGCATAAACTCTTCCCTGAAATCGAAATCCCGGTTGTATTCCAGTGGAATCCGGCCCAACCGTATGAGTGCGCTGCGTTAATTCAATGGCTGAGAGTGTGTTCTCGAGATCCCATGACCAATCGCGATTGTGCCGTGGACATGATTGCACCACTGTGTGGATACAGCACCTCCGAGGCGGTGCGCGCCATCGTTGGAGACTTAATTGGTAAAAATCCAGTATTTTAAATTAGGCTGGCCGCACTTGACTCTTCATGGCAGGAAAATCGTTTGACATTGTGGGTGTTTCGCAATTATCCGTGAACGGCATAGCTCCAAGACGTGCCTTGCAAAATATTCTTGGCGACAACTGGCCTACCCCTCCTTTGAAGATCAACCACGTCTCATACGTATACGTCTCGGGCGACGAAGAGATACAGATGCTTGCAGATCAGCACGGCGCCCGCTTTCGTCAGGAATCTGTTTACACAGATGATAATAGGTAACTTGAAGCACGTGTGCGTTGTCGCATTTATTTATGAATAACATTTGGGTATCAGGGTCGCTCGTTTGATTTATCATCAAGACAATGCTCATTTAGAGTTCACTGGCTCGATATATTGTCTCCTTGTGTTGGAGACGACCAAACACGAGAAGTGGTTGCATCTTGTTTTCACGCCATCGTATATCGGACCGCGCAGTTCATCGCAGCACATTTCTATTTCGGAATCCTCTGCGTCGGAACATGAGGAGCCAGGCGTTGCCTAAGCTGACAGTCCCTCTGATTATCGAGTTGTAATTTCCAGAGCTGCTCGCAAATGAGTCAAATGCATTTGGGCGCGTTTATTAGCCTGTGTTCAATAAAATACATTATATCACGAGCGCATTCCAACGAGCGCAAAGGCGTAGATGTCACGACCGTCACCCGCGTTGACAAGTGTGTGTGCCTGCTGCGGCTCAATCCGCACGGAAAGACCAGAGCACCCCAGCCCATGAGACTTTCGGCATTCTAATGACATTGGTGTGACCTAACTCACCGCCAAATATCATCCCAATCGGACGTCATCTTGGCCTCCAACTGCGGCGCTCTCCTCATTGACCGAGCGCAGTCATTCAGCACACACGGCCAGCCAGCGCCTCAGGAACCCCCCTTTTTCGTGTGTGTGTCTGTACTGCTCGCTAGCCCATGCCCCTGGCATGCCTAATCAACCTCGCTTTGGTCCCGCCCCCGCCTTGTTTCACCGGAAGAGTCGTCACAGTGACTCGGATACCATACCCATATACATGGTCGCACCGAGCCCACGGCCAGACCAGAGCACCCCAGGCTGCGATATTTAGGGCGCAACGACGTCACATACACACGCATTGATTGCGCCCTTAACCCCCCTATTCGTACACAAGGCCTCGCGGCCGCGTCGTTCTCACACGGTCGCGTTGCGCAGCCCACACACACACATTTTGATCGTCGGGCCCTAGCTCGACCAAATAGCGCTCACACGCGGACTTCAGCAGCTCTCTGGAGACGCAGGTTTGCTGGGATTCTTCTTCGGATTCGGGGTGGTGATGCTGTCGGCAACTGTATTTAAAGCGGACGTTGTGTGTGAGTATATGTCGATACAGCAGGGCGAGTTGCTTTTCGGTTATTTGGGAAAATTGGTTATGTCTTTAAAAAGCTTGCCGTCGGTGAATGAAAGTAAAATTGATTTCGAAATGCTGGATGGAAGGCTGGAGTTCACGTACGCACCGGGAATTCGTTTTTTTGTGGATAGAATGCAAAAGGATGGTGCGAGGCTACGTTTTTCAGTTATAGACAATGCTGAGAATGCGCCGTATCTACACATAGTTGAGCGTATCGTGGATTTTCTGCAGGATAAATTCGTTTGCAGTTTCAAGACTGTTGGCTTTGCTGCGTATTGTTTGTTGGACGAAACTGCTCGGGGCGAATTGAGCGTTGTATGCACCGATTCAGTGGAAAACCTGGACAGAAGAATAGCCGCGTTGAGAAGAGCTGTACTGACCGAGTCGAGACAATCTAACGCTGTAAAAGAAGCTATACCGAGCAGGGTCAGGCAGGCGGAAGCGAGTGTCAGAGCAGCTGAAGAAAATGCAAGAAACTTGAGACAGGCGGGTGAACGATGGGAAGCATACACATCTGCCTTGGAGGGCATTTTGTCGCGGTTGGAGGCGTTGTCCAAGCGATAAAGTTCTCCTAGCAGCCGTCCTCAATTTTAAGAAAAAAAATGTCCATCTCCATGCTCACGTACTACGCCTACATCGTCGCGCCGCTTATGCCGCGGGAGCCCAAGCCACCGACGATTGCGGTCGACATCGGTGACGATGTGGTTATTGTGCTTGAGATGATCTGATGTATAAAAAAGGAAGTTTTTGTGTGAAATGTGTAACCTGCTGCTCTACAATACCACTGTGTCCGATGCTTTCTTTTGCGATTATCTCAACATCTATGTAAGCATGGTTATGTTTGTGGTATTCGGCTCCATCTGTGGCCTGTTCGCGCTGTGGTTCACGTTTTGTTGGTTCTATGATTATGTTTCTGCGCGGTGTGGGGTATACAGAGACCCTCGGTCTCCTCCGTACTATGAGCAGGCCGGCCTGTGTTGGATCGCGGCAAGCTTTTTCATTCTTTTGGCGCCGTTTTCGATCATTGTGGCGTGCGTGTTTTCCGTGCTGTTAATTCTGGTGGTGGTGGGTTTTTTTATTTCGGATCGATTGGAGCAGAAACCAGTTGTGTATGGGTCTGTTGGTGCTGTGGAGTCTGTTCGCATTGATCCAGATGATAGGCCAAAGTAAATTCATGGGTCAACCGCGAACACGATCTTCTTCTTCATGAGCACTTCGTCCACCGGGTCGAACGGCACGTATCCGTCGTCCTCCATAATACCGACCATGAAGTGCTGCGGCAGGTTGAATCCGATTGATCGGAATCATGTCAAGCGAAATGCGCACTTCGGTGGCGCTGCAGCGCACGATGCAAACGTTGCCTTCCATAGCACCTGTTGCAGAAGGACGCACACCGCTTGCATTCCAAACGCGGCTGAAATCAGGATCGGTCAAGAGCCGTCCTGAGGCATGGGAAACTTTCGGATTCTGAAGCTGGAAGGGCATGTCGTTCATGAATTCAGTTTGAGTTTTAGAATCGATATTTATTTTTAAATCAAATCTACTCAAATAATCAATCGCGTTTGAATCCGTCTGTGGGATTTAATTTTATAATAAAACACCAGCTGTAATGCATTCCTGTAAACAAAAACCTTCCATGGCCCTGTAAGCAAACGTGGGATTTAATTTAATAATACAACACCAGCTGTAATGCATTCCTGTAAACAAAAAACTTCCACGGCCCTGTAAGCAAACGGCCCCACTTGCAAACTCGTCGAAAAAGTAAATGGCAGCAATCGAACCAGTTGTTCTCGACACAAGCAATGAGGTCGAGCTTGAACTGAGCAGAATTTCACACATCCTGATCGAAAAGGGATTTGTCGCGCGATTCGGAATATCGCTTGCATCAAAACTACCTGTCTTGATGCATGGCACCACAGTTGAAATATCCAAACCAGGCAAGCTCTGCTTCTACGGCAACACGGAAAGAGTAACTTCATTTTCAACGCATGAGAGGGTGCGCGTTTCCGTAAAAAGCTCAGTGCTGGCATCCCACTCACCGGAGACAATACCCACCGGACACGCGGTCCGACCAACCGCGGACAGCCTTTTTGCAAGAGCGACGAATGAGAAGCTCCGGAGGCGTTTGAACTTCGATTTCCTTTTTGTAGCGATAAGTTACTTTCGTCGTGTCCTCAAGCATCACTGCGCATAGAACGCTGCTGTCGTCCAAAACATGGAGGATTTGCATGAATCTTCCTCCATACAGCACCAAAGCCCCTACTGTATTGATTTGTAATAGGGTGCGCGTTTCCGTAAAAAGCCCCGTGTGATTATCAGTGCTGGCATCCCACTCAACCTCACTGCCAGACGGTTTCATGTAAATGGGCCCATAACGTTCATATTCCGTACGAGATGTGTACACAGTCGCTTTATCCGTGTGCGAATGCGTGCACATAGTCGCTTCATTCATGTGCGAATGCGTCTTATATATACTGATCTCGTCATTCATAAACTAATTATTTCGCCCAATTTGTTTTAGTATTTAAAAAAAGAGTATAAAGGCGCGTGTCATTATCATCACACATACTTGTATGACTGAGGCCAAACTTCAAAGATATCGTCGTCCGTGGATGAATCCCACGCCGCTGCAGCTGCAGGAGGACGCTGCGAAGGAGCAGCAGCTGATCCTGCGCCTCGCAAAGGAGATGCAGGAACTCGAGGCCGTGCTCGTGCGTGTGGCCGCCACCCGCGGCTTGCTTGCAGTGGCCTTCGAATCCCCCACAGTGGGAGCGGACGGCGCCCGCCTGACGGTGACGGCGCGCCTCGCCGCCGACCTCTGCCTTCGTATCCAGCAGCCGGAGACGAGAAAGACGCAGCACGGCCTGCAGCACTCGAAGGGCACGATCCAGTGCTTCCACAATAGCAAGCAGATCAACAAGTTGCGCTTCAGCAGCGACGAGGCCGAGTGGTGCTTGGACTTTGCGCTGCTGCTGCTGCTCCGTTACGAGGAGTGAGCCCCAGTTTTGGAGATACTGAGATATGAACTTTCATTTTAACCCGCTATTAGGTAGTGGACAAACCGGAACCAGTATACACAAAAGGCCCATTGCAAATTCACATGCTCCTCTCAGGGCACACCCAGTGACTGAACAGCACAGTCCCGACAATCAGCACATGGTTCGAAACAAGCACCGCCGTAATCTGTGTCTCTCTCCCCGACGCCCGCACAGCCCCGATGAGCTCCAGAATTCTCCGAACGTCCGCATTGATGCCCTTGTACCAGTAGCCCACTGCCTGCCGCAGAGTCTTGAGCAGCTGCTCGTACTCCTGGCTCTTATGAAGCGCGCGCGAGAATTCGAGACGCTGGCCGAGCCCGGCCGTCATAGTTCCGATGCGCTCGTTCGTGTACGGGTCGTACCACGACACCAGGGCCTCGTATGTGCACGCGTAGCTCCACACCGCCACTCGCTCGACGGAGCGCTGCCGCACAGCAGAGCGATAGACGGGATCCGACGAAGGGATCTCGCTTACTCCCTTGTCGCGAAGCAGCTGCTCGATGTGCGACCGAAACAGGGCGCGCTTCTCGCCGCTCTCCACCCAGCAGCGCCACCCGCGCTCGCGAACAAGGGCGAGGCAGTTGTCGAACCCGCCCGATTTCCGCTCGGCGATGAGGAAGGCCTGCAAAGGGCGTGAGCACAGAGCAAACGGAATCTGCAAAGATCACGAAACCTTGCAAAAGTTGACAGGCGATCGGAGGTTGAGCACATCGCGCACGCTGAGCGGCAGGATCCTAAAGAGGCTTACTTTCTTGACCACCTTCTGACTGAATAGGCTCAGGATCGCAGTGCGGTGCGGGATTTCGGCACGAAATAGGCGGCACACCGACGAGAGCATGCCCAAGTGCTCCTTGTCCAACAGACCCCAGAAGTCGGGGCTATTCAAGAGGACAAGCCATGAGGAGTTCATATGGGATGTGTATTTTCAAAAACATTCTTTTTTCCGAGTGTAACAGTATATAAATTTCTTTTTCTTGTGATGGCCGTGCTTCATGAGCTCGTGCCTGCACCGCACTCTGGTCGAAGGTTCCTGTGCCGAGTCGGAATGTGTATACGGGCATGATGTGTGTGGATTGTGCCGCAATTTCATATACGAGACGAAATTGAGCTGCCCAGAATGCGGGAAAAACGTATGCTTGCGGTGCTTCCCGCAGTGCCCGCCAGACATCGGGTTCACACTTTATTTGGCTACATCACACAAACATTTTCTGCTCAGCAAGTACAAGGAAACGCCTGAGAGCGCCACCACCCTTTTCGTGCAAGAACAGCACAAGACTGCTGTATTTCTCGCACACAAAGAAAGGTCAGTGGATATCGCCAAACTGGACTTGGCGCAGGCATCGGCACGCTTGGCCCAGGCCGAGTCCGAGCTCAACGAGGCCACTGACCGCTTGGCGAAACTCGCTGTTCATTTCGAAACGACGCCTCAATGAACATGCGTCTTGAACACTCTCTTGCATTGAGCGACGCAATGAGCGTCCCACGGCAAAACGTCGCATTCCTGCTTCGCAGTCCACGCTACGTCGCTCTGCATACTTTCCTCATCCACCAAGAAACACGCGTCCATCTTTCTGCGTCTTTTGCTCAAAACAAGGCACACAAGCATCACAAACGCAAAAAGAGTGAGCGCTCCGACTGCATGCATCATTTCGAATCGCCTAGAGCATAAGCGTTATGTACACGCTTGCTTGTAAGGGAACCAAGCAACTCAAATCTGCTCAAATTTAAAATCGCAAACTTCCAAACCGAATCAAATTTAAAACCACCGGCCCGTAACCCGTTTACAGCTTTCGAATCGACCTAAATTTAAAACCACCGGGCCGGGTCCCGTTTACAGCTTTATCAAATCGATTCAAATTTAAAACCACCCGTTTACAGGATTCAATTTTAACCTATTATAAAACAAACCCGTTCGACTCACCTAAAACCAAATTTCTACAGGACGATTTCTCTATAAATACAAACCCCAAAACATCAGACTCCATCCCAAATGCCATCGCACAAGATCCTCAGAAAGCCCCGCATGCATCGCAGCGCCAGCAAGATCCAGGCCTACTGGCGCATGAGGTTCAGGTTCAGTACCACACACAAGATCATCCACCGGCAGATGTCTGGCGGAATGCAGACCGAGGTTGCCAAGGCCATGGCCTTTGAAACGCTCGTCGAAACCCTCAAGGAGAAGACCACCATCTCCAAGTACAAGGCGGCGCTGCGCCGCGTCCATATGCTCACCACCTTCCGCCACGGATCCCCCAGCTCGAGCCTCTGCGCCGAAACCGTCAATGTCCGTGTGGTGCTCGCTGGCTTCATGGTGGCGTACAAATCCACCAATGTCTTCGAATCCGTCGGGCCCCTCGAGCAGGCGCTGATGGAGAGCGCAACGCTGCTGATCGCCTCCTTCGAGGAAATCTGCAATCGCATCATGCACTGCCGCTCGTTTTCGAAGGTCCCTGCAGAGCTGACCAAGGACTTTCCGACCCTGCTGTTCAAGTACCTCAAGTGCTTCAAGGCGTGGAAGGTGCCGGACGAAGCCAAGCTCTCCTGCCGCATCAAGTGGGCCCTCGTGGCCCTGTATCGGTCCAAGGAGTATCTGTCGCCCAACGAGCCCCCCGATTCCAAGCTCCGCATCGATATTGAAGAGCAGACGCAGAGGCTCCGGTACAAGCTGCGCGAGATTTCCGGCGAAAAGGCGCTGCGCGAGTTTGACGAAAAGCACAAGATCACAGAGGCCTCCGTCGCGCTCCTTCCTTCCCAGAGCGGAGGCGCAGTAGTCTACGCCACTTTGCCAGGCAAGATCAGCAACCAGCAAATGGCCCACGAGCTTCTCATCGATCCCGGATTCCAGCTCACGGACGAAGGCGGGTGCGTCGTCGAACAAAACACCTACGACCGGATCCGCTCGACCTTTGAGCGCGCCTACTGGGACAGCCTCGTGGACGATTTGAAGCAGAAGCCGAACCCGTGCTACGTTCGGATCTTCCGTGTCTGCTGCGAGATCCGCGACTCCATTGTGATGCAGGGCAGGGACGAGGAGTCGCACGCCATCAGGGAAGTCCTGGACATCGACTTCATCCAGCAGCAGACGGAAGCGGGGCTGTGCGGACCCGAACGCTGCAAGGCGCTCATCGCCGGCGTCGTCGACATCCTCCGCCGCTTCCAGACGGTGAAGCGAAAGGAGAGCCTCGAGGCCGAGTGGAAGGCGCTGGAGGCCAAGATGGACGCGGCCATGGACGGCGAGCACGAGCAGGTCTTCTGCAACGGCTTGGAGTTCCTGATGGACCGCGTGCACCTCCTGCGCATCGACCAGTCCAACGCGCGCCTGCGCGTCGTCTCGCCCATCATCCGGACGCACGGCGTGAGCTACGAGCGCGAGCACTTCGACAACAAGCTCCAGGACGGCACCCTGACCCTCGAGCGCACCACGAGCTGGATCGACAAGTCGCTCAAGCAGCGCGGCGCCGACGGAATCCTCCAAGGACGGGCCGCGGACTACGTCGCAGCGCACGTGGACGCGATCTTTTTTCTGCTGACGGACCCGACCCCCATCCAGCTCCACACCACGCCGGAGACGCTGCTGTTCGACACGCACCATCTCCAGCGCATGCAGAGGGAGATTCGATACCTCACGGACGCAAGCACGATGATTGTGGCGCTCGCCTCCACCGCCCCGCGGGCTCAGCAGGTGACCAAGGGGCTTGTCGACCTGCTGCTGCCCGACTGCATCATCCTGGATCTCGAGGCGGAGGAGACTGTGCTCAAGCTCGACAACGAGCTGCTGGGGATCGAAGACGAGGCGACGCGGGCCCGCGCACGCCTGGCGCTGTTCCGCTGCATCCAGCCGTCGGATCCGGTCAGGCAGATCATGCAGCTGCGGGTGCACAAGCTCATCCACGGCATGATGACGAACAAGACGGAGCCGGTGCCGCCCACGATGCAGCCGCTCCTGCCGCGCTTTCACCGGACGGTTTCCAAGATCAATCGCATCGTGTTGGTCAACAGGACGGTGCACGCGCCCACGTACAACAAGCTGTTAAAGGAGGCGGCGCTGAAAATCAATAGGGCTACCGCGTGAGCGGGGTCTTATCGTCGCTGGACTCCTCCGAGAGCACCGACGTCATCTCGTTGGCAACTTCGTCCGTGCTTTTGATTAAATTAAGGCAGTGGTTGCTCTCCTCCTCGTACTTTCGCCTATTGACCTCTTTTCCGCGCAAGAATTTGAAGGTAGTGTAGCTGTTGACGAGCAGATCCGCAAACAGACGTATGAGCAGAAAGTCGACCTGGCTCATCAGAAGGCCGACAGAAAATACGCTCATGAACGCGCAGTAGACCGAGTAGAGCTGCAGAACAATGTAGCAGGTGAGTTTGCTGTAGGGAAGGTAGCGCGTTTTCTGGTCTTGGACAGTGTTGAGGAACCAGGGGCCCAGGCTATCGGAGAAGAAGTCGTTTACTATAGAGCTCAAAAAGCTGGCCACGGCGACCATCAGCCAGTCGTTCCATGTTCTTATCGTAAGGCTCATTATCTTGGTCGACTCCGAAGGGCCCACACGGATAAAATCGCTATGAAGCAGCCCTATGGAGCTGAAACCAATGAGCACAATCACCAGCCAGCACATCATGAGCGAAATCGCAATGCGTTTGTCGTCGAAGAGCGTATCTAATATGGACATTGGTGTCTCGCACGCGAAGACTCATTTATGTAGACAAAGAGTCATAATCCGACACACACGCTCATCGATTGTATTATTACTTGCCAGCACATCACGAGCGAAATCGCACTGTGTTTCCCACACACACGTTCATCGTTTGTATGATTCCTTGCGAACCAATGAGCATAATCATCAGCCAGCATATCAGAAGCGAAATCGTAATGCGTTTATCCTCGAAAAGCGAATAGAATATGGTCATCAGTGTCTCGCACACACAAACTCATTTATGTATAGACAAAGAGTCATAATCGGACACACACGCTTATCGTATTACTTGCGAGCACGCTTCTGCTCGACAACAGCATCTGCGGCCTTGCGTTTTTTGGAGCAATGCAACACGTGCTGCGAAGGCGCAGACGAAGCTGCATCCCCCAAGCTTATCGGGGGTATAGACTTCTGAAGCATCTCCAGACGGGCTCTGATCTCATCCAGCTCGTGTACACGCATGCCCTCTTCCACAACGGCATCAATCTTGAGCGCCGAAATGTCGCGCGGAGACGCGTCAGGGTTTGATTCTCCAGGTAGCGGGTGATATAACACAGGAAGCCGAATAAAGTCGCGGATGGACTTGAGGTCCTTCCATTTGTCTTCAAAGAGCTCTAAAAGCGGCGGCTCTCGTTCCATTGTCGAAGGCCAGTTCCAGAAAACAAATTTAAACAATTTTAAACCAGCCTTGTCAACAAAGCGTCAGCAGAAAATCCCTGACCGAATCCACCAGCGCCACCCACTCTTCGTTGCCTTCCCAATCCACGCCGTCGTGCCACCCGAGCCTCACATTGACAACGCCGCGCCGAGACACGGTCACGGTGCCCATATCAGGCTTGGCACGCCCCTGAGACAGGCGGAAGGAGTCCCAAGAATTGATGTAAAAAATCACCGCGTTGGACATCTCCTCGTGCCTGTGCAGATCGTCAGATGAAGGCAGAAAAAAAATGCATGCCTCGAACCTCATCATCACCCTGCACCACGAGAACCGGGACAGCATCTCCTCGAGCAGACAGCCATTCTGCACAAAAAGGTTGCGCCGCATGTAGGCCGTCGCGATGATCAGATAGGCCTTGAGAACAGGGGTCGACGGCTCGGAGACCAGACGCGAGACGGTGCTGTACACCCCCTCTCTGGACGTAGCGCCCTTGAAAATGAGTTTTCCACGAAGGAATAGCAGGTTTCCCGCCCTGAGGGAGTAGGCCTCGCGAAAGCAGCCCAGCGTGGACCGCACAGTGCGCCACGCGGGATGGCGGTCGCACAGCGTGGAGAGCCCTGTTGTCAACAGGTCAGAGGAGCCTCCAATACGCACAAAATACGGCCCACCTGCCACGAACCCGCACACATTGCTGATCTCAGTCCGCACACGATGCGGGTCAGGGAGGTCTGTGCACGAATACATGGAAACGGGCACCGAGGACCGAAGCAGCGGCTCCGGTAAAAAGGTGCACGAGGCCTCTGGCTTCAGGCGTATCACGCCGGA
>Ga0214172_1000155_pt1 | contig 38045 bp, 41 predicted proteins | sample TroBogEpilimnion_29_FD_153010 | JGI IMG/M metagenome (GOLD analysis project Ga0214172, IMG submission 153010) | Freshwater microbial communities from Trout Bog Lake, WI - 12JUL2007 epilimnion | ecosystem: Environmental > Aquatic > Freshwater > Lake > Epilimnion/Euphotic zone | place: Trout Bog...
GATATCAAAGTAATAGTTGCGTCTCCCGTAGTATCTGAAGGAGTAGATTTTAAGTATATCCGACAAATCCATATCCTGGACCCATGGTACAACATGGCACGAATAGAGCAGGCATTAGGCAGAGCTATGCGAACATGTTCACATGCGTTGTTACCATTTGAAGAACAGAACTGTACAGTTTATTTGCATGTGTGCAGGTATCCTAAGGGCAAGCAAGAAACGTTTGACGAATATATTTACCGCGAGTTCGTAGAACAAAAAGCGATCAATATAGCGAAAGTGAAGAAAGTGATTATGGAATCTGCGATGGATTGTGATCTACAAAACTCGATCAACAGTTTGCCTGTAGACTGGCTGAACCAAACAGTTCCACAAAAAAGAGTCCAAGACGGGGAAACGCTCAAACTTTCATTGCAAAGTATGTTTGCGCCAACGTTTTCAGACAGCATATCAACGATTGAATGTAAACTAACTCCATCCGATGAAGATGCGACGCACGTTAGACCTCTTTCTGCAATACTGGACGTGAGAGACGAATTGTTTGATAAGTTAATTACGTTGTTCACAAAGAAACCCATATGGAATCGCAAAGAGTTGGTGAAACAGCCTGAGTTAAAGAATTATAGTCCAGACGTGGTTCTGTTCTTGATCCAGAACGCGATAGAAACTCCTTTGAAATTGAAAGACGGATATTTGGAATCAAAGGGAGATTACATAGCGTATGCTACAGGAAAGAACCAGACGATGATAGACCGTATACTGAAAAAACAGGAACCAAAAGAGTTTGAGTTACCTAAATTCAAAGTTGAAGAAGACGAAGAAATTGAAACTCCAAAACTTGAATCTAAAAGGGATAAATTGCCAGAATATATACGCAAGAGGTTTAGTGTAGACTTACAAGATTGGTATATCGTTGACGCTGTTCTAACTTCAAAAGAAAAAGTGAAGTTCTTGACTACAACGAATTGGGACAAACCATACTCTGCACCTTTGAAAGCAGGAAGAATATACATTTTAGGTCTCAATACGGTTTACGACGAAAACTTTAAACTTATTGTTCCTGTAGGGGAGCAGTTGGATGCATACAACGAATGGAAACGTAATTTAGAAGACAAGTTCGTTGAACACAAAAACGATTTTTATGCTTCTATGAAGAACGATAACTTAATTTTTAATTTAGAAACACATACACCTGAAGTCAAAATAGCGGTAAGAAGAAAGAATATTGGAGGTCAGGCATGTTCATCTTACCATGAAGAATGGATGAACAATTTTTCAAAATGGTTAAGCGGAGAAGGGTTTCCTCCTCAAGTGACTGTGAAAAAAGACAGATGTTTATGGTTGAATTTCTTGGTACGAGAAGCTATAACTGCAAAAAAGCAGGGAATATATTGGATCACTCCCGAAGAATATTCTGTATTGAACGAACGAGGCGACAGAAACAAAGAATTTCGAGAACGTCTAAAGTAAAAACCGATTCTAACAAACCTTGCGAATAAACAACAAAATGGATCCGTTATTTGAACGTCGTGAAATGGTGAAGAAGGTCCGTATAGATTCCAAGTTCATGCAAGAAAAAATGGATGCGTCTATACTAGCTCAGCTAAAAATGAACTACGAAGGAATGTGTTCGGCCGAAGGGTTCATTGAACGAAACAGTATTACCTTGGTAGAATACTCTTTGGGACGAGCTAATTTCATCAGAGGAGGAATAGATTACGATGTAAAATTTCAAGCAGACGTGTGTTATCCTCACCCTGGCCAACATTTGAAGGCAAGAGTGACGGTCAGAAGCAAGGTTGGAATCCATGCAGAGACACCTCCAATAAAGGTACTGATTCCTCGGGATTTATATATCGGAAACGAGCAGTATGCGGAAGTGAAAGAGGGGGAAGATATAGAGTTTGAAGTAGTAGGAAGTCAGTTCAAGCAGAAGGATACTGAAATCATAGTGGTAGGAAAATTGATAGGTGTATCAGAAGAGCCAAAAGAGGAAGTGAAAGAAGAAAAGAAGGAAGAAGAAATCATAGCGCCTGCAGTAGAAGGAGAAAAGAAGGTCACGATTGTATCGCAAACGGAACCGGAAAAGAAGAAACGTAAATTGAAGAAGGGAGCAGGAGAAGAAGTTACGTTCTCAACTCTTCCTCCACCACCTGAATAACTTAAACGAAAAGCAAGTAATCAGACAAATGAACACTTTTTCACGAACCACGAAGGAATTGTTGAAAGAACAATTAGATAAATTAGAAGCGAATGAACACAAACAAATTTTTGAGATTATAAAGCGTCATACTGAACAATACACAAAGACGCAAACAGGTATACTTGTATCAACAAATGTACTCAATGACGAATGTTTGAACGATATACAGACATACGTCAATTTTTGCTTGGACCAACGCAAGAGAATGGAAGAAGACATGAAAACACGTAAAACATATGAACAAATGATGACAGAGTAAAAACGGACTGGTTTTAATCATGATAAAATATAATAGACAATGGAGATAATCACGAAAGAAGTGATTACTTCGATCAGTGGGTTTATAACCACTGCGAAGAGAGACGACAAAGCAGAAGTAGAATGTAAATTACTTTCAGGAAAAATTCAAACTAAGGATGTTGCAGATAGATTGATGAAGACCATACAAGGTCTTTCAGTTGGACCTGTAACAGAGACACAGACCATGACGTTTTCGTATACAGAAGATAATATTCGCGTGAACGTGTTGGGACCAGCCAATATCCAAAAAGTAATTTCTATGAATTCGTTCAGTGGAGTGCCTTTAAGTGTAGAGCGCAAGCAGCCTTATTACAGTGATCAACGCAGGGACGTTATTGATATTTCGGAAGCCAGTTCAAAGATTACGTTACGTTCGGAAACGCAACTACGTAAAGACTGGGACGGAAATCCAAATAATCCAAAGACGCATGTCAGACTTATTCATCGCAGATCATTCACAAGTGCAAGTGAACTGTTTCGTATAGATTTCTCAATGGTGAAATCTCGTGCAGTAAACGCGAAGATGAATTTGAAAACTTTACTTAAACAACAACCAAAATACGAGCTGGAAATTGAGTTCCTGAAAAAGGACACAGAAGTAGATTCAGAATTGGTGGTTGAAGATTTAGTGAAGGTTATCATGCTTTTGTTGCAATCATATTACCAAACTGCATTTGTATTACCAGTTTCGGATCTCCAACGATACGAAGAAGAGTTCAAGACATCTGGAAACGTCTTCTTCAATCCGGTAACAATGATGAGACGTCATATTCGTCAAGACATTCCACACAATATTTCTAAAGGGTATACTGTCACAGTAAAAGCTGATGGCGAACGTGCGGGATTGTATGTGGCGCGTGATCGTAAGTTGTTGAAAGTAACAAAGCGATCTGTTACATGGACGGGAATCACTGCATCGTCTGATGCGCATATGGGAGACTTTATGGACGGGGAATACATCTTGGACAAGAATCTGTTCTGTATATTTGACGCATACCGATTCAAAAGCAGAGATACCAAGAGTTTGCCTTTAATGAAGACAGACGAAGATGTGTCTACTAATACGAGATTGGGAGTTGCAAAAGCGTTTGTAGAATCAATTAAAACAGATTTCGTTACAAGTCCATCATTGATTCCTTTACGCATTGAAACCAAACAGTTTCTGGCGGGAGACGGGCCAAGTATGGAAGAAGCGATCCGAACGATTTTGAATACAGAATACGAATACGAAAGAGACGGGTTGGTGTTTACTCCACGTGAATCAGGTGTAGCTCCAGGCGAGTTTCGTAAAGGAAATTATACTTGGACGCAAGTTTACAAATGGAAACCTGCTGATCAGAACAGTATAGATTTCTTGATTACTTTGGACGAAAAGGAAGGGTATGATCCAGTAAGAGACGTTCCGGCCAAAGCAGGACAATTGTATGTTGGACGTAGTTCTAATGACGACAATATAGTGTATCCTCGAGAAACCATGACGGGCGAGTACTCTCCTCCGGCAGTACACGAAAGTGTAAAGGAATTGATGCAAAGAAATACACGTATTCCTGCTATTTTCCAACCTTCGTTGCCGCGCGATCCTGATGCATACAAAATCACAGTTCCAATGAACGATAAAGGTATTCCCGTAGACATTGACAACAATAAAGTAGAAACCAATACGGTCGTTGAATGTGTGTATGATGTAGAAACGAAGCAATGGAGTGTGTTACGAACAAGACACGACAAGACTTTTGAGCTCAGAGTCCAGCACCAAGCTCAGTTTGGAAATGATGTATCTGTAGCCGAAGAAATTTGGACGAATATACATGTTCCTGTAACGGAAGAAATGCTGACTTCGTTCATGTCTGCAGACGTAGGAGAGTTGTTGGAAGACGATTACTACCGCGACGATTTGAAACGATCAAGCCGAGTGTTTGACGACGTTTACACTTTCCACAATCGTGTAAAAGACGAACTTTACCGCAAGAACGTAGAAAAGGGCAAGGCATTGCTTGAACTAGCAATGGGCCGAGGCGGGGACTTGCCTAGATGGAGACGTACTGAACCATCAAAGGTTGTGGGAATAGACATTTCGTTGGCGAACATCACATCGCCAAAACAAGGAGCGGCAAGCAGATACTTGAACGCCAAGAAGAAGTATCCTTACATGTATTTACCTCCTGCACTGTTCCTTGAAGGCGATATCACGTTCTACCCTTTGCTTGAACAAAAAGACAAGTATATGCCAATACTTCTGGGAACGGAAACGGCACCAACAGAATACTTGGAACAGTTCAAGGGATTACAAGAATTTGATGTGATAAGTTGTGAATTTGCTATTCATTACGCATGTGAATCAGAAGAAACGTTCCGTAATTTTGCAAAGAATGTTCATAAGTATGGAAAAGAACGATTCTTCGGAACGTGTTTGGACGGTCAGGCAGTGTACTCTTTATTGCTTGGAAAGAAGACGCAATTGTTCGGAAACGAGAAACAGGTAGCTGGAGAGTACACGAAGTTGTACGAAGACAAGGAAACATGGACGGACGAATTTGGATTGGGAATGCGAGTTTACCTTGAAAGCTTTGACAAACCTGCAACGGAATACTTGGTTCCGTTCGATAAAGTTGTAGAAATCTTGAAAGAGTATAACTACGTATTGGAGGAAACGCATATGTTCTCGGAACTTTACCAGCAACAGAACAATATCCGATTGACCGAAGACCAGCAAGTATACTCGTTTCTGAACCGCACGTTCTCGTTCAAGAGAGTTGCAAGAGTTGAGAAGGAAGAACCTGAACCTGAACCAATACCTGAAGAAAAGAAGGAAGACGAAGAGAAATCAAAACTTAAACTGAAGAAATCCGAGAAAGAACCTGAACCTGAACCTGTGTTGTTCAATGTAGGAGACGAAACTGGAGGGGAATATTCATGGTTAAGTAATGACGCAAAGAAATCAATTGAAATTGGCGGAGTGACGTATCCTACAGTGACACATTACTACTGTGCAATGGAAGCATTGGAAGCAAAGAATGATGAATACTACAACAAGATCATGAAAGCTAAATCTGCCAAGGCAGCAAAGGCGTATGTGAAGAAACTGGAATTTGATCGAGAAGAATGGGACAAGAAGAAGGAAATTGTAATGGAAAAAGGCGTAAGAGCCAAATTTACCCAGCATCAAGACCTTCGTAAGAAGCTCCTTGAAACGGATACTAAACCATTAGGATACGCTGATGCGAGAGACGCTTATTGGGGAATAGGTACAAGTAAGGAAACAGACAAGGCCAAATCTCCATCAAAGTGGCGAGGACAGAACAAGTTGGGAAAGATATTGCAGGATATCAGATCTAAGTTGAAGGAGGAGGCGGTGGGGGAGGTAAGTACTCCATAGAAGGAATGCTTAAAGGACGCTGACTTTCATCGGTTCTTACAGGTAGTGGTGTAAACACATTACGACCTGAAGTGAACTTGGTGGTATCGCGATTTTTGTTATTTATTATGAATGGCGGAGGAGCAGGTGGAGCAGGAAGTAAGTCGCGAGACGAGAATCTTTGGGACATGCGTAACATTTCAATGGTAGGTTGGGGCATGGTAAGTGATCGTTCTTTTCTTGCAGGCGTAGGATTGAAAATAACAGGTTCATCGCCTACATACATGGTTCCTTGATCTGGTTTTTCTTTTGCGATATTGAAAGGATTGGAAATAGTTGTAGGTTCAGAGATTATTGCCTTTGGAGTTCGGCGTCCGATGACGTAAAATGACACACCGCCAACAATCAACAATCCAATGACTGCAATGCCGCTCACGGCTCCTACAACTGGACCTACAACTGAGGAATTATCTGGGACTACTGCAGCAGCTAAAGGAACGTAATTTTTACTTTGACTCACAGAGTACGAAGGAGTTATTGTGCCGGTAAATGAGATGGATGTAGTAGAAGTTCCGCTGGAAGAAGCTCCTGAACTCAAAGAAGCGGTTCGGGTTCCAGTTATGGTGCCAGTGCGAGTTGAAGTGTAAGATATAGAGGCAGTTCTAGTTCCTGTATTTGTATCTGTAGGTGTGCCAGAGGACGTAAGTGTTCGAGTAAGAGTGGCAGTATTTGTCCCAGACAAAGAAGCAGGGCGAGTTCCTGTTGCGGTTCCTGAGGAAGTAGCAATTGCGGACCGAGTAGCGGTACCAGTAGAAGTAGAACTAAGAACGGCAGACCTGCTGCGAGTGTCAGTGGAAGATCCAGTAGAAGTAAGAGTGCGAGTAGCGGTGTCAGTAGGAGACAAAGTATTAGCGACCGAACGAGTAGATGTTCCAGTAGCAGTAGGAGTTCCCGTAGGTAAGGCCCGACTCCGAGTAGTTGTTCCTGTGCTTGTTGGTGTTGGTAAAGCTCTTGAACGTGTAGATGTTCCTGTAGCAGTTGCAGTTCCACTTACCGAAGCAGCGGCTCTTGAGCGTGTAGAAGTTCCAGAATACGTTCCTGTTCCAGTAGTAGTTCCAGTATGAGTAAGAGTACCAGTACCGGTAGATGTTGCGGTCGGTAAAGCACGACTCCGCGTAGCTGTCCCAGTTCCTGTGGATGTTGGTGTTGGTAATGCCCTTGAACGTGTAGCTGTTCCTGTGCTTGTTCCTGTAGATGTTGGTGTTGGTAATGCCCTTGAACGTGTAGCTGTTCCTGTGCTTGTTCCTGTAGATGTTGGTGTAGGTAAAGCATGACTCCGCGTAGATGTTCCTGTGCTTGTTGAACTTGCAGATGCAGGAGCTCTTGATCTTGTAGCAGTTCCTGTTCCAGTACTTGTTAGTGTTGGTAAAACACGAGTCCGTGTAGCTGTTATAGTGTCAGTAGGCGAAGCAGAAGTTCCGCGAGAACGGGTTATCGTCCCCGTACTCGTAGAAGTCAGTGTTTGCGAGTTTCCTAAACTCAATAAATAAACCAAAATGACGAACAATCTCATTTTCTTTAAGTAAGGAAATTCCGTTTAATTGGTATTATGTAGGTAATGAAAATAGATAATTTGAAAACGTAATAATACCACTAGGCCCTGATGCAGTAACAGTTATACTGTATATATTACCTGTAGAAAGCGGCGTTCCTGTAAATGCAGATTTACCAATAGGTAGCATTTCTTATTATGGGGTATTAAAAACTTCGAAATGAACCTGTAAACTTACAACAATGTTGGTTTGAGTTAAAGGATCATAATTAGTAAATGGCGTTTTAAGAATTAAATATAAATAATATGTTGTGCCACTAAGTAAAGATCCTACATTTATAACTTGTGAAGTTGTGAAATCTTGTGAATATACTTGCATAAATGGACTAGCTTGATATATCTGTATATTGTAAGAAGTTACAGGAAGAACATTATCTCCAGAAGGTAATGTTACGAGATTAATACTGATATTATTTGAATCAATAACCGTTACAAATTGATCTGGGAAAGGATTGTCAATATTACTTACTACAGATCTAGATGGACCAACAATAGTTTGTAGATCACCATATGAATCTACACCTTCACAATGCACAGAATAAACTGTTCCTTTTACTGGAGTGAAAAAAACCGTTGATGTATTAAAATAAATAAGGTTATTTTTATAATCAAATCTTTGAAAATTACCAATGTTAGATGTTATAGATTGACTGCCATTATAAAAGATGTAAGTGTTGTAAGTAGCTGCTGGATAATTTGGATTAGGATGACCACCTATAGTATAAACAGAAAACGCGAAACCAGAACCAAATGTATAAAAATCTTGAATTTCTAGTTGTGGAGGTGCTGGAGGGGAATAAGGTTTAGGAATAGTTAATATAAAAGGATTAGACGACTCAGCGCTATCTAAAAATGTTTTTGTTGTATCTTTAGCAGTTATATATGCATTGTAAGTTCCAAACGGGAGAGATTGTGTATTAATAGGACTTGTAGGTCCATAAAACCCGTAAGAATCACATCTAATGAAATACAAATTTGCATATGAAACAGTGTTAAAAGAAATATCGTATCCTATATTTTTCCCAATAACATAACTAGTTATTGAAGGTATATCTAGAGTGGTTGTGAAACTAGAAGTAGGGCCGTAAATTTGTATAGTATCGGAAGCTACTATATAAGGATTATATGTACTTGCAGGACTTAATGATAGAACTGAAACAGGACTAGATGTAATAGTTTCATTAGTGACAGATTTTATATTTATGTTATTTATTTCAATGTATCCTGTAGAATAAGTTACCATTGGTATATCGATAAGCCAATCTGTATAGTTTGTATGTGTAACGTTCATATCAAACACAATATTGTCGTCTACTTTCCAATATATGTGAGTAGAAATTACATAAATGACAAAATTACTATTATAAGATCCAGCTGCTCTAAAAGTAGTCCCGTTATCTGTACTGTATTCAGGTATACCATAAGAGTTTAGTCTTATTTGGAAATAATAAGTGTCTCCATAAGTTATTAGACCAACATTTACATAATTACCGGTGTATAAACTTGTTAAATGAGCTACATTGAACGAAAAATATACATCATTATTAATTGTTGAAAATGATTCTTTTGACTGAACATAATCTGAAGACCCTTGTAAAATAACATCAGATGATGAAACTATAGTTGGGTTACCAACAAGTTTACGTAATATAAAACTAACCGAAGGGTTCGTCAAAAATAAAGTGTATGAACTTACATTTGGAAGAGTGTTAAAGTAAATAAGACCACTGTTGTTTGTGGGAGTTATATTTAAAATATAAGGAGAATAAGTTGGATATGTTCCAAAATTATAAGAAACTGTTGCACTATCTGGATAAGTATTTGTAGTATCTTGTGCCGTAAGTTCAACGTTATAAAGCGTTCCTGAAACTAAATTTGAAATAGTTACTGGACTGCTTGTTGCATAAATAACAGTGTTTTTGTACTTTAATTTATATCGATTTGCATGTTGGATAGTATTAAAATAAATAATTAAACTTGTTGAATCAGGGTAACATTTGGTATATGAAGGAGTAGATAATCCACTTTTTAATGAAGTAATATTTCCTTGAGCGTTTCCTTGTCCATCTGAAGTATTTACTTGAAAACTATATGAAGTAGCATATGCTAAAGCAATATTTGTAAATACATTTGTAGACGATGTATATGAATGCGTAGTTGTATCTGGATATGTAACAATTAATGTATAAGACACAATATTTGGTGAACTTGTAACATAAATATCAAAAAGTCCTCCTTGTTTTGAAATTATCTTATTAACAACTGAAAGAAATAACGAAGTATTTACATTAACAGCGTTTTCATCACTGTCACCATATATGTTCGAAGTATCGTGTGCTACAATTCCTATACTATAAAGAGTATTTTGAGTTAATCCCGTTATTGTAACTGGACTTGTATTTGTAGATGTAAACAGATTAGTATTTAATAAAATATTGTAAATACTAGCATGAGAAACTGTTGTAAAAGATACAACTGCAGATGTATCAGTAAATGAAACTAACGAAATAGAAGGAGATGCTAAATTTGTAGCAATATTGAAAGGGTCACTAATACTTGCATTAAAAGAAGTATCGTTCGCTTTTCCTGAAGTAAATAAACAAGAGTATATTGTACTAATAGATAGCCCTGTAACTGCTATTGGATTTCCTCCAGTAAACGAAAAACTATTATCGGTTGCAATAACTCCGTAAATGTATCCAGGAGTAGATGGAGTAAAATACACATCAATACTGTCATTATGACTGACGTAGTTAGTCACTTGTGACTGTAAATAAGCAGTCTTAAAAGAACTTGTGCCGCTTTTCATATCGAGATAAATATTCCTTGAATCATGGAATGTTAAGTAGGCATGTTGAGATGTAGCTGCAGGAATACCTGTTAAATCAATTGTAATATTTCCACCATACGATTTACTTGTTGTTACTCCGTATTCTACAGATGTGGCAATAAGGGTATCGTGTTGAATATTTAAATAAGACTGACTATCGAGAGTCATCACAGTTGGTGTTAAGTATACATGTGTGTCTTTTGCATTAACTGCAGTAATGCTAAAAGTACTTGTATATAATATGATTTTGAATTGATATATTTGACTAGAAGGATATGTTGATGTAGTATCAACAGCTTGGATGGTAAATATATAAATTGGATGTATAGTGTTAAGCCCAGATGATATTGTAAGGGGAGACGTATTTGTATTAACTACAGTAATAGGAGGTGGATCAGGATAGTAGAACGCAATTAAATCTTCTCTCACGTATGTGATTCTATAACTTACATTTTGGGTGTTCAATGTTTGAAAATAAATAGATACATTTGTACCAGAAGAAGATGTTTGGTAATTTGTTGGAAGCGGTGTATCTAAATTAGTATTAAAACTGTATGGAGAACCTGTAGAACTATGATATCTTCCACCTGGAATAGCGTTGGCTGTGACGACAGCAGAGTAGGAAGATGCCGGCGATAATCCAGTTATTACAATAGGAGACACGTTACTATTTACAGTTAACCCATTAACAGTTAATGTATAATTTGCAGCACCTACTGAAGATACTATAAATGATACTGTAGCAGTTGTAGATGTAGTAGTAACGTTAGTTATTGTTGGAGAAGTTAAAACTATAGGAGCAGGTAAAACGTTAAAAGGTTGCGGTGGTCCTCTAACTAGTCCACGACTTTTGTATACCTGCGGAATGTTATTCAGAGCCGGCATTCTCTTTGTAGTATTCAGCATATGAAGTTATAGGAGCAGTAGCCGAAGCAGTAGTTTCTTCTGCAGTTTGCCCAACAACTGGAGACACATATTTATTGAATAATTTATTACCGATAATTCTGGAAGCTTGATCTTCTGTCAGTTCTCCTGTTTCAACTTGACGACGTAATTTAAGCATTTCAAAGAACGTTCCGTCCAATTTTCCTTCAATGTGCATTTCAAAGATGGTAGGAAACTGGTTATACAAAACCTGGTTTTCAGCAACAACTTTTTCGCGAAAAGAAGAAGAATTTGTTACACGCAACCCTTTGTGTTTACGCATACTGTAATCCATATCTCTTACCAAAGCTTGAATTTGTATAGAATTCAATGAGGCCATTTTATTCTTATTTCTGCGTCATATATTAATATGGAATTTAAAACGGACCCTGTTACGGGGAAAATGACAGCAGCAAACGTTCCCAAAGCCGCACCTCCACCAATCCAAAAGATATCCGGAAGTATAGCTCAAGCAGCTGCACAAAAAACTACCACAGACGCGGCAAACGCAGCCGCTATCCATAAAGCCTTGGGAGCCGGACAAAAAGGAGCAGGGAGACGTAGAAAGTATATAGGCGGAGCAGAACAAAACGTAACACCTCCTCCCTTACCTACTGCTAATTCTATTGCCGGAGCAAACTCTGCCGACGTTCTTAAAAAATTGGTTGATGCTCATACACAAGTTAAGGCATCGTCTGCGTATGATTCACTGGCTAAGGCTCAACCAGTCAAAGTAGGTGGATTTCGTTTGGTTGGAGCAGAAGATTTATACCCAGGAAGCGGTACAGAACCAGATACAAAAGGTAGACGTAAGACAAAGAAAAAACATGGACGCCGTATCAAAAGGACTCATCGCAGGAAGCGCAGCAAGTCTCGTCATTTACGTCGCAGGAGCCGTCGCGCTGTTTAGTGGAAACTGGGAATCCATGAGCTCTCCTTATATTTTATACATTTGGCTTACGATACTTACTGGACTAGCAATTGGACAGGCTGTATTGTCGGTGTTCGTAATACTTGAGCTTGTGGAAGCGCCAAAGCAAACAAATGCAGTAGTTGTGTGATGAATTCAGGGGTTTCTTCTTGCTCGGTAATCCCAGTCAATATGATTTTTCCAGTTCTGAATACTTTAGCAGTCCAATTTTTAGGACCGATGCGAATTTTGACGCCAGGATACACATCGGGATCGTATGCACATGTAATATTTACGTCTCCTAAGTTGCGAATATTATTATAAAGAGCTTCTCGTGGAACTGTTTGGTTCGAGGAAAGTTTGGTAGTGTAATTCATAAGCACAACACGTTTGCGTAAGATTTCATACATTTCAGGACAATCAATAATTGAATGACGACACCTGGTCCAAAGAACGTTCAACAAAATATCAATTGATCTAGTTGCATAAGATTCATGAAGAATACCTGTTAAATGAAACACTCCGTTCTGGAATATCTTAATCGTGATTTCTTTTTCAGGAAGTGTTCCATCACCATTATTTAGAATAACGATGGTGATAGAATTATGACAAAATCCTGTTGTGCTTGTAGGAGGAGCATCTTTCTTGACTCGTCGTTTAATTTTGTCTCTTTTGCTTTCACCTCGTTTTGCTACGCCTCGCTTTTCTACTTTGATGATAGAGTTTTCAAGAGGTAAATCGGACATTATAACATCAGTGTTAAATTTCAGGTTGGTGTTGTAAAGTACAACCATCGTTGATAGTATTGGGGGATCCATACTGATTTAAAGGGCATTTTGTGTAAACTATTTCAGTTCCGTTTTTCCAGGAGAACGGTATGCTGTCTACGTATTTGCACACAACTGCAACGGGAAACTTGCGGAACAGTTTTCTTAATTGAACCTGATGTGGCCCTTCAAGCATCCATCCGGGTTCCAAATAACCCAGAAACACACAACAATCTGAATGATGGTCCACAACCGCCAACCCTTCTTCTGCTAATTTTGAAGCAGGAACAGTGGATAAATCTAAAAAGGTTGACTTGCCATACGTTTCTTTGAAAAAAGACTTGAACGTATGGAAATCTTGGATATCGGTGCAGACATACAACATTACTTAACTAACTTCCAGAATCCTTAAATTAAAAAGCTCCAGGACGTTGAGGATCGTTAATCTTCAAATGAGCAGGTGCGCCAGCAGGAATTTGGTATTTACCAGGAACAGGTTTAGCTGAAGTTGTTCTGACGTTGGTGTCATTCTTAAAAATTTGATAGTTTTGTGGACGAGCAAGTGCAGCACCAGCCTTGTATTGTGGATTGCCTCCGAGAGCACCAAGGTCCTTTCCAGGTGCCAAGTCTCCCTTGAGAGCATATTGACCACCTCCTTGCGATGGTCTTGGACTGTACATGATATGAGGATTTTCTGCAACGAATCCGTGATTTGCAGCACGTGAAGTGCATAATCCTGGATCTCCTTGGTTACGAATAGTGTTGTCTACAAAGAGATTAGGTCCCAAAGTATTAGGATCATGTTGTTCTCCGACACAAGAAACCTTTTGTCCTTGTGTTTTACGCAAAAAGTCTGAAGACGATTGAGGAGGAGCGGCAGGATTTGTAATAGCGTTACATTGAGCTGTTCCCATAAATGTAGGGTTCACAATAATACCGCGTTGGTAAGCTGCATCAGTTCTAATTGCTTGAGAACCTAGATAAGCAGTGAACGCAGAAGCAGGACCCGGTCTTCCAGTGTTCTTCAAGTTTGAGGTTGTTGGGTGGTTTAAACCTCCGTAGGACATATCGCTGGACTGGAGTGTAGTTCCGTAAGCCTGGCCATTAGTAGGAAAATCCTGGGACGCAATCATTCTCACCTTTTGAGTGAACATGGAAGCATCTGTAGGTTTTTTGGTGTTCAAAATAGTTGGCTCCGATGCTAATTTACTACGGAGATAGACCGAATAGGACATTTGTCTTTATAAACCATTTTATTATAACAAATCAACATGTGTCAGTATTTTTGTGCGACAACACATTTTCTTTATCTTTAGTTCATCTAAAGCCTTACCTTCTGCTGTTTTTGTGGTTGTTGGAGTCAAGTATTCCATTTCAGTCACACCGCGCCCTTCCTCACTTCTGTATTTCTTTACCAATTCGAGGTAAAGGATATAACGTGAAGAAATCCAAGGATTATTGCAGGTCCAACAACAAATTGGGATAATCATCTTTGTTATTCATTGTCTCAGAATCTCTATATTCGTTTTTATCATAGAAGAATAAGGATGTGGAGTGATTCTACGACGGCATTAATTACCGTGGGCATATTGCTCGCGGTGATAGCAATAAACCATTTTTCGTTTGTTTTGTTAGAAGCTTTATTGGCCCTGACTCGTCCGGGAGCTACAGTTTTGCTTCTCTCGGCCGTGGGTTACTTGATGTACAAAAACTATATCTACACCGGTCTCGCTTTGGCGGTCATGGCAGTATACTTATTGAAGGATTTATGGTCTAAGTATCCTCAATCGGACGCCCGTCGTTTATACAATGAACAAGCTCTTGACCAACGTCGGTTTGATCCTCGTTACAGTGTAGACTTGCAATGGGGTAACAAATCAGTTACACATGACAAACCATCTTTGTATTTTCAAACCGGTCAACCTAAGTTATTAGTATTTCCACCAAGCGCAGAAGTCTTACACGAAATGTGTGGATAATCACCAACGAATTTTTAGTTCAGAAACGCTCCAAAATTCAGATTTAGGCTTTTGACCTTCAATCGGAGGCAAACGTCTATGTATAATGAAGGGCAGAACGCCGTCTTCAACTTCTCGTTCGGCTACGTTGAACACAAATGCAGGATCTGATGTAAGAATTCCGTCTAACGGGATCAACGGGCGAGCTCCGTCTGCTATTTGTTGAGCACGTGTTCCGATCAAGCAAGTATATTCATATTTAGTGAAATACGGTTCAGTGACACGGTCTTCTTTCAAAGAATCTACAACTGTTTGTCGTTCGACAGCTAAGACTTCAGGATGGATAATGCGGGATTGAAAACGTAGTTCTTCCATTGTTGTTGATTAAGTCTATTTTATTTAGATACTTTACGTTTTTGAGTAACGAATTTCGGTTTTTTACCTAGACATGAAAAACGCTTGATTGTGCGTCCACGGTTATGAAGCATGGATTTGACACAAATAGCGATAGCTGCGGATTCAGTGTTTTTGCCCTTCAGTTTCTTCTGGACGGCTTTGATGCACTGACAGAACTTACGACCTCGAGTGACCATTATTATGTAGCGCGAGAAGCTTGTTGCCACATGATGCCACAGTTAATACACTGGTACGCCCAAACTAAATTTTTTACGTCTAGTTTCATACCTCGCACGTCCCATAGTGCCCCTGCTTTAGAGGGACACTCGGAATTTGAACAGGCAATATTTGTGAATCTGGGGAGAGCTGCATCAAACTTGATGTAAGGATTCAAGCTCAGTTTAGTGACTTTGTCTTCTCTTAAGTTGTGTTCATACACAGGTTTGCCTTTATCTATAGTCTTAGCTTCTCCGCATTCTTCGCAAATAATAACAGCTGTTTTTTCACCATCCACGACCCGTTCCTCGAACGTTGTCAATAAACGCTTGCACACCGAACAGAATTTATCCATCTTTACCTTACTTTTACACGGATTCTATAAATTCATTTTTAATCACTGTTCGTTTAAAACGGATCGTTCGCCAAAAAGTTATCTTGCCTCAACACACGCAATGACAGAAGCATTAACATTACGTAAATTTCTAGAAGACCATAAATCTGACGGAACATGGACACATACATCCCTCGCAGGAGGTAAATACTTCATTGGAGAAGATGAAATGGATACATTCTACACACTTTACACTGAAAGCATGGCTGACGATGAAAAACAGTATTTAGTAGAAAAAACCACAGACGTTGGCCCGCTTCGTATAGATTTTGATTTCATTTACGACCGAGATAAATGCGAACATAAACATCTTCATACGAGGGAACAGGTCTGCAATTTCGCAAAAGCATATATGGCTGAAATCAAGAAGTATGTAGAAGTTCCAGAAAACGTTAAGTTGTATATCATGGAAAAACGAAAACCTACTTTGGACGTCAAAAAGAACAAACTGAAATCAGGTATCCATATTGTGGTTCCCGATGTATGCACTCGTAAGTTCGTAGAACAACGTGTAAGACGAGCATTGTTGAACACCATGGACGAATACTTCAGCGGTCTTCCTTTGCATGAACCATGGTCTAAAGTCTACGACGAAGCTGTAGTGAACCGCAGCGTGCCATGGACACTGTACGGATCTCGTAAAACCGATCCTAATTCGTTGGCTTACAAAGTTGCATATATCGTTAACTACGACTCAAACGGAAATACGACAATCAACGATGATCGTTTGAAAGAAACATCAAGTCTTATGCGTCTTCTTTCTTTACGACGCGACGATTCATGTGAAACTAAACTTACGGAAGAAGGTCAGAAGATTTATGACACGCTGGACAAAAACAAGGAAGTTCGTATTTCTGGAGGAACAGCAGTTACTCCGGGAAGAGGAAGACCTGCACAGCGAGGAGACAAGGGAAGTTCTCGTGGATCTTCACCAACTAATCGTCCTGTTCTTCAACCTTTGGATCCTGATCGCGAACAATACTTGAAAAATCATACGATGAACTTGAAAGAGTCGCGATTCACTGATTACAACGAATGGGTCCAAGTCGCGATTTGTTTGAAGAACATCCATCCGGATTTATTGGACGTGTTTCTTGAATTCAGTCAGCAAATTGGACCAAAGTATGATGAAGACGACTGTATCAATAAATGGAACTCTTTGAGTTTTCGTAATGACGGAGATCGTTTAGGTGAAGGAACGTTACGGTTCTGGTCTCGAGAAGATAATCGCGAAGGATACGATTTAGTAGAAGAAGGAAACGTAGACAGACTCGTGTTATCTGCTTGTTCTGGAACTGAACATGATGTAGCTGCAGTTATTTATGCTATGTTTCGTGATCAGTATAAATGCGTGGATTTCGGCAAGAATATCTGGTTTCGTTGGTGCGGACATGTTTGGAGAGAAACCGATAAGGGTGTAGATTTACAACTCAAGTTATCACGACAAATCGCTAAAGAGTTCCGTAAACGTCACTTGAACGTCGCGAACCAAATGAGCGAACGAAACTTGACTGATTGCGCAAGTCCGGAAGGAAAGAAAGATTGCGGGGCTTGTGAATACTGTCAGCTTGAGAAGCAAAGTAATGACTACAACGGAATTTACATGAAACTGAAGACGGTGAAGTTCAAGGACAATGTTATGAAAGAGTGTCGCGAGTTCTTCTTTGACGAAGAGTTCACGAAGAAGGTGGACGCAAACAAGGAACTGATTGCATTCAACAACGGAGTTCTTGATTTGACGACATTTGAGTTTCGCGAAGGCAAGCCTGAAGATTACATTTCGTTCTCTACTGGAATAGATTACGATCCTGAAAAGAAGTATTACGATTACGATACTTGGCCTGCATTGAACAGTTTCATTTGCAGCGTTATTCGTGACCCGGTAGTTCGCGATTACTTCTTGAAACATTTGGCAACGAATTTGATGGGTGGAAACACCGCACAAAAGTTCCATATTCTTACAGGTTCTGGTTCTAACGGTAAATCTATGATCCTCAACTTGACGGCTACAGCTCTTGGAGATTACGCATGTACTGTTCCCATCTCGTTGTTTACTCAAAAACGTAAGGGATCGGGAAACGCAGCTCCGGAAGTTATCCGATTGAAAGGAAGACGATTCGTGACTATGCAGGAACCAGACGAATCTATCGCATTGAACACTGGATTGATGAAAGAAATCACTTCGGGTGAAAAGATGTATGCGCGAGACTTGTTCAAGTCAGGCACAGAATTTGAAGTCCAAGCGAAGTTTCATTTGGCATGTAACGACAAGCCGGCGATCAATACTACGGATGGCGGCACATGGAGACGATTGGTAGTTATTGAATTCACATCAAAGTTTGTTCCAAATCCAAAGGCAGATTACGAATTACCAATTGACGAAAGTATTCAGTTTGCGGTTGTATCCAAAGAATGGGCAACACCGTTCTTGAACTATTTGGTACATATTTTGAGCGAAGGAAAAGGATTACGTAAACTTCCTGCTCCAGACAAGGTTATGCAGTATACCACGGAATACCGTAACGATAATGACGGAATTGCGAGATTTATTACTGAAAAATTAGTTTCAACGGCCGGAGAAGAGGAAATTGAACCTATTGATCGAGCTACACTGAAATCAGCGTTTGCAAGATGGAAGGTAGAGAACGACTTGAGAACGTTGAAAGTTCAGGATATGGAAAAGAGAGTGGAAGTTGCGTTTGGAAAGTATACAAGAGGAGGCTGGACGACATTCAAAATTGACGGTTAATGTTTTCGGTGGGAACGACGTTTAGTGCGTCGTCCACCTCTTTTACGAATCTGCATAGGTCCAAAACCAATTCTTCCATCATTAGGTCCACTTAAAGGAATGTAAGTATAACCACCACGACGAGTACGACGTCCACCTTTGGAAGTTCCAGGTCTGCGTATTTGCATAGGTGCAAATCCGTATGCATTTTCACCACCTCCACGACGTGTTTTTTTATGAGTTCGGCGACGTTTAATACGACGACCTCCAGTGGCAGTATAACCTGGAGTTTCAGGAGCAGTTCCTAATGTAGCAGGAGCTTTGGCTGTTGCTATAGCTGGAAGAGAAGATTGAGCAGCGTCGTTTGTTCCGCTTAAGGTGTTTTTTACCTTTTCAACACCGGATTTGACACCGTCGGCTATATTGTTCAATAAGTCCATTCTTTATTAAACGCAAAGAATTTAACGACGTCCTCCGGAAATTGGAGAGTATGCGCGGATGTATGGGAGAGTCATGTAAACAACAAAGATGGCGATAGCTAATTGAAGTGTTGCACCAATTGCGTCACCAATATCGAGCTTGACAGGACCGACTTGGATAACGATCTTGTCTAAACTTTGTTGGACACCCGGGATGGCTCCTGCAAGGATGGGGGCGACCAAGTCACGTGTGATTGCGCTGAAGAATTGGGTCAAAGCTCCACCCAAGAAAATAGCAACTGCAAAAGTCATAACAGTCATATCGGAGGCCATTTTTAGTTTTATCGCAGAAATCTTTTTCTGCCTATGGATAGTGAGGATGGGTATAGATACTCGTTTTTGGGGGCCAAGTGCATGGCAATTATTCCATTTAATTGCGTTCAAATCACGTAACCCTCAAGCAATTTTGCTTGAAATGAAAGAGATGTTGCCATGTAAATTTTGCCGCGCATCAACGAAAGAGTTCGTGTATGATCACCCCCTGAAGGGAGATGCAGGAAAATGGCTTTACGAAATTCACAACATGGTGAACCATAAGTTGAGGACACAGTGTGCGGAAAATCCAGAAGTTGTGAACCCTGGACCTGATCCAAAATTTGAAGACGTCAAGAAATTATATGCTTCCTTGAAACCAACAGCGGTTCCGGGACGTGATTTTCTGTTTTCTATTGCGTCTAATTACCCCGACAAACCTGAAGAGGAAGATATGTCCAGACACCGTCAGTTCATGGAAAAGTTATCAGAAGTGTACCCTTTTGAAAATTTACGTAAGGTTTTCAAATCTTATATGGAAAAAAATACTCCTATTCCGTTACAGAACCGCAGAGTGTACATGAAATGGATGTACGGATTACTTAAGATGTTGTCCCGGGAATCAAGAAGTCAATTGCCTACGTATAGAGGTTACATTGCAAGAGTTCAATATTACACTTCAGGATGTGATAAGAAGACATACCGAGGTATTACGTGTAGAACAATGAAAAACGGAGTCCGAACTAAAGTCAGAGACAGCCGAAAGACGCAAAGAGTTTCCCATTCGCCTCTTCTCTATTAACTTTTCTATATGACGAACATGTTTCTGCGAGAACTCTCTTCGTCCCTTTTCTTTAGCCGACTTATGTTGTTGCTTACGTGTCTGCGGAGGATCCATTTCAATCTTGTGTTCAAAATAGTTACATAAAAACATTCCGTTTTATAAAATGGAACTTTGGTACTCGGTGGTTATAGGCACAGTGATCTTTACCTATATCCAACTTTTCAACTACAATGCAAAACAGTATTTAGACTTAAAAGATAAACATTATAATTAATAAAATGTTTCCGTGGCAAAAGAAATTTGATAATAAAAAATTAATAACATTTGCACGTCCTCCTCCTGAACTCAAAGATTTTATAGGTAGATACTACGGCAAAAATCCGGATATATATTGGAAACCGTTTATTCCAAAAACAGATGGCCCAATAAATTATTTGGAAATTGGAGTAGCAGATGGAGGGAATGCTATTGAAATAGAAAAATCATTTGCAAAACACCCAGATTCTAGATTATATTGTGTAGACCCATGGCAAGATTATGATGAGTATGATGAATACAAAGGGTATCAACAAACAGCTTGGAATACTTTCAACAGAAACATTAATATTCTTTCAAATCCAAGTAAATTTATTGTTAAACGGGGATTTTCTGACGATATTGTTCCAACTTTTCCAGATAATTTCTTTGATATAGTATTTGTAGACGGAAATCATGAAACAGAGTATGTGTATCGCGATGGTTTGATGGCTCTACAAAAAACGAAATCAGGAGGATATATTGTTTTTGACGATTATTGTTACCAATGGAATCAAACCATGGCAGGAATAGACAAACTTATACAAGAAAAAGAGAACGAAATAAAAGTTTTACATACTGGTGAACAAACTTTTTTTCAATTAATAATCCAAAAACTTTAGAGTTTGAATCGTTTCTTGAAATCTGCAATGCTAGCTTTCAAGGTAGGTTTGTTCCACAGAATCCATTTGGATAAAGCGCCTGGAGTGTCTGGTTTGTTCCAGTGTTCTCCCATTCCTGAATGACGGTTCAGGTAACGTTGTTTTCGAGTAACATTCTTGTGTTTGGTGAAATCAGAATACCCTTTTTGACCAAAAGGAACAACTTTTTCTCGTCCGTTGTCTTGGACGAACACCGCATCAAACTTCTTTTCCTTGCGATGAGAACGACGAATGGTTTTTAACTTCATTATTCTTTCGTTTGAAAATTCAAATGGATGAATGGTACAAAGCTGTTCGAACGTTACGTGACGAAAGCGATAATGGGCTTTTAGTAAAGAACTTTTGTCACGATATATTTTACCAATTGAAACACTTGAAAGTCAAAGACAAGAAGAAGTTTTTGCAACGTCTCGGACCCGAGTTTGAAGGATGGACGATGTCGCTGGAAGAAAAGTATCCTAAAGATCTGGTCCGTGAAATCTTGAACGATGACGAATTTTGGAAACTAACGGTAAAAACGGCCCGTGCTTAAAAATGGAACAATATAAAGACAATACTTGTTAACTATAAGAATGGGAGACGTCATCATAGGTGTTCAATTCGGCATAGCCAACCCAGAGGAAATTGCAAAAAGAAGTGTAGTTCAAGTCACTACCGATAAAACGTATCAAGCTGAGAAGCCTGTGCCCAACGGTGTATTTGATGCAAGATTCGGAGTCATTGAAAACGGTAAAGTATGTCCAACATGTAAGCAAACCAATATTCTGTGTCCCGGTCACTTTGGTCACATTCAACTTTCCAGACCTGTATATTTATACCAATTCATTGATCCATTAATTAAAGTTCTTCAATTAGTATGCCACAGCTGTTCTATTCCTTACTTGCCAGAAACTGAATTAGAAGCGATAGCTGAACGAGTAAGTGGTCTCACGAGATTCAATGAAGTGTATAAACTTACAGCCGATCACACGAAGAAAGAATTGAAGGCTTCAGGATGCGCACACTGTGGAACTCCTGCAATTTACAAGGTGATGCGAGAAGAAGGAACTGTATTGAAACTCCAAGCAAAGACGTTTGACGAAGAAGCAGAGCCTGTTCCTCTTCAACCTGAAATGGTATTGCGAACTTTACAGCGTATCACGGATAAACATGTAGAACTCATTGGCTTGAATCCTAAATTCAGTCGTCCAGACTGGATGGTGTGCACTGTATTGGCTGTTCCTCCATTGACCGTCCGTCCTTCGGTTATCATGGACGACAACCAGCGCATGGAAGATGATTTGACGCATATCTTGATTGATATTGTCCGAAACAACCAGCGATTACAAGCAAGTATTGACAAGGGTGACGGAGCAGATACCATCGATAAACATACGCAATTGCTTCAGTACTATGTAGCTACGTATGTAGACAACGATATCAAGGGTATCACACCTGCTGCCCAAAGATCAGGACGACCTTTGAGAACATTGAAGTCGCGATTAGGTGGAAAACAAGGTCGTGTCCGAGGAAACTTGATGGGTAAGCGCGTAGACTTCTCTGCTCGTTCGGTCATTACTCCAGATGCAAACATTGACGTAGACGAATTGGGTGTCCCTGAAGAAATTGCAAGAAACTTGACGTTTCCTGAAATTGTCACAATTTACAATCGTGACCGTTTGATGTCTTACGTCCGTAACGGACCTTCAAAGTACCCAGGAGCCAAATCGGTCTACAACAAAGTGGATAATCGCGGAATCAGTTTGAAGTTCATTAATCCTGAAACCATAGATTTGAAGCCGGGAGATACAGTTCATCGTCACTTGATTGATGGAGATGTAGTTCTCTTTAACCGTCAACCTTCATTGCACAAAGCTTCAATGGAATGTCACCGTATTCGTGTCCTTCCTTACTCTACTTTCCGCTTGAACGTTTCTGCTACAAAACCTTACAATGCAGATTTTGATGGTGACGAAATGAACATGCACGTTCCACAAAGTATCGCAGCAGCCGTTGAACTGAAATATTTGGCATCTGTCCTTCGTCAAATCGTGTCTCCAAGAACCAACTCTCCTATCATTCAAATTATTCAAGACACGTTGACAGGTTCTTACCGATTATCTCAAGACAAAGTTCGTATTCCTGAACATATAGCTATGAACATCATGGCTAGAATGAAGAAACCCTTGTCTGCGTATCGCCGCAAAGACAGGGAAATTACAGGACGCGAAGTGTTTTCAAGCACGTTCCCTCTAATGAATTTGAAATCAAAAATCAAAGTCGAAGATGGTCAGTTGTTATCGGGAATAATGGACAGCGAAGCTTACGGAGACACGTCAAAAGGTATGATTCACGTCATTTTCAACGACTTTGGGCCACAACGAGCAGGACAATTCATCAACGAAATTCAGAATATCGTTACCAAATACAACTTGTTTTCTGGATTCTCTGTTGGTCCTTCAGATTTAATTGCATCTATTGAAACTTCTGAATTTGTTAAGAACAGGATCCAACAAGCAAAAGAAAAAGTATCACAAATCTTATCTTCTGTTCACGATGGATCTTTCTTGCATGAACCTAACGGAAAAACTGACGGAGAAGAACTTGAAACAAAGATTTCAAACACAATTTCTACTGCAAACAGCGAAATCATGGCTTTAGTTACCAAGAACATTCCCAACGATAACCATTTATCACAGATGGTGAAATCAGGAGCCAAGGGAAAGGATATTAACATCGTCCAGATGATGGCTTTATTAGGTCAGCAATACGTTACAGGAAAACGAGTCCAAGATTCATTACAAGATCGTTCGTTGCCACACTTTCCAAGATACGACGATGGTATGGAATCACGTGGATTTGTTGAAAGCAGTTTCATTGGCGGTATTCTTCCTTACGAGTTCTTCTTTCATGCTATTGCCGGTCGTGAAGGGTTGATTGATACAGCTGTAAAAACTTCAGATTCAGGATACATTCAACGTAAATTAGTGAAGACAATGGAAGATTTGCATGTAGAATACGACGGAACTGTCCGCGGAGTTAACGGAGCCATAATTCAGTTCAAGTATGGAGGAGACGGAATTGAATCTACTTGTGTTGAAAAGCAAGAAATAGAATTAGGTTTGATGACCATGGAACAAATTTACCGTGATTTTGCTTTGGCTGCCGATGATGTAACTGCAGTTGTAAAAGGAGACGTAACTGAATTTCCTGATATGGTAGACGAAATATTACGTGACCGCGAAGTCTTAATTAAGAACGTGTTCAGATACGTAAAAAGCGATAACGTTGTTGTTCCTGTCCATTTTGGAAGAATAATTCAAAAATACCAGAATCCTTACTCTGTAAAGACCGACTTAACTCCTGCGTATGTCGTATCAGAATTGAACAAATTCTGTTCTCAATCATGGATTTCTCATAACAGACTGTTTCATATCATGATGCGATACAACTTTGCACCGAAGAAATCAATTATCAAGATGCGCCTCACCAAAGATATGTTTGACGAGATGTTGAAAGATATCCATTTCAAGTATACGAAATCAAATGTCCATGCAGGCGAAATGGTCGGAACTTTGGCGGCACAATCTATTGGGGAACCTACGACGCAATTAACGCTCAATACTTTCCACTCTACAGGAACTGCTGCAGCCAATGCAACTGAAGGTGTTCCGCGTATTGTTGAGTTATTGGACGCTTCGTCGAACCCCAAAACTCCAATGAATATAGTGTATTTGGACCCAAGTATAGCTGGTTCTTACGATCAGGCTTTATCTAAAATGAAAGAAATCCAAAAGACGACTTTACGAGACATCACTAAATCTATAAGAATATACTACGATCCTAATCCTTTATCTGACAGCACTTATGTCCAAGAAGACAGAGACATTCTGCTTTCTTACCAAAAGTTCTCGGTTACAAATACTCAATTATGTACATCGCCATGGATTATCAGATTAGATTTGGATGAACAGGAAATGGCAGCAAGAAACGTTATTGATATGACTATGATTGCAGCCAAGATCCAAAACAATAAAGTCTTGAAAGTGATTGAGTGTGTGCACAGCGACACGAACGCTGCTCCAGGCAAACTTGTGATGCGCATCCTGTTCTCTGCAGATTTAGTGAAGAACGTAATGGCTTTGAGATTCATGGAAGAAAAGTTGCTGGACACTATTCTTACGGGAGTGGACGGAGTAGGCAGAGTATATCCTCGTGAACTCAAAGAAGAGCTGGTGTATTCCGAAAAAGTAGGAGGATATGTTGCCGAAAAGCAGTATGTGTTGGACGTAGAAGGAACAAACTTATTAGATTTATCAATTATTCCAAACACCGATCCCTTCAGAACGTTCTCCAACGATATTGAAGAAGTATTGCAAGTATTTGGAATTGAAACTGCACGAGTAGCTTTATTACGTGAATTCAAGAGCGCTTTCTCGCGTCAAACAATTAACTATCATCACTTGATTACACTAGTTGATGCAATGACGTTCCCTGGATTCTTTCTGAAAGCAAATCGTGTAGGTATGTCCCAAGACGAAGAAAGCGGAGTTCTTACGAAGTCGTCATTTGAAGAAACGGCTAAACATTTATTCAACGCTGCATTGTCCGGTGAACTGGATAACATGAAAGGTGTTTCGGCCAACATCATGTTCGGACAGAAACCTCCGTCTGGAACAGGTATAGTTGACATTCTGATTGACGAAACCAAGTTGCCTGAAGGAACGGAAGAAGACCATTCAATGTTCGAAGAAGACCGTAAAGCTGTACAACGATTGATCCACGAAGAAGAAGAGAAGGAATCAACAGTGAACATGGAAGATATCATAATGTCATTCGATTAGTAACCTAAAAGTTCAATAAAAAACATACCAGGGTTTGGTTGAACCCTATTATGTGTTTTTTACTTTAAGTTAAACTATATCACGTTTAGTTACTGTATGCTAATCCACCCATACCGGACATTACACGGAGAATGTTGTAGTTGACTGCATATACACGAATATCATAAGTTTGGTCAGAAGAAGGAACAATTGTTACGCTATTTGCTAAGTTCAATACCAAAGTAGCAGTGTCAATGCGAGAGAAGTTACATGTTCCTGAAGGTTGATGTTCTTCTGGTTTCAAGGCGAATGAATACATGTAAATACCTGGTTGGTAATTGTTGTAGACTTGACCGCTTCCTACGTAAGTAACACCTGGAGAACCGGTATGGTGTTGATAAGGTTGGACCATGTTGTAGTAATCTCCGTAACGTCCATCCAAACGATCTTGGCCGTTGATTTGAAGACGTTGACTTGCAACTGCTGCTATATCGTAAGTAAATGGTTGGAGACGATAATGTGAAAATTGAGTAGCATAATGACAGTTTGTGTAAGAAGTAGGTTGAACAACCCAAACAAGTTCCTTGACAGGGTGATTGAATGTCAAGTCAATACGATTAGCGTAAGAGGATAATCCCTTGTCTTCGTTGTATTGAGTTTGTTCAATCAAGTATTCGTGGGATTGTTGGGCCATGCGTCTACGTTCTTCAGTATCCAAGTAGATGTAGTCAATGTAGACTGCAGCTTGGACTGGTTGAGCTAAAGTGCTTGCGTTTCTAAAGTCTCCTGCTATAAACTTTGAGTCTTGCCATTGGATATTAATTTTGACTTCGTGGTATTGAAGGGCGATCAAAGGTAAGGCAGCACCTGGATTACGAGTGTAAAAGAAGTTGAGTGGAATGTATAATGTATTAGGTAATGCAGGTTGATTGCTTTGTCCATTTATACAGTTTGACGAACTTGGAACAGCGTATGGACCTGAAGGAGATGCACCATCACCAACCATTTGGTGAAGTTTGATACCAGTTTGGATATCTGAGCTCAAGCAGTCCCATAAGAAGAGCCATTCACCGTATAAACGGTCAATCATTTGACCACCTATATCAAGTTCTACATACCTAAGAAGATTGTAGCCCAAACGAGTTTGATCGTTGTTCATAACTGCTTGTGGGGGAAGAACGACTTCGAGATAAGTAGAATACAATAAGTCGGCATGACGAGGAATTAAAGCAGAATGTTTGACACCCCAAGCGGCTTCACCAGCTAAGTTAATGCGAAATGGTTCCATCGCGAAGTTTGTGTGACGTTTGAACAAACCTTTCCAGAAAGTGATTTGAGGGTTTCCAGAGAGGTATGCGTCTTGCGCACCATAAGCAACGAGTTGTAATAGACCGCCACCCATTTTGTATTTATATGTTACTTACAATCATTTTTTCTGAAAATACTTACTTGCGATGACGACGAGTGCGACGACGCTTTCCTCCAGTTGGTGCAGATTCGCTGTCTGAGCTTGAGTCAGATGAGGAATCGGATGCACCTCCGTGGTATGTTTTCTTAGCACTCTTGAGGACATGGGAGAACCATTTCTTGCCCATGGACTTCTTTTGTCCTGCCATCTTCTTCATTGTCTTCTTGACATGTGCCAACCATTTACCTGCCATTTTATACTCATATGCCACATTTTTTACGCAGTGCAGAATGGACAAGGTTTTCCACATTTTGGACATAGTGGGACTTCGGCAGTTTCTGAAACTGGACTTGTTGTTGGGGCTGGTGTTTCTTCGGCTACCGGTTCAGTAACTGCTGGTGTTTCTTCGGCTACCGGTTCTTCAACTACTGGTTGGTCTTCAGTAACTGGTTCAGTAACTGTTGGTGTTTCTTCGGCCACCGGTTCAGTAACTACTGGTATTTCTTCAGTAACTGGTTCAGTAACTGTTGGTGTTTCTTCGGCTACCGGTTCAGTAACTGCTGGTGTTTCTTCGGCTACCGGTTCAGTAACTACTGGTGTTTCTTCAACTACTGGTTGGTCTTCAACTACTGGTTCAGTAACTGCTGATGTTTCTTCAGTAACCGGTTCAGTAACTGCTGATGTTTCTTCAGTAACCGGTTCAGTAACTACTGGTGTTTCTTCAACTACTGGTGTTTCTTCAACTACTGGTTCAGTAGCTGCTGGTGTTTCTTCAGTAACCGGTTCAGTAACTGCTGGTGTTTCTTCGGCTACCGGTTCTTCAACTACTGGTTGATCTTCAACTACTGGTTGTTCTTCAACTACAGGCACATCAATGTTAAAAACTTCGTCAATTACATCAGCAACTGAGCTACGACGGTTACGAGACATCTCAGTTGATATACGGCTATGTAATTTAGTGACGCTGTACATTTATTTTATTTAGACATTTTATACTGTTATGTTGTAGATAGGACTTGTCTTTTGCATTGGTTGGAAAGACACAGCTGGATCAGGCATTGTAGGACTGGCGTATTGTTTAACAGCCAACGCACGCAGGGCTTCGGGTTTCAGCACGTAACTTGCTTCCTGGAACTCTCCAATATAGGTCTCCATTGCACTATCTGTAGACCCATAATTCATTAAAATCCATTGGCATCCGTAAGAAAACAAGATTTGAGGATTCACGTTTGTTAAGTCATCAGATATATCCGGAACTACCATCGTAATATTATCGCGATTGAAGTTTATGAGTTCAGTATTGTCATGTGTTTGAGAGGCTTGAGTATAAGTCAATCTTCTTAAACTTGAACTTGACCAAGATAAGTTCACCAATTCTTCCATCTTTGTACCTTTCATTGCTCCTCCGGATAAAATGATCATTTTGTTTTGGAGATTACATACTGGCTCAACAGCTACGTTCTTGCGTTGGTAACTGAACGAAGAGTCAAGTAAGCGCGAACTACATGTATCTTTCAAAATTTGGGCAGCTGCATTAATTACCGTTGTTTTATCTGTATGGAACACCAAGCTCAGCATGAAAGGATCGCTCGAAACGGGACACACAACTGAATTAAATGCATTGTTGTTTATTGCTACGCAACATGCTTCAAATGAAATTGTATTGTAAGCGTAATCTACACCTAACTTCTGGTTCTTCAATCCTACAACTGGTTTATCGTTTTCGTCTGCGTAAATATCAAGTTCTACTAATCTTGGTCCTGCAGGCATCAGCATGGGAATAACTCCGTCGGTAATGTAATCGTACAATTTAGAACCTGGAAATAAAGAGTAAGCAGAAGATGCTACGTAGTAGTCGCATAAACGGTATGCAGGTGTAACAGGACATCCTAAAGGTGCTAATTTCATCACCGTTTTGTATGAATCAAAAAGAGGGGTAGCTGCTACAATTGCTTTCGTTTCCGAAGGAGAAACCAAATTGTAAACTATAAACGCTATAGTGAATACAATTACAAGAGCTAATACAATTATAATGAGTTGTTCAAACCACTCCATTATAATTTACGCCACGAATTAATGGATGCAAAGAAAGCATAACATATAGCTCCTAAAATCAATAACCCACCAACAGCTATCATGTATCCTCTGAACTTCATTGACTTATAATTTGAATAATAAACTACGAAATCCGCGCACAACTTTATCTGGAATACGGTCTTTCATGGATATACCCACTAAACAACATAAGTGGAAATACAAGCAGTACATTCCACATTCTGAATCTTCGTATTGATGACGAGTTTTGTTGTATGTGACTTCCATTGGTTTAGCATGGATCTTCGTTGAGTCCCATTGCTCTTTCCATCGTTTCATTAAGAGTTGGATTTCCTTCTCGGGTTTGTGTGCATACGAATCAAAGTAAGTGATCCTTGGATTTTCGAGTTCAGGTCTTATATCGCAAAACAATGCAATCCAGTGTTGCCCCGGTCCAGTGCTTACGTCTGTATTAAAAACAATACCTATTTGGTTGAATCCTTTTTTGTATATGGTCCGAATGTCCATGGAACACAAAGAACTAACTAAACATTGACCCGTTTTTGAATGTTTACCAAAATCTATGGGAATTGTTCCAAGGTAAAGGTATCTCGGAAATATCTCCTGGAATTTACGTTCCAGTTCGTCAATGTTCACCGAAGACAACCATTCTTCGGGATTGGTTTTCCACGTTGATGGACCTTTGGGTTTATTAAGCATTGAAACGATAATGCATTCTGTAGCTCCGTCGTCGCACTTGTCGCGTAAACGGTACTGGATGGTTTTCCATACTTTATCTGCATCTCCTTTAGGAATAGGAGCCTCACTTGCGTTCTCTTTATTGTAAACTTGGCGCAAGTTTTCTATTTCTTTTGCATCGAAATACATTATAATTGAAAACGGATAATCTTTATATTGAGGATAAACAGCATAAAATGTCGGAAGCTTTACTCGAACTCAAGAAACGTATAAAAGAATACCGCGAATTAGATGACGAATTGCGTCAGTTAAATAAAGTGGTGTATGATAAGCGCGATGCTAGAAAGGCAGTAGAAATGGAAATAACCGAAATTATCAAGAGTCCTTCGTTTGACTCTTTTCGTAAGATGAAGTTGGAAGAAGACGGATCTACTATTCAAATTCAGAGACCAGGTGAATACTCAAAACCATGGTCGTTGTCCCAAAAAGAATTAATGATATTAATCAGTGCGTATTTTCAGGACAATCCAAGTCCTAATGCAGACGGATTGACAAACTTCATTATCCAAAAACGCAAGCAGGATTTAGTGGCTACTGAATTTAATTTGACACGCACGGTTCCGGAATAACATCTTTTATAAAATTAAATGTCGTCGTTGTTAAATGTGGCTCGCCAACAAGTATTGAGACAAATTCCTATGCTTGTTGAAAGATATGAACCTCAAATTGAAGCAAACTTGCGTTCAACATTGACTGCTTTGAAGGCTCAACATCCAGACGAAGCTGCTCTTTTTCATACTAATTGGATGAAACTAGATAAGGTCGTTCGTTCTTCATTGGGAACCAGTGCTTATAGTTTTGTGGATACATTTTACCCAAGAACTGCAGGTAGATCTCGTCGTGGAAAACGAACTTTAAGAAAGAAAAAGAGTAAGTATTAAGAAAGATGCCTGCGTTTCAAGAAACATATAACCCCTACAATCCAGAAAATCGCTTGTTTACCCGAACGGATATTCAAGCGATTCTTAATAAACACAATTGCGATTTCAGGGTCCAAGAAACAAAACATTACCAAACCGCAATGGTACATTCATCTTACGTAAAACGTGCAGAGTATGTAACTCCAAACGGTGACAAAATGAAGTTAGTCGATAAACCTACAGAATGTTTAGGTTTGTTTGAAGAATCTTATGAGAGATTAGAACATTTAGGCGATTCTATTTTAGGAGCATGCGTTTCAACTTACTTGATGGAACGATACCCACAAGAAAATGAAGGATTTATGACAGATTTGAAAAAAGAAATTGTGTGTAACGAAACCTTAGGAACACTTAGTCAAAAAATTGGTCTAGACAAGTATTATGTTATTTCCAGACACAATCAAGATATGTGTTCTGGTCGTACAAACACTAAAAAGCTTGGCGATATTTTAGAAGCATTTATCGGAGCCTTATGGACTGATTGCAATAAAAATTTCAAAATTATATATGACTTTGTAGTTTGTCTGATTGAATTGTATATCGATATTCCGAAGATCCTTCTGAATAATCGTAATTTTAAGGAACAATTGCAGAAACTTATTCAAGCAAAGTTCCACAGAACACCAAAATACGAAGTTATATCGGCTGCTACCAATATGTTTACAATGGCAGCAGTGGATGATGATGGTACGCAATTGGGAATAGGAACTGCTCCTACAAAGAAACAGGCCGAGCAATTAGCTGCGAAAGAAGCGATTGCACGACTTACGAAATAAAAAAATGAAATAAATTACATTTTTACATGACCATTGTCTTTTTTTGACGTGGAAGAGATCTATGTAAGACTTCACGGACTGTTCCGGTTGTTGAAGTCATATCATCGCCTTCTTCAATGCCTTCAATTTGGCGAAGAGCTTCTGCAACTCGTTGTGGCTGATCAGCAAATTGAATAAGTAATTGTGTTCTTATTGTTTCACGTCTCAAAGGAGGACGGGATGTTCGGACTGAACGACTTAGTTTACCAACTCCATTTCCTTCTAATGCAAAGTTATCCACTTCGTTGTCGCGCATGAACTTCAATATGTTTTCTGAATTAGCGGTTTTTCTTTCACGAATTTTCTTGATTTCTTGTTTAAGTCTGCGTTCTTCGTCGTCCAATGAAACCCATTCTCTTAATATTTCACGGATCTTATTCGCTTCGTTTTCTTCCGCCATTTATATCGTTTATTCTTGTATGTTGAAAACCTCTTTCCTCCTTTGAAGTTTTCTTCAATAGTTGAAATGATTGTGCTCAATGTAGGACCAATAAATGGAGTTGCCTGAGCTATTTGAGCAGCTGCTCCTCCTAAATCGTCTTCTAGAAATGCCGCAAAAGCAGTAGATAATCCAACAAACGCTACAGGAACAGCAACCATACCTTCTCCTACTGGACCAGCTATATCTGCAGCGGCTGTTTCAACAGTAGATTCTCCGACTTTAGCTGTGGCTTTTAACGCATTTGATATTGTTCTTACTAAAGGTAAAGACTTTTCAATAGTAACAGCTGGTCCAGTTATTATACCGTAAATATCATTTGAAGTATTACTTACAGTTTCAGGAAGAAACGATTGAATGTAAGTTATTCCATTTCTAACTAATTCGTCTGTCACAGGATGTGTTTGAGAATATCCTCCCTTTTTATGACATGAATTAAACATAATTTCCGCGGTTTCTTCCGTAAAAAAAGGTTTTGTGTGTTCTGTGTCGTAGAAAAAGGAGTTTCTCAAATGATTAGCATTTTTGAACTTATGCGTGTTGGCATACTTCAACATGTTCAAAAGCTTTACAGTCTTTACTGCAAGTGCCTTTTTCTTTGTCCTTTCGCGAATGAACTCTACTGTTTTCAGTTCATCAGGGTCTAACTTTACATCATCATACACCCACACCATTATTTAATACAAATAATTTACAATGGATGAAGAGTCAAAGAACGAAATAACATGGAACTCGCAACTCGAAAAGATTATTTCAGATGAAGGAGAAGTAGCTCTATGTTACTCCTGGCTCCATACTCGTTCAGAAAAGTTGTTTTCTAGACTGAATACAGGAATCACTATTCCGTCCATTATCCTTGCAACGTTAGCTGGATCTACATCCATGGGATTTAATATGGTGTTTCCGAATCCTACAGTAGCAAATATAGTTTCCGGTGGAATAACGTTGTCCATAGGCATACTTACAACTGTATCTAACTATTTCGGTTGGGCAAAAAGAACTGAAGGGCACCGTATTGCGTCTATAACGTATGCGAAGTTACACAAATTCATATTAATTGAACTTGCGTTACCACGAAATGAACGTATGACAGCCAAAGATATGTTGAAAATAGTGAGAGACGAAAATCAAAGATTGCAAGAAACCAGTCCTCAAATTCCCGACCGAATTATTGCACAGTTCAATGCGAAGTTCGCAAAAACAACACCTGAAGTAAAAAAGCCGGAAATCACGAACGGGTTGGATCCAATATACGTTTACCCAAGTGAAAATCAGTCACCCATAGCAGGGAGAGAATTCATGGTTGATCCGATGTATAGATCAATGCCTACCTTAAACATTCCCGATTCTCCCTCGCACACAACCGTGATCATTAAAACTTCCAACGACGATCGCATTCAAGGCAAGTCACAAACGTCGTCATCGGTTCGTCTGCCGACCTCGTTTGAAGTTGATAGTAGTCACATTTAGATTTCTTCTTGCAGCGAGAACACCATAAGAAGATAGAAGCTGTGTCGTTTTTAGTGTACAGTTTCTTCTCCATTTCAATGATTTTCTCGATAGATTCTTTCCAGCGATGGGGGTACATATCAACAGCCGTCATTTCTGCAAATGCACGAGGATTTACTTCACCTGATTTCAGCTGTTCTAGCCAGTTTCCTGGATTTTGAACGTAACTATCTTTTCCACGTAAGTTCTCGTATATGGTCATACATCTGCTGCGATACATGTTCCAGAAAACGCGATTAGACCAATCTACATCTATTCCTTCCTTCAGTGCTTGATCACTAACTACATGAAGAATAGCGTCTTCGAGCTGTTTAGATAAATCGTTGCTTTCAAGAAGCTCTTCAAAGTTTTCAACGGCCTTGTCTCTTATTGCTACTTCTATAAACACGTTTTTTATATTAGCATGTATTGGTCGTGACGAATGAACAACTTCACGTTTAGGTTCTTCGTCTTCTTCTTCGTTTTCACCTAAATCTTCTTCTAATTCATCGTCTTCTTCTTCGTCTCCTTCAAGTATAGCTCCATCATCGTCATCTTCATGTTCTGCAAACGTCCATTCTTGGTAAAGTGTATTGTATTCAGAAGATTTTAAGTTCACGTATGATGAAATTTGAGGTTCGTATTCATCTTGGTCTTCAGATTCAGACGCAAGAACAATAATGTTGCCCGAATATACTTCTTCGTCAAACGGAGAAGGAAGCATATGAGAATTCACGTTTTCTTGAGTTTCAGAAATAGCTGAGAAAATAGATAACCATTGTGTTTCTTTCAAAGGATCTTGAAGTTTTCCTTGGAACTGAATTTCAGGAGATTTATATTTTTTGCGAATCCATTCTAGCACATCTGCAGTTTTAGCAGGAATTTGGATGTCTGAAACAGACCCGTTAACGGAAATACAAACTCCAAATGTCATTCTTTACTGTTTAACTCTCTTAATACGTAAGTTCGTTTTTCAAAACGAATTTTATCTGAATATTTCAATTAACACCATACCAAAATGTCGTCATCACATTATATTCCACCACACATGCGAAATCGTCGAGGTCCAAATGAAACATTAAAGAAGAAAGAAGAAGTTATTAAAGAATCAGATTTTCCAGAATTTGTAGCAGATATAAAGCCCGTAAAACCTAATACAGGCCCGAGCTATGTATCTAAAGCATCTGCTGCCCCAACTGAACCTTTAATTGCACCTCACAAGAATCCAGAACTCAAGTTTGAAAAAAACAGAGTTCGTAAATCAGTTATCCATATTTCGGAAGAATCATTTAATAAATCGCCAGTAGAATCTACGAAACCCAGTGTTGATGAAGACGGATTTCAAACTGTAGATTACAGAAAAAAGAAAAATAATTCTTTGAGTAACAAAATTGATAAGGCTTTACGAACAACTGGAGAATTATCAAGTGAAGACGACGAGAACGAACGAGATACTTTATGGAATACTACAGAGGAAGAAGATACTTACTGGACTAGATTCTAAATAGTGTCTGATTCTGGAATAGGTGCAGGTTTAGGTTTGATGACAAGACCACGTAAGTAAGAACCAAACTCTCCTGCTTTTTTACTGATATACAATATTTGATCAAACATTTTATACTGAATAATTCCGTAATACACAGCTACTATAAAGGAGATAATAAGCAGAACAATGTCAAAAATTGCAATAACTCCGTTTGCTTGGACTTGTCCAACAACCCAATCTGAAACTCCTTGAGAAACAGTGTTTTTGTTAGTTGACGATGAAGATGTTTTGTTTGTAAAGCTTTCAGACAAGTCTTGGTGAAATACGATGTAAGCCCTTCCGTCTTTGGGCATAGGACCTCCAGGTAACTGCTTATTTTCGTTGAAGTAAACGTTTCGGTCTCCTAACGGTTGCACTGCACGCGAACCTGCTTGTACCTTGTTTACCAACACAGCAAAATCGTTCGGGTCAATATTGATCATCGACTTAAAAACTACCCATTTTGCACGTTCGCATCCAGGAACAACATTGCTTCCGTCGTATACGAAATACTCACTTGAAGGAGGAACTATAAAAGACAAAGACCAGTTGTTTCCTAAAGGTATTTCTTTATTATTACTTGTAGGATCCGCATACCTTACGAATGAATTGAAAAATTGAGACGAATTGGTCTGATTAGGATGGACACGTACCAATGAACTCACAATTAAGATCTGGCCTGTTGGTTTACGAAAAATAGCCATTACTTCTGCGTCGGCTTGTATACCTTCAATGGTATGATGACTTGGATGGTTTATGAGGACAAGATTACAAGTGTATCCTTCTTCGTTGAACTTACATGAACCAAGTCCAGCCATGTTTTGTAAGATCAGCCCTTCATCACTGACTATAACGTTCGCAGATGTCTTGTATCCTTCATCAATAACCAAATGACATAACAGGTCACAAGGCTTTGCAAAGGATTGTGATAAATTAATCGGACTTTGGTGTGGAGATTGACAGTTACCTCCCCAAGAAGCGTCGCTAGAGAATACGCTCATTTGTAGTTTGCCGTTATTTTGTATCTCAGGAATAATCAATGGGAACAACCGGAAGTAAAATAACTGAAAGTGTCAAAAATGCAGCTGGAAAAGTTACAGAGACTGTATCTAGCACATGGTACTTGCATGTACTGTTAATTGTGTTAGGTGTTGTTGGCGGAGTATCTGCCTTATGGACAATAGCTAAATATGGGTCCGTAAATATCTACCAAGTTATGATAGGTATACAAGTAGTCATCATAATCTTATCGTTGATCATTGTGAAACAAGCAAAATCATCAACTCCGGTGAGAAATGAAGGTCTTACATGGGAAATAGCTCGTGCGAGTGTTATTTACCTTCCTATTTCTTTAGGAATGTTCTGTGTGTTAGCATCTGTAATATTTGAAAACGGTAACTTTTTGATTCCAGTTCTTGGAGGGTTTTCAGCTATGGCAGTAAACTTCATGTTAGATATAGCGTTACGCGATGTGTTGACGTCATAAACACAAAAAATAAAGAAGCTGTAAATTAATGGCGTCACCTAGTAACGTATTTCCAGCGGCATGCGATATACCTCTACCGGGAGGATACCAAACAGCTGCGTCTCCTTCCATTATCGTATTCACTTTAACGATCGGATTTTATTTCATAAATGGATTATGGGCAAAACCCGACTCTGCAGGCAATTCATGGATTGCTATCGCAATGTTTCTTGCATTTGCAGGACTACAAACTTGGATTATACGCACTCAAGCTGTAGTTTTTAATAAATGCAGACCTATTTTATGGAAGGGTATAGCTCTCGCTTGGGTTGTTGGTATTGTGGCAGGAACTATATCTTACTGGGTAGCAGTATGGTTCAACAAAACTACTGGAGGACCCATGTCTTTCACAAACTACAGTAAAGAAAAATTCACAATGAACGATGTTGCGTTCAATAATATAGCGTATCCTGGCTTAGAAATGGGTCAAAAAAATACACTGGGAAGTAATGGTTCAGGACCTACCGGTGTAACTGGTCAATGCTTGCAATTCGATAAGCCAGATGAGTATTTATGTGATATCTACAAAGATGGTAAATTAGTTACCAACACTATTGCTGAGTAACTTTCAAAGCGTTCCGAATAATTCGGTAATAATTTGCGATATTCGTTCCAGATTGTTTTTCTACGGTTAACACTTTTCCTTCTTTGTCTTTTGCAACAACTGCTAAAGTAGGAACAACTTTTACGCCGTATGTTTGAGTATACCCATTTGGATCTTCTCTAGTATTTACAGAAATCCACGATGTCTGGTCAAATTCTTCTTGTAAGTCGTTCAATGCAGGTTTGATTTCTCTGCATGGACCGCAAGTAGGAGACCAAAATTGATAGACTGTGACGCTCATTCTTCTTTTGTTATAGTTGTAGTTTCTGTGATTAAATGATTTAACGGTATTAATCTGTACAAAGCTGTTTTATGTAGACGTTGTTTTGATAAGTCAAATCCCTTTTTCTTCAAGGTCTTGGTCAATGTTGAAAGTAACGCAGTATTCAAATCCGATTGGTCTAGTTTATCTAAGTTACTTAAACACCATTGAATCAATACTCTATCTGAAACCGGGGGACCCATCAAAGAAACGGGCAGGCCTTCAATTGCAACTTCTGTATTGCTCTCAATGACGATATCTTCCTGTTCGGGATCAATGACTTTCACCGCCATTCGGTCTACGATATGGTTGTTCTTGCTTTCGTAGTCGTCTTTTCCTGTATGTGCCTTGACGTGTGTGAACGTGAACCCGTCAAACTTTGAAAGCAAAGTACTGGTTG
>Ga0214172_1000157_pt1 | contig 37755 bp, 19 predicted proteins | sample TroBogEpilimnion_29_FD_153010 | JGI IMG/M metagenome (GOLD analysis project Ga0214172, IMG submission 153010) | Freshwater microbial communities from Trout Bog Lake, WI - 12JUL2007 epilimnion | ecosystem: Environmental > Aquatic > Freshwater > Lake > Epilimnion/Euphotic zone | place: Trout Bog...
TGTGTGGAGGCACGCAGGTCAACGACTCTTGCCAGTGGGAGGTGGACGACATCGCACCCGCGGCCAGCAGGGCAACCATTTTCAACAATGGGCTTTAATTGAAATGATGCTAGATGCATGCAGCGCGGCGACGGGTCAGCCGGCACGGAGTTCTGGGTTGCCGAGGGCGTATTGGCGCGACTGGTAGGCGATGACCAATTCACCCTGCGCCGTGGTAGGATTGAGTTTTGGTGCAACGAGATGCAAACAAAGTAGCGTCATTTGAAATGAGGTTGCGGTTGCCATCGGTTGCTATAAACGACTTTTTACACCCCATTGAGCCGGATTTTGGCGGATTGAAGGCAGACGGGCACAACGCGCGGTTTCCCCTTATTTTAGTAATGTTTATATGGGTGTTTGCGAGAGTTTTTTGCGGAAAGTAAGACGAAATACCCATGTCCCTGTGGAAAAAGTACCAAAGCAACACTTTGGAAGCAGCCACACCTTTCGATCGCTGAGCCCGCCCAGAAATCCCGCCAGCACCGCCAGCGGTCGACAATGTCTTTGCCGGCCAATCCTACTGCCCCGCAATGGAATCAAATGAAAAAACTAACACTTCCACTTAAATGCGTCAACCGATGGATTGGTTTTAACTAATACTATAGCTGGTTTAAATCACTAGATTAATTCACCTAAAAGGCTTGTGGACGATTCCATAAAACCGAAAAGTCAGCGTCCTCGGTTCTCCGTGAATCCTGTGACAGCTGGCCGGTGACCGGGCAAAGGCGCTGGCCGGTAGACACAAGATATGAGTGCCCGGGAGGCTCGACCCGTCCCGGCGAAGGGAAGCTATCCACTGCCGCACGTGCGTGTCTGTGACGCAGAGTGATCCAGAACGGCGCGCGAAGTAATGGCCTGGAGCGTTAGCGATCTGACGGATTACGCTTTATTGGGGCGATTGCGGTTTCGCCACTCTTCTGGGGACTGGCCGTGGGCGCGCTGGAAGGTGTTCCAGAAGGTCACGCCGTTTTTGAAACCGCATTCCAGAGCAATCACGCTGAGTTTTTCATTGGTGCCCAGCATCCGCGTTTCAGCAGCCTTGAGGCGTTGCCAACGGAGCATTTCGCCGGGGTTGCGGCCGAGGTTTTTCTTGCAGGCGTTAAACAAGGCGGTGGAGGACATGCCAGAGGCGCAGCAGAAATCCTCGTGATCCAGGTCTTCGGGATAGTGCGCGCGAATGAATTCCACGAACCGCTTCACGCCGGGATGAACGGCGGCCAGGGTGTCAGTGCTGCCGCGGGCCACCAAACCCTTGGGCGGGACGACGACAGCCACCTTCTCGGTGGCTTTGTTATCCATTAGTGATTGCAGCAGTACGGCGGCTTGATAACCCAGTTCTTCCAAATTGCTCTCCACACTCGACAGCGGCGGCGCTGTGAAAGGAGCAATCATCAAATCATTTTCCGCGCCGAGCACTGCAACCTCTTCCGGAACCGCCAGATTGGCTGCACGACAGGCTTCCAGTACCTGGCTAGCCTCAGTGTCGCTCAACGCCCAAACCGCCAAGGGCTGGGGGTGACTCCGGAGCATCTGGACGCAGTCAGCAAGCTGATCCGGCCAGTCAATATCCTCTAGAGAGCGTCTCCGAAACGTGGTGCAGGCATAACCTGACTCCGCCAGCCGCGCGGAAAAGGCCTCCCGCCGTTCGGTGGAATACCAATTGTCAAAATTACTTCCGTAGCAGATGAAGTGGCGGAAGCCGCGTTCCAGAAAGTGATCGGCCGCCAGCCGCCCGATGGCTGGATTATCATAGCGCACATGCGGGAGTTTGCGCCGGTCGGGATGCGGATTGACGGTGACACATTTTGCGCCGGACTTGCGGATGAGTTCCAGGTAATGCTTCTGATTCTCACTGCGCGCCAGGGGAATCATCGCGATGACGCCGTCGCCATGCCAGTTTTTCGGCAGCAGCGATTGTGAGTGGGCCATGTCGGCGTTCAAGTGCCAGCCGACTTCGGCGGCGAATCGCAGCACGCCCTGATGGATCCGCAAATCATACCAGTTGAGTGCGAGCAGGACGTTGCGTCCGCCGAACCGTTTTTTGGTTTGTGAGTTGCGGGGCACAGAACAACACTAGCTTCGCGTCGGACCTGATTCAATGCGTATTCGCAAAATGGCGAAAAATTCGCGCGGAATGAGGTTTAAGCAACAATGACGCAAATGGAAGCAGCCCACCGTTGCGCGTTCCGCAGTCCAAAACCAATATGAAACACAATCAACTCAAGAGTGGAAAGAATGACGGGAGGCGTTTCGAAAACGAACGCCCGTTTATGGTAGAACCACATCACATTGCGAACGCGGCGGAGACGACGGGCGGCAAACGCTACTCGGTGGGGACCCTTTCCTACACGCGAGCAGCGCTGATCAACGTCCTCTTCTGGATGTTGTGGGGTGATTTCTGCCTGATGATCATGGAGTCGCTGCTGCCGAATGTGGTGCCGCTGCAACTGCGCTGGGAAGGAGCACATGATTCAGTCATTGGCACGATTGCCAACAGTCTCCCCCATTTTATTGCCATCCTGATGGGGCCGATTGTGGGGATGCAAAGCGACCGCCATCGGAGTCCGCTGGGACGCCGGCGTCCGTTTCTGCTGTGGAGCCTGGCCCCGGTGGTGGTGAGCCTGCTGTTGTTGGGGGGGGCAAAGACGGCCGGTGAAATTTTACACCGGCTACTGTTGCCGATCATGGGACAGGGGGCGACCACGGCGGGCTGCACGATCATTTGGATTGCCATTGCCACCGTTATTTTTGTGGTTTTTAACACCTATGTGATGCAGGTCTATCAATTTCTCTTTGCGGATGTCATTCCGAAAGAGGTCATGGGGAAGTTCATCGGCAGCTACCGGGCCATTGGCGCGTTTGGGAGTTTTGCGTTCAACCGCTGGATTTTCGGCTATGTCGAAGGACACACCCTGTGCGTCTATGCGCTGGCCGCCCTGATGTATGCCACGGCTTTCTGTCTCCTGGTCTGGCGCGTCAAGGAGGGTGGCTATCCACCGCCGCTGCCTCCCCCCCCAGGCGGGGTGTGGGGCCAGCTCAAAATATTTTTAAAGGAATCGTTCAGTCACCGCTTCTATCTCAACCTGTATTGCATTCCCTTTTTCTTTTGGGCGTCACTCGTGCCGTTTCAGACGTTCATCCTCTTTTTTGCGACGCAAGCGGGACAACCCGGTTATGCCAGTACGCTAGGCCTGACGCTCGATCAGTTTGGCAAAGTAAAAGGCTGGACGTTCATCGTGCAGATTCCGATTTTCTTTTTGGTGGGTCCGTTCGTGGACCGGTTTCACCCGTTGCGGGTCATTATGGTGGGCGCGCTGCTCACCGGTTTGAGCTTTCTCGGCTGCTATTGCTTTATTCACTCAGAAAACAGCTTGCGGACGTGCTACATCCTCAATCAGGCAGCTACCGCCATTTATCTGGGCGCCTATCTAGCACTCTATCCGCGTCTGCTGCCGCGCGAAAAATATGGTCAGTTCTTCAGCGCCAATCAGATCTTTGGCCTTGTGGGCGCCGTGGTTGCGCCCGTGCTGTGCGGCTGGTTTCTGGAAAGCCTTCGCGACTACCGGTTCATCTTTGCCTGGTGCGGCATCTGCCTTTTACTCGCTTTTGCCGCCACGGTAACGCTGTTCTGCCACTGGAAAAAACTTGGCGGCGATTTGCATTACGCCCCGCCTGACCTGCCGCCGCTGCCGGTGTGCGAAACACCCATTTAAACATGAATAAGAGCCAGCCTTTCAACGATGAATTTGCCGAAATCGCGACGATGAGTCCCGTGCCGTTGCGCCCCGGTCTGGCACAACCCGCTCGCGCCACCGTGCCGGACACGGCACTGCCATTACGGGATGGCCCACTTTCATTCCCGCGCCCCTTGAGTCAAAAAATCCAAACGGCCAAAGAACTGTCCTGCGCGCTCGACGAGCTGCGGAGACGGATGACCCCCTTTCTGGCGAGTTTGGCGCCGGCGTTACCACGGACCCGCACCCATTTCGCCCTCGACACATTTCAATGGCGCATCGAGCAGCCGGCCGATCGAAGCACCTTTCAAGAGGCGCTGGCGGGACGGGGGGATTGGGAAACTGTGACGATTCCGCACTACGGTCCGCCGCTCGGCAAGGCCGCGACGCTGTATCGCAGGACGTTTGACCTGCCGGCGGCATTAATCGCCTGCGAATGCGTGGCGCTCCGGTTCGCGGGCGTAGATTACAAGTGTCAGGTCTATCTCAACGACGTTTGCGTGGGGCAGCACGAGGGGTTTTTCGACGAGTTTGAATTTAACTGCACCGGCGTGGCACGGGCAACGCACAACGTCCTCGTGGTCCGCGTGGAAAATGATTTTACCATGCTTGGCAGTCACGAGACGGGGCAAGCGGTGAACGGCGATAAGATCTACGCGGCGACCGGGCTGGGCTACAATGATCCGGTGCTCGGCTGGCATCATTGTCCGGCGGGCATGGGCATCTACAATCGCGTGCACATTGAAGGCCGCGCCCACATGCAAATTGGCGACGTCTGGGTGCGCCCACTGGTGGACCAACAGGCTGTGGAAGTCCGCGTCGAGGTGGAAAATCAGGGGCCCAATCCCAGCGAAGACATCACCGTGCTGGTTTCGGTGTTCGGTCAGAATTTTTCAGCGACCGTGCATCGGGACGCAAGGCATTGCGCCACTGGCAAGACGGTGCGCGGCTTCGGCGATTTGGATGGGGATCATGCCGAGGAAATACCGGTGCGCATGGGGTTGGGTCGGAATTACCTCACCATCCCGCTGCCGCTGCCGGAGGCGCGCTTGTGGGACCTCGAAACGCCCTGGCTCTATCAGGCGCAGGTGAAATTGCTGGACGCGCAAGGTGCCTTGTTGGACGCGAGGAAGCAACAATTCGGCATGCGCGCTTTCACACAGGATGAGACCTCTGTTCCCAAAGGGAAGTTTTCCCTGAATGGCTGCGAGATTCGTCTGCGCGGCGCGAACACGATGGGGCATCTTGAACGTTGCGTGATGAAGAACGACTTCGACCAACTCCGCGATGACATCTTGTTGGCTAAGTTGACGAACATGAATTTTCTACGCCTCACGCAGCGCCCGGTTCACAAGGAGGTTTACGAATGGTGTGACCGGCTCGGCCTCATGTTGCAGACCGACATGCCCATGTTCGCCACGGTGCGGCGTAATCAATTGCTGGAAATTGTCCGCCAATCCAGCCTGATGGAGCGGCATGTCCGGGCACATCCCTCAAACGTGCTGGTCTCCTTCATCAACGAGCCGCGGCCGGCGGCCGCGAGCCAGCCGCATCGGTTTCTTCAGCGCGACGAAATCGAGCGGATGTTTCGCATGAGCATCGAAGCCGTGCAGCAGGAAAATCCCGACCGCGTCTGCAAATGCGTGGACGGGGATTATGATCCGCCCGCAACGCTCGGCATGCCGGATAACCATTGTTATTGCGGCTGGTATATCGGCCACGGCGTGGATTTGGGCGCGTTGCATCACGGTGACTGGATGGCGGTCAAGCCCGGTTGGCATTACGGCTGCGGCGAGTTCGGCGCGGAAGGTCTCGATTCCTTCAACGTCATGCAAAAAAATTATCCTGCCGACTGGAAACCCGGTTCGCCCGACGCGGCGTGGACGCCGCAGGTCATTTCCAAATCGCAGAGCTGGAATTTCCATTATCTGTGGTACGAAACGCCGCGCACGGCGCCCGAATGGATCGAAGCCAGCCAGAAACACCAGGCGTGGATCACGCGGCTGATGACCGAGGCGTTCCGGCGCAAGGCGGACATGAACACGTTTGCCATCCATCTTTTCATTGATGCGTGGCCCTGTGGCTGGATGAAGTCGATCATGGACGTGGATCGCGTGCCGAAGCAGGCGTGGTTTGAGTACCGCGATGCGCTGGCGCCGCTGGCGGTGTCGCTGCGAAGTGATCGCACGCAGGTTTGCGGCGGCGAAACGGTGCCGGTGGAACTATGGATCTGCAATGACCGGGAGGGCATTCCCGCCGGCTGCCGTGTGCTTTACGAGGTGTGCTGGCGAGGCCAGGCGATTGCCCACGGTGAAGTGGCTGCTCAGATTGAGGGCTGCGCCCCGCGCGGTCAGGGGGTGATTCCCGTAAAAATCCCCGACACCGACGAGCGGGAGCCGCTGGCAATTGGAGCGACCCTCATCGCTCCCGATGGGGCAGTGCTGCACGACACGATCCTTACGCTGACGGTTTTTCCGGCCCCCCCATTCACTGGGGGCGAAGTCTGGCTGTCGAGCCGGGCGCCGCGACTGGAAAAACTATTAGGCGGCTTGGGGCTGGAGTTATCGTCCCAGTTGCCGGAAGAGAATGGGGTGCTACTGATTACAAGCCTCGCGGATTACCGCCGGCAGGTCGAGGTCATTGACGGGGCCGTTCGAGAGGGGGCCACCGCCGTGTTTTTGACATTGCCAGTGGGGGAACACCGGCTGGGAGGCTGGAAATTAAATGTCCGCAAGGCGGGCATGGGGTCGCGGCATTTTGTATCGCGGGCCACGGGGCATCCGCTGGTGGAGGGTTTGCAACCGGAAGATTTCAAGTTTTGGCATTTTGACACGCTGGGGCACGCGGCGCCAATCCTGCACACCGTGCTGGAAGGCGACGATTGGACGCCCATTCTCCAGAGTGGCGACGGCGGGTGGCTACGACCTTGGGATTATACCCCGGCGGCAGTGGAACGGCTGGATGGTCATGGCCGATGGCTGGTTTGTCAGATTGATCTCGCCCGTTATGTGGCGACGAATCCGGTGGCCCATTTGTTCGCGAGACGCTTGTTAGCCAATGCGACAAAAACAAAAGGTGACGGGGCAATAATGTTCGCCACAAGTCGCGCATGAAGGCTTTAATTCGAAAACTCACGGCTGGCTTGATTGTATCGTCAACCCTTGCGGTTCACGCACAAACAAACCTGACGCCCCTGGCCACTGCGGGCAGTGCGCCATCCGGGCAACACTCAACCGGGGCCGAATCGCCCGAAGCCAAAGCCCGGCGACTCCAATGGTGGCAGGAGGCCAAATTCGGCATGTTCATCCACTGGGGAGTTTACTCCGTCCCCGCCGGTTATTATCACGGTCGGGCGGTGACCAATGCGGGCGAATGGATCATGCATCGCGCCAAGATTCCCGTGGCGGAATACCAATCCTTCGCCAAGGCCTTCAACCCGGTGAAGTTCGACGCTGATGCGTGGGTGAAAGTCGCGCGGGACGCGGGCATGAAATACATCGTCATTACGGCCAAGCATCACGATGGTTTTGCCATGTTCGAAACCCAGGCCAGCCCGTGGAACATTGCGCAGGCCACGCCCTACGGTAAAGACCCGTTGAAAGATCTGGCTGCCGCCTGTCGCCGATACGGGATTAAGCTGGGGTTTTATTACTCGCAGGCGCAAGACTGGAACAACGGCGGATCGACAGGCGGGCATAATTGGGACCCGGCGCAGGATCGCGACATGGACGATTACATCGACAAAATTGCCGTGCCACAGGTGAAGGAATTGCTTTCGCACTACGGCGAATTTCCGGCCGTGCTCTGGTGGGATACGCCGAAAAACATGAACACCAATCGCGCGGAAAAACTGTACGCGGCAGTGCACGCGCTCAAGCCTGACATCATCATGAATAATCGGCTGGGCGGCGGTTTGCGAGGCGACACAGAAACGCCGGAACAGTTCATCCCCGCACAGGGTTATCCCGGACGCGATTGGGAAACGTGCATGACCATGAACGGGACTTGGGGCTACAAGCGGGACGACCACGATTGGAAATCCCCCGAGACACTGATCCAGAATCTCTGTGATATCGCCAGCAAGGGCGGCAATTATCTGCTGAATGTCGGGCCGACGAGCGAAGGGCTCATTCCCCAGCCCAGCATCGATCGGCTCGCCGAAATCGGCGCCTGGATGAGGGTAAATGGCGAAGCCATCTACGGCAGTAGCCCGACGCCCTTCAGCGACCTGCATGGCACATTCAGCACCACTGAGAAAGACTGGCGAGGCAACCCCATTTTTCATTCGAAATGGGATTGGCGCTGCACCAGCAAGCCCGGAAAACTTTATCTTATCATTTTCGACTGGCCGACGAACGGAACATTTGAACTGCCGCCACAGCAACGCAAAGTGGCCAAGGCCTATCTGCTGGCGGGCGGCCAGAAACTAAAATTCAGCCAGACCGATGCTGGCGTCCGGATAGTTCTGCCGATTGAGGCGACGGATAAAATCGCCTCAGTCATTTGCATCGCATTTGCCAAAGTGGCCGCGCCCGTCACCTACGATCTGGCGGCGGATGCGAAACACAAAGCGGGGCTTCCGGCCGATGCCCTGGCGTGGGAGGCGGTGCTGGAACAGAATCTGGGGGATTTTTATCTGCCGTATTATAAGAACGACAAGATCGCCGGCAAGGAGACCGCCTGGGATTTTGTTAAGGATGATCCGAAGCTGCCGCGCGTGCTGCTCATCGGCGATTCGATTTCGCGCGGCTACACGCTGCCGGTGCGCCACCTGCTCGCCGGCAAAATCAATGTTCACCGCGCGCCGGCCAATTGTGGGGCGACCACGCTGGGCGTCAAAAAAATCAACGACTGGCTCGGCGATGGCAAATGGGATGTCATCCATTTCAACTTCGGGATCCACGATCGCAATCTTCCCCCCGAGACGTATGCCGCCAATCTCGAACAGATCATCGCGGTACTGCAAAAAACAGGGGCCAAGTTGGTCTGGGCACGCACAACGCCCCCGGCCAGTACGGATAATGCGGAGAAGTTTACACCAGACCAATGCGCAGCAGTCAATCGGATCGCTGACAGAATCATGGCTCACCATGGGATACTGGTGGATGACTTGTGCACGCCTGTCCTGGCACGACTGGGCGAATTGCAGAACCCAAACAATGTCCACTTCAATGAAGCCGGATATCAATTGCTTGCCGGAAAAGTGTCCGGCGCGTTACTGGCCCAGTTGGGTAATCCGGTGAAATGATTTCTCCGGAGAGTGAATACTAGCTATTTTGATTCGTCCCATGAAAATCCACACACTGATTAACGCGACCCTGCTGCTGGGGCTCTGGGCACTTGCGGCTCCAGCCCAAACCAATCCGGATGGGACGCCGGACACCGGCGACGACCATGCCGGACAGGCGCAGACCGCAGTGGAATCGCCGGAAGCCGTCGCCCGGCGACTGCAGTGGTGGAGCGCGGCGCGATTCGGGATGTTTATTCACTGGGGGCTTTATGCCCAGGATGGTTGTTTTTGGAAGGGGAAGGATGGCCAGTCCGAACACATGATGCTAAAACTGCAGATCCCCATTACCGAATATGCAAAGATAGCGGACGATTTTAATCCAGTAAAATTCAACGCTGATGAATGGGTGAGCATTGACAAAAATGCCGGCATGAAATACTTGATCCTCACCGCGAAACATCATGACGGCTTCGCGATGTTCGGCAGTCCAAGCGACGACTACAACATTGTCAAACGCACGCCGTTCCGACGTGACCCAGTCAGGGAACTCGCCGTGGCGTGTCACCAGCAAGGCATCAAATTCGGAGTCTATTATTCGTACGGCCGCGACTGGCACGATCCCGATGTGCCGACCGAGGTGAAAGCGGACGGGTTACGGCGTAGTAACACCTGGGATTTCCCCGACGAAGGCAAAAAGGATTTTGCAAAATATTTTGAACGCAAGGTGAAACCGCAGGTGCGCGAGTTGCTGACGCAGTATGGGCCGATCGACGTGCTGTGGTTCGACACGCCGGAAAAGAACACCGCCGCGCAGAGCCGGGAGTTGCTCGACCTGATCCGCAAATTGCAGCCGGATTGTGTTGTGAACTCGCGCCTCGGTTACCATCTCGGCGACTACACGGTGGAGGAGCAGACAATTCCCGCCGACGGCAATCCGTTGCCGTGGGAAAGCTGCATGACACTCAACCACCACTGGGGCTTCAAGAAAAATGATTTCGACTGGAAACCGACGGCGGCATTGGTGCGGAACCTCGTGGATATCGCGAGCAAAGGCGGCAACTTTTTACTCAACGTCGGCCCGACTGGCGCCGGTGAGATTCCGGCGGCGTCCGTCGAGCGTCTGCGCGAAGTTGGAGAGTGGATGAAAGTCAATGGCCCAGCGATTTATGGAACAACGGCAAGCCCCTTTAAGCAGCTGGACTGGGGGCGTTGCACAAAAAAAGTCACACCCGCTGGCGTGACGCTTTATCTGCATGTCTTCGACTGGCCGAAGAATGGAAAGTTGCTGGTGCCGGGACTGACGAATGAGGTTATGTCTGCCGTCTGCCTGGCTGGAGGCCGGTCGCTAACCTCCCTGCAAACCTCTGGCAGCACAACCCTGCTGGTGCCCGAACATGCGCCGGATAAACTCTCCACCACCGTGGTGCTCACCCTTAAAGGCGGCCTCAACAATAAGCCGTGAAAACATCCGCCCCGGAACGGTTTTGGCAGACTTTGCGAGTCCTGTTCTGGGCATTGTTTGGGTTGAGCTATTGGGCTTCCTCTGGCCGGAGCGCCTTGGCGACAAACGGGATGGCCCCACCACCGGCTGCCGCCGCCGCATGGGAAGATCCGCTGGTCTTTCAGATACACCGGCTACCGCCACGGTCGATGACCTGGCCCCATCCAACGGCGGCGTCGGCCGCCGCCTCGCCCGGCGCGTTGAGAAATTCCCCGTGGCTAAGCTGCCTCAGCGGCGACTGGAAATTTAATTGGGTGAATGAGCCGGCAAAAAGTCCGGTAGGTTTTGAATTGCCAGAATTCAATGATCGCAGCTGGAGAACCATTCCCGTGCCGGGCTGTGTGGAACTATTTGGCTACGGTACGCCGCTGTATGTCAATTATGTGTATCCCTTCAAAGTGGATCCGCCGCGGGTGATGGGCGAGCCGCCAACGGACTGGACTTTTTTTGCGGACCGCAATCCCACCAGTTCTTATCGCAGCTGGGTGGATGTACCGAAGGATTGGACGAAGCAGCGCGTCTATCTCCACGTCGGAGCGGCGGGCTCCTGCCTGAAAGTCTGGGTCAACGGCCAGTGCATCGGCTACAGCGAAGATTCGCGGCTCGCGGCGGAGTTCGACATCAGCGCCGCCCTGCATCCGGGCAAAAATCTCATCGCACTCCAAGTGCTGCGTGTCTCGGACGGAAGTTATTTGGAAGATCAGGACATCTGGCGGTTGAGCGGAATTTTCCGCGACGTGTTTCTGTTCACGCGTCCCAATGTGCATCTTTGGGACGTGGCTGTGGAATCGGACCTCGACGGTGCTTTGCGCCATGCCGCCGTCAAACTCCGTTGCCAGATTCGCAATGATGACAATGCGCCAGCCGAAACAATCTCTGTGCGACTCACGTTGCGCGATCCGAATGGAAAGAAAGTTTCCGGTTTTGAAATTGATTGGCCGTTGACGAATGCGCTCGCGGCTGGAACTGAAATGGAATTTTTGTCCGCGCCAAAAATTATTAACGCGCCCCAGAAATGGTCGTTTGAAAATCCCGCGCTTTACACGGCGGTCATCGAGTTGTTGCAAGACGGCAAAACCATTGAAGCCGTGGCGATGCGGATTGGTTTCCGCAAAGTCGAACTCAAGGACAAAGAATTCACGCTCAACGGCCACGCGGTGAAAATTCGCGGCGTCAACCGTCATGACTGGAATCCCGTCACCGGCTACGTCGTGGACGAGGCGACGATGCGCGCGGACATTTGTATGATGAAGCAGGCGAATTTCAACGCCGTCCGGACCTCGCATTATCCGAACGACCCGCGCTTCGTGGAGTTGTGCGACGAGATTGGCTTGATGGTTTTGAGCGAGACAGATTTGGAAACGCACGGTTTGTCTTATCATAAATGCGTTCTGCCAGGAGATTTGGCGGACTGGCAGCCGGCTTGCGTCGAGCGGATTCGGCGGCTGGTCATCCGCGAGCGCAATCATCCGAGCGTGGTGATGTGGTCGCTCGGCAACGAGGCCGGTTACGGGACGGTTTTCGACGCGATGGCGGCGGAAGCGCGGTGGCTTGACAGCGAACATCGTCCGCTCCACTACGCCGACATGAATGCGCCCTGCGACGTGGACAGCTCGACTTATCCAACGCCGAAATGGTTGGAGCTTCACGTGCAAGGCAAGGCCGTGCGAGTCGGCGAGCACGGCGAAAAGGAGATGTTCCGTCAGCACGGAAACTATCCGTCGGGCAAGCCGTATTTGATGAATGAATTTGCCTGGGCCGGCGGCAACGGCGTCGGCAACTATCAGGATTATTGGGACGTCATAGAACGCAATCCCATGATCATTGGCGGATTTATTTGGGATTGGGCGGACAAAGGTTTGGCGGCTTCGATGGTCGGTGGCAAAACCGTTCCGATGTTGAGTGTCAATCCGAGGCCGGCCAAATCTGGTTTCTACGCCGTTGGTGGAGATTTTGGCGACAAGCCGAACGATGGAAATTTTGTTTTGACGGGATTGATCGATTCGGATCGCACGCCAAAACCGGAATACTTTGAAGTTGCCAAAGTGAACCAGCCCATCCGCATTTTCGCAGTGGATTTGGCGCACGAAAAAATCCGAATCGAGAATCACCAGACGTTCGCCGGACTGGAAAACTTTGTTGCCTCGTGGGAATGGAGCGACAACGGCACGGTTGTAGCCAAAGGAAATTTTCCGTCATTGCGTTGCGCGGCGGGTGAGTCTTGCGAAGTGATTGTTCCGCAAACGCCGCCGTTCAGCGGTGGCGAGCGTTTTCTCACGGTACGCTTTGCGCTCGCCAAAAAAACTTTGTGGGCCGACGCCGGCTTTGTCGTCGCGTGGGATCAACTGGCACTGAACGACGCAACTAATTTGGCCGCACCAGAATTGAAGCCGGGGCAACTCATGATTGCGCAAACGGATGAAGCCGTCATCATTGGCAACACCTCATTTTCTGTTTGCGTCGGCAAGCAGAGCGGAATGATTGAGAGTCTGCGTTACGGCGGACGCGAACTGCTGACGAGGCCGTTCCGGCTTTGCTTCTGGCGTCCGCCGACGACGAATGATCGTGGCTGGAAAATGCCGGATATTCTCGGCGCATGGCGGGACGCGGGTGAAAAGGTGAGTGCCAGCAGCGTGACTGCGACGAAAAATTCCTACGGTACAGTTTCCGTTTCTGCTGACATTAAAACTTCCGTGGCTCCGAGCCACGCGGCGGTGAAATATGAAATTGATTCCGCCGGAAAAATTATCGTTCGCACAACGGTAGCGACGTCACCGCTCGGTGTGTCCGCGCCGACGAATGAAATCCCGCGCGTCGGAATGCAATGTGGTTTGATTTCCGCGCTGCACAGCATCGAATGGCTCGGACTTGGGCCGGACGAAACGTATCTCGACCGTAAGAACGCAGCGCGCTTTGGAAGTTTTCACGCCGAGGCGTTGACTTGGAATCACAATTACCAGCCGCCGCAGGAAACCGGCCACCGCAGCGAAGTTCGTCGCGTAGCCCTCACTTCGCCGGACGGTGAAGGTTTGGTGGTGCGCGCCGTTACCGCGTCATTTGGTTTCAATCTCTGGCCGTGGACGGCTGAGGATTTAGAAGCGACCGCCAAGCCGCAACTGCTCAAGCCGCGTGATTTTCTCACGCTCACTATTGATTCCGCGCAGATGGGACTCGGTGGCGTGCAAGGCTGGGGTGCTCGGCCGCTCGACAAATATCTGTTGTCGGCAGATAAAACGTATCAGTTTGCGTTTGCGCTCGAACCGCTGAAAGTTAAACGCGAACAATCGCCATGAATCAAATCAACCGTCGGCAATTTTTTGTGTTGAGCGGCAGCTCGCTGCTGGCGGCGCAGTTCGTGACGTTTGGTGCAGAATACGGCGCTCAATCCGTGCAGGCCGATGTCTGTGTTTATGGCGCGACGGCGAGCGGCATCATGGCGGCGGTCGCGGCGGCACGGGAAGGCGCGAGCGTGGTCATCGTCGAACCGTCGCGCTGGCTCGGCGGCATGACGGGCGGTGGGCTGATGCACATTGACTGGGGACGCGAACAGGCGGTCGGCGGCTCGGCGCGCCCGATTTTGAAACGCGATTTCAACGACGCGCAGTATCGCGCGGCGTTTACGGCGTTGCTCAAGGAACATTCCATTCCCGTGATCTTCGAGCATCGCGTCGCCTCGGTGCAACGTGAGGCAACAAGCATCAAAAGCATCACGCTCGATTTCGCGCCACCGGATAAAATGGGTTGTCCGGTTGCGGAGGCGAAGACACGCGATGCACGGCGTGTCATGGCGAAAGTTTTCATAGATTGCTCGTATGAAGGCGACGTCATGGCGCGAGCGGGCGTGACTTATACTTTTGGCCGCGAGTCGCGTGAGACTTACGACGAATCGCTTGCTGGCGCGGAACGGAACATGACGGTTTATGACATTGATCCGTATGTGAAGCGCGGTGATCCGAAAAGCGGACTGCTACCGATGTTGCAAGACATTCAGATGCAGCCCGAAGGCAGCGCCGACAAACTCACGATGGGTTACGGTTTCCGCTGGAAGATGGTCGAGCATGGCGAAATTCTGCCGATCAAGCCGCCGGAGGATTACGACCCGCGAATGTTTGAGCTTTATCGGCGCGGCTTTCAGAACAACGCGAAAATTGATGTTGGCAGGCGCATGAGAAAACTCGGTGAGTTTGAGGAATGTGGCGGACGCGTTCACTCGGTCGGCCAGGGCAACCTCGCCCGCGCATTGCTCGCGCCAACGAACTACGGCGGAAACGCCGGTTATCCGGACGGCGATTACGCGACGCGCGCGTGTATCTGGAAGGCGGAGCAAAACTTCATGGCTGGCATGACGCATTTTCTCCGCACCGATCCGTCTGTGACGGCGAAGTTGAAGGAGCTTGCGCGCAAGATTGGTTTCGAACCCGGTATTTTCGACGAGACGGGTGGCTGGCCGCATCAGCTTTACGTTCGCGAAGCTCGGCGCATGGCGTCTGCGTATATCGTCACGCAGAAGGATCTTGCGGGTGAAACGAATCCCGACGACTCCGTCGGCCTCGCTTCCTACGGCGTGGACGAGTGGCCTTATGCGACTCACGCGCTCAATGGCAAAGTCGCGGTGCAAGGTGGCTTCTACTCGATGCTGTACTTGGAAGAAACGCACAAAGGCATCTACAAGATTCCGTATCGCGCGATTACGCCGAAGCCGGATGAGTGCACGAATCTGCTCGTGCCCGTCTGCGTTTCCGCGAGCCACATCGCGATGACTTCAGTTAGAATGGAGCCGGTATGGATGATTCTTGGCGAATCCGCAGGGGTTGCAGCGGCGATGGCAGTGCGAGAAAAGATTTCCGTTCAGGACATTGAATATCGCGAGCTGCGGAAAAAATTGTTGGGCTTGAACCAACGGCTGGAGCGGCCGATCTGATGCCAATGAATATGAGACAGATCAGCATCGTTGTCACTTGTCTGCTGCAAGCCGGTGTTTCGCCCGCAGCGGAGGCGGCGGTCGGGTTGAAACCTTTGTTCAAATGGGCGGACACCACGCGTCTGGGTCGGCCCCTGGCCAAAGATCCGAGCGTGATCCGCTTTGAAGAACGTTATCTGATGTATTTTTCGTTGCCGCCTTTCGGAACGGAGCTGGCGCAGACTAACGGGCCGAAAGGCTGGAACATTGGCATCGCCGAAAGCACGAATCTGGTGGATTGGAAAAAAGTCGGCGAACTGCGGCCCGCGCAAGTGTGTGACACGAACGGCTTGTGCGCACCCGGCGCGCGCGTGCTGAACGGTAAGGTGCATCTGTTCTATCAGACCTACGGCAATTTTCCAAAGGATGCGATTTGCCACGCAGTCTCGGTGGACGGAATCAATTTCATGCGCGATGAATCCAATCCGGTATTTCATGCCACCGGCGATTGGAACAACGGCCGCGCGATCGACGCGGAGGTGTTTCCCGATGGTAACCGGTTGCTGCTCTATTTTGCCACGCGGGACGAGACCGGCAAGACGCAGGAACTCGGCGTGGCGGCCGCACCGCTCAAGTCCGATTTCAGTCGCAAGACGTGGATGCAGCTCTGCGAAAAGCCGATTCTGAAACCTGAACTGACGTGGGAAACGCGCTGCATCGAAGCCCCCACAGTCACGCGGCGCGGCGACACGCTCGTGATGTTTTACGCCGGCGGATTCAACAATGACCCGCAACAGATCGGCGTCGCGACGAGCAAGGATGGCGTGAGTTGGACGCGGCAATCAGCCGCACCGTTGCTCGCGAATGGCGCGGCTGGCGAGTGGAATTCCAGCGAGAGCGGCCACCCGGGATTTTTTGAGGACGACAACGGGCGGAGCTATCTGTTTTTTCAAGGCAACAACGACCACGGAAAAACTTGGCTGCTCTCGTGCGTGGAACTCGAATGGGCAGGCAGCACGCCACGGCTCAAAAACTACCCACCCCGAAAATGAAAACACCCACACTGAAAAAAATCGCGCCGCATTGCTACCGCCGACAAGGAATTCTATTCACAGCCTTGCTTATGACCCACTGGGCATTTGCGACGGAACATTTCTTCACGCCGCCGGAGTCGTCGTTCATCAGCGAACCGAAGGAGCAAATCAGCACGCTCACGATCCCGACCGGCTCGGCCGAATCGGCGCAGCAACTGATCGACTCCATTCGATTGGTCAAATCCAACGCGGTCCTGGTCATTGCCATTTCCGGCAGGGTCGTGGTGGGCAGCGCACCGTTGCGACTTGGTTCGCACATGTGTCTGGTACTGGAAAACAGGGCGAGCATCACGGCCGCTTCAAACGCCACCGCCCATAGTCTGGTGCAGATTGAGGGGGCGGAGTTCGTATCGGTTTCATCCCCCGGCTCGGAGCGGGGCGTGCTTGATGGTCAAGGCGGCGCGCTCACCGGCATCACCGTGGCCGGATGTGGTAAGGTCAATATCGACAATCTTTCGATTCGCGGTTGTGAGGCGGGTGCGATTGCTTACACGGGACGCAAACCGGGAGCGGTTAACGATGCCGGGAGTGTGACGCGCTGCCTGGTGCAGGACTGTGGTCGAGGGTTGAGCGTGACCGGCACGGCAGGTTTTATGTGTCTGGACAATGAGTTTCACGGCAATCGTGGTCCTGCCGTCGACGTCACCTCCCCCCGCAGCGTCATTGCGGGAAATGATTTCTTGGAGAACGCGACGGGCATTGTCAGCGCGAGCAGTCGCGGGGTGATTGCCCGGAATTTATTTAAAGGAAACGACGTGGCATTGCAGTTGGAGTCAGTGAGTGCAGGCAATCTCATAACCGGAAACCGCAGCCACGATTCGGCGGGACGGTTATTGCTGGGAGGCCGGGACAATCAGATTTTTGAAAATGATCTCCGGGCGGAAACGCCCATGGAACTGGCGGGGGCAACGGCTATATTCATCAATAACGCCGGGCTGCCGGCTCCGACCGCCGCGTTGGCGGCCACCTGGTTTAATCCACCGACTTTCCTCAATCCGCATACCAACCCCATTATCATACCCGGCCTGGGCCGGTATGATTTAACGATTTCAGGCTCCACCAATCGCTACGAGCCGGCGGATGTGGCTGTCGCGCAGGCAGCGTTGCGACAGGCCCATGCGGCCAACCCGAAGGCAGTCGTCGTGCTGCATTTACAGGGGTATTTTATGACGCGGATGCCGACCGGTCTGGAGCTTACAGCCGACACCTGTGTGATTCTGGACGGGGCGATTCGCGCCAATCTGGGCACGGCGCTCGACCCCGTTTACCAAAGGGGCGAGCCGATTACCCAGGTAGTTCAACTGTCGCCAGCAGGCCACTGCTCCTTTTCGGGCGGCACTCTGGATGGCGGACATCAGGCGTTACACGGCATCAATGCCGCCCGCCCAAGCGTTGCGCTAATTGAAAACGTAAATATCAAGGGCGCAGTTCGGGATGGCATTCGCACCAAGGGTCGGGAATCAGTTTGGCCCCTGTTTATCAATGGCTGCACCCTTGCGGACTGCGGAGGGCGCGGTATTTGGCTGCATGTCGCCGGCAACGTGCATGCGATTGACAATACGTGCGTGGGGAATCAGCAGGACGGCATTGATGTGGATGCGCATGCAATTGACTGCAATGTCCTGTTTAACACCTGTGCTGGAAATCGCCGGCATGGCATTTTCATCGAAGAAGCCGCCACGAACAATCTGGTGTTTGGCAATCAGGCGTTGGGGAACAATCGCTCCGGGATTCATGTGTGGAATGAAGAAGTGGCGGGCAACACAGGCCCGAACGTCATTGCTGCGAACCACTGCCTGGGCAATGTGAAAGGCGTCAGCGTGGGTGGCCGGGCCGCCGACCGGACGGCGGGCGATAATTTATTCTTCAACGATGTCTGCACCGGCAACCGGGATTGGGATGTGGTGGCGGGAAATTCCCACGCGACCCGCAATTTCTTTTCGCAAGCCGTGCTGAGCGGCGGCGTGGAACGGCATGCCAGCGCATACAATCCCGTCGGCCAATTCTTTACGACGCCAACTTTACCCCAGTAAAACAATGGTTTTATTTAATTTAGCACCCTCGGGTGAGACTCCCGCTTAATCTCAAATGACGGAGACTTAATCGGCTGTGGGTTGATGTTTTAAACCTGATAGGAGAAAGTAAATCAGCTACCACCCCAACCGATATAAAATAAATTATGCAAATCAGACTGAAACAAATCAACGGCTTGTGCTTGACCTCATTCGTTATTGCCGGCTGGTTGATGACCGCGGCTGCCATCAAGCTTAGTGCCGCTACGTTCGACTGGGTGGGGACAACCTCATCCAGCGATTGGAATACGGCAGCCAACTGGTATCAAAACACCACCGTGCCAGGCGGTGCTGACTATGCCTTTCTCGGAGTCAACCAGCCTGCGACCACCAATGTCATTGATTTGGGAGCTCAAACTATAAGCCTTTTTTCTGGTGCCGCGCCAGGATCCCCGTTCGCCAGCGGACCGACCACCAATGCGCTTGAATTTGGTAATCAGGGCGGTGTGACCAATTGGACAGTTCAAAATGGAACCATTGTTCCGAGTGGTGATGGTTTGATTCAAATTGACACCAATGTCACCGTGAATTTCACCAATATTACCTTCAATTCTCCCGGGCGCTATTCACAACTGGCCAACGGCGCAACCCTCAATATTCTGGCGAATACGGTCAATAATTACCGGCCGGCCTTCTTTGGCTTGAGCAATGCGACAGCCACGGTGAACATCTACGCCACCAATTATAGTCAGGTGAACAATTGGTATGTGGGGGCGCCCAATACGGGATCCACGAATAATTACCCCGAGGATTTGCAAGTAAATATAAATGCCACCCAGATCATCAATGGAACCGGCGGCGGGAACAATTGCGATATTAACGTGGGCTGGGCTGGGATTGGGCACACAAACTCTTTAATCATTCGTAACGGCGCAGGGTTTTCTACTGCCGGCCGGACCATAATCGGGGCACCCCTGGGAGTGGCGACCACCAACTCTGCCGCGATTATTGGCAACGGTCGCCTGGTGATCGGTGACGCGACGACCACGGGCTACTACACCAACGCTTCCACGGCAGCCTATTTCAGGACCGGAATTGGCGGCGGAACAGCCGTGATTGATGTGGTCAATGGTTTACTGGTCATGAAAAACTCTGATACAAACCTGTTGGCCTATGGTGGTACAAATGGCTCGCGTACGGTATTTAACATTTACACCAATGGCACCGTTTACACAGCATCCAGTTTCGCCTTAAAGTCGGGGGCTACGCCGGGAAATGCCGTTATTAATTTCAATGGGGGCGCCTTTGTCACCACCAGTTCCTCCCTGGTGAATTTATTCGATAGATCGGTGACGGTGACGCTATTGGACGGCGGCGGCACCCTCGACGCCGGCGGCAAGGCCACGATCGGAATGGGAGCTCCCATTCTGAATGGCGGCACCGGTGTGGGCATGTTAACAATACGAAATGCTAACCCGTCCTCAACAGCGGCGGGCAAAATTACATTTACGAATCAAAACACCTATACTGGACCCACCCTCATTCAGAATACGTACACTGCCACCACGTTGGCCTTGTCCGGCGGGGCATCGTTGACGAATAGTTCCGCAATTAACATCAATTCGGCAAATGCTTATCTGGATGTAACCGGCCGAAGCGATGGGACTTTGACGGTGGTTGCCAATCAAAAGCTGATGGGGTACGGCACAATTCTCGGCAAAACGGTCATTCAGTCTGGTGCCACACTAGAACTCGGAGGAAACAGTACGTTTGCCCACGCGGTGGGCTCGTTGACAAATTCTGGCAATTTAACCTTGGCCGGCAAAATCATCGTGCCTTTAAATGAATCACTATCTCCCTCCAACAGCACGATGACCATTGTCAGCGGCACGATCACCAATACGGGAGGGGCAACAATGATTCTGACAAATTTGGGGCCAATTCTCAACGTGGGGGATACCTTTAATATTTTCAGTCAGGGTATTTCCAATGGAGCCGCGATGACAATTGTGCCACCTGCGGGAGTGACATTTGTAAATAATTTGGCAGTCAATGGTTCTGTCACAGTTTTAACAGTGGTTCCGCCCGTGAACACAACCCCCACGAATATTCTATCTCAGGTTATTAATGGCGGAACCACTCTGGCTCTCTCCTGGCCGGCTGACCACACGGGCTGGCATTTACAGATTCAGACCAACGCGCTATCGGTCGGGCTGGTGACCAATGCCGCCAACTGGGTAAGCCTGCCCGGTTCGCAACTGGTTAATGCCACCAATTTGCCGATTAATCCCGCGAATGGAGCCGTCTTCTATCGCCTGGTATATCCGTGATTGATTTGCCCGTAAAAACAATATGAAATTATCAAAAAAACTTCGTCGCTCTGGTTTTACGCTTATTGAATTGCTGGTGGTGATTGCCATCATTGCCATTCTGGCAGCGATGCTGCTCCCCGCCCTGTCCAGCGCCAAGGAACGGGCAAAGCGGATTCAATGCTTGAACAATTTAAAGCAAATTGGTCTGGGATTAACCATATATGCGGGTGACAACAGCGAACAATTATTCACACCGCGGGACGTTGGCGGGGTGAATATTACATACCGGTATAATCTGCACGCACTGAATGACGATGCCGCAACCCAGTCAAAGTCGGTGAATCTCAACGTGACTCAGACCAACTCCGCCTCGCCCTGGGCATGCCCTGAATGGGCGGGTAAAGGATTGATTAGTTATAACCCCAATGCGACCCCACTGCCGCAATGGCAAATTGGTTACCAATATTATGGCGGGGTCAGTAAATGGAATACGGCAGCTGGCATGGTCGCCTCATTAAGCCCGGTCAAATTAGGCAATGCCAAGCCGGGTTGGATGATTGCCGCCGACGATGTTTATCATAATACGACAACCGGCTGGGGTTCAGGCACGCCATCAACCCCCATCCACAAACGTGCGGGAACAAATCATCCCGATGGCGGCAATGAAGTTTTTGCCGATGGTTCGGCATCCTGGATCAAGATTGAGAAAATGTATCGAATCATCTCGTTTAGCCCTGGAACTGACGACTGGTATTTTTATCAAGATGATCTCTCGAGCGTTGCCGCCGCCACCCTGGCAACTCTGCAATTTCCACATTAATTTATGGTAGCAGATTAACGCGATTGGGTCGCAAAACATCATGGCAACCCACAAATGAATAAAAATATTCTTTTTTGGGGAATCTTTGTGGCTTTTGCACAGTTGGTCAGTAACGGCAGTCAGGGAGCCGGCCGGATGCTTTATACCGTCCCCAATAGTTCTTTCATCGAAAATCCGGCTGGCGACACCGGGGTAAAAATAATCAACGATACTTCTGGTTCGATCGCGACGTTGCAAGTCTCCATTAACACTACCCGCAGCACTTATCCCAGTTCCATTATCGTCGTCCGCCTGACGAACAGCGCGACCTATTGGATAAGCAGTGCCAGTCTGGTGCTTGGCTCACACGAATGTCTTGTGGGTAGCGGGGCGGTCATCAAGGCGACAAATGCATCGGTGACCGTGCCTCTGATTCAAATTAGTTCCGGTTCGACCAACATATCGGTCGCAGGTATCCGGCTCGATGGCAACGGTGCGAACGTGAACGGTCTTTTAGCGCCGGCAGCGAATCGGGTGAACGTAGACCGTGTTACGGTTGTGAACTGCGGCTTGGAAGGCATTATATTGAGTGGGAACGGCAACACGAATTATGACAATGAATTGACCGTCACCCGTTGCGAGGTCTCGGGCTGTTCAAGCCATGCAGGCATTAGAATTCAGAACGCGACCCAAGCGGCCTGTCTGGAGAATTATTGCCACAACAACGCCATCGGCATCGGGATTGCCTGCGCTTACAGCACGTTTGCGAACAATGTTTGCAACTTCAATTCTACCGGGATCAATTTCAGCAGCGGCAATGATAATGTGATCGCGAACAACACCTGCAATTATAACGGCACAGGAATTTTTTCAGATGGGACGAACACGCTGATTGTTTCGGAATCGCTGGGCGGCAATGCAACAGCGGGAATCAATTCCAGCGGTAGCAAGAACATTTACTTGGACAATCTTTTCACAGCAGGTAATAGCACCAATTTCATCAATGGCGGTTCGGGCGACAAAATCGTAGCATTCCAATGCCTGTTAAGCGCGCCCGGCCAGACCTATTTTTATCCGCCACTGATCAACGACCAGCACACCAACATCATCGTCAATGGCATGGGCCGGACTGATTTGACCATCAACTCGACCACGATTGACAACGTGCAGACACAATACAACATTGCGGATGCGGCCAAACCGACCAATGTTATCGTTCTGCACCTCAATGGCACATTCACCGTCGGCGCGAATCCGCTGGCACTTTCGTCGAACACCTGTGTGTTATTGAACGGGACAATTCAAGTTAACGGTTCCACTACGGCCAGTTCGGTGATAAGCGATGACGGATCTGCTCCAGCGCAAGTTTCCATTTCAGGTGGCATCATTGACGGCGGCAACAATACCAGCATGGACGGCATTTCATTCTTAAGCGGCTCGGTGATTCAAGTGGATTCGATGCGCCTGCAAAACTTCGCGACTAATTTCACTATTCGGGGCACGTCAGACGTATTGCATTTCAGCTCCTGTGGAACGCCCGTTATCGTGACCCGCTGCACCATCACCAATGCTTCGGCTCGGGGCATCTGGCTGCAGCAAAGCAGTGGCAAGTGCCTTGTCTCCGACAATGAAGTCACCAAGACTGACATGTATGCGGTGGATTGTGATTCCTACACCAGTGGTGCCGTTGTGAAATTTAATTATCTGCACGATCTTTATGAAGATGGCGTGTTCATTGAGCAGGCTGCGTCGCATAACTTGGCCCTGGGCAATATTTGCAACAATTACACCAACAAAGGCCTCAATCTTTACAACAACGGCATCACCAATGCCAGCGTCCAGTATAACAGCGTCCTCTGTAATTGGTGTTTTGGCACCAACGGACTGCGGAATGGTTCCACACCGGCGAACAGTCTCACGTCGCACAATTTCTTTTTCAACAACACGCTGGTTAACGCCGCCATTCAATCGCAGAATTATGGCACCCAAAACTACTATTCGCAGAACTATCAGTCCGGTGCCTCGGTAGCCACCAGCGGCACCGAGGCGTTTTTTAATTCGCCCGACGTGGACGGCTATGTGAACATCCAGGACGCCAACAGCTTTCTGTTTGCAGTAGTCACAAATGCCTCAACCAGCAGCGGCGCGGCGGTCATCCTTGGCTCGACCAACTTGCTTGGGAGTGACCTTTGGCAATGCATTCCGACTGACAGCGGCTATTATCAGATCAAAAACAAAAATAGTGGCAAGGTTATGAATGTCACCAACTCGTCCCTGAGCCCGGGTACGGTGATTGTTCAGAACCCATTCGGTTCAGCTCAAAGCGACCAATGGTTGCCAATATCGGCCGGCAATGGCCGCTACACCCTGATCAACCGGCTCAGCGGAATGTGTCTTGACGTAAACGCGGCTGGTACCACTGCCGGTACGCGACTCGACCAACAGCCAGGCACGGGGGCGCCCAATCAGCAGTTTAATCTTAACGCGGCCTCTTTGGTCCAACCGGTTACCACGAATTTGACTGTCGTCGTAGTCGGCACGCAATTACAATTACAATGGCCATCCAGCAACACTGGCTGGTTCCTACAGACCCAGACGAATTCCCTGGCTTTGGGTCTCACCACAAACTGGTTGGATGTGGCCGGCTCGCAGCTGACCAATCAGTGGGCTGTATCCGTCCAGTCTATCATTCCGGTGGTCTTTTTCCGGCTGCGTTCGCCATAAATGCGTCTGCAGCAGTGCTGGTCGCCGAGAAATTTGAAAGTGGCTGTTTTAATCTGAAATGACTGGCGCTTAATGTGCCAGGCATTGATTGTCGGATGGAATCGCCCTATTTTGCACTTGATCCATGAAAATCTGCACCCACCAATGTCAGGGTTTGTCCGGCAATACGCTTATTACGCTTCATGGTAAATTTCACCACAAGGCCATGCCTCTTTTTCGTGGCTTATGCAATTGTAAACTGGCTAGTACCCTTAACTCCTTATCGGGACAAGTTATTTGAGACAAGAGTTAGCCCGATACACAACAAGAATATCCACACCAAACACCCCACAACAGCGTCATGAATATGAAATTTGAACGGTTCTCAAAGGAATCCAAATACGGAAAGAACCCATACTGCATTTTGCTGTGTCTGGCCATCCTCACTCTCGCACCCGCCGCGTGGGCGGCGACATTCACCAGTGCGGCTACAGGCAACTGGTCTGCCGCCGCCACTTGGGGTGGCACACCCGCCGCCAAAACCGGCACTGTCACCTGCACCACGGCTGCCACCAGTGTGGCCGGCGTGGGCACCTTATTCACCACTGAAGTCAAGGCCGGAGATTCGCTTTACAACAGCAGTGGCACATTGATTGGAGTCGTGGCCACCATCGGAAGTGCTACCGCCATTACCCTGACTGCCAATGCGGCGGTTGCGGTCACTGGGGCCGCTTATAAGGACTTCACTGTGCCAACCGCCAGCGACGACGTCACGATCCAAAACACCCACAATATTACTGTTGACGGCACCACCGGCGTTCCCAGTTTGGCCAAGACTCTGACCATCAATACGGGTGGTACCATTACAGGTCCGACCTCAAGCACCTCACGGAAACTGACTCTGTCTGGCAACTTTTCCAACAGTGGAACGATCGCCCAAGGAAGTTCAAGTGGAACGTTCAATATCATTTTTGCCGCCAACTCGGCTTGGACCGGGGGAGCCGATCTCTCCGGCGCAAACACGAAATTTTCGATTACCGTCCAAACCGGTGTGACCTTGGACATATCCGGATTGAACAGCACCGGGCTCAAGTTCAGGACGGGGGCCAATGGCAGCAGTATTGGTATATTCATCAATGGCGGCGGCACTCTTGTCGCCGGGACTTCAGTGATCAACCTGGGTGCAAGCACTTCGGCAAATCAGTTCAGCCTGCTGGGGGCAGGCGCAACCCTCCACACGGCCAACGTTAGCGGCATTGGCACCGGCGGCGCTTCGGGAACGATTCAGAGTCTGGGGAGCGCGGGAGCTATAACCCTGACCGCAGGCGCGAACTATATTTTCAACGGTGCGGTCAGTCAAAGTGTCGCCGGTTTGCCTACCACCAGTGGGGCGATTGCCAACTTGACCGTCAATAATTCTGCCGGGGTGGTATCCTTGGATCAGAGCTACGCCATTACCGGCACGGCGGAAGTCAAGAGCGGGGCTGCGCTGAATTTTAACGGCTTCAACGTGACTGATTCAGGCGGGGCGAGCGTTTTTCAAGTTGATTCCGGTGGCACGGTGCAGATCACCGACGCCAGCGGCATCGCTGCTTCTGGCGCGAGCGGCAACATCCGGACCACCACCCGAACCTTTAATGTGTCTGGCAACTACACCTATTCCGGCTCGGGAGCGCAGAACACCGGGAGCGGTTTGCCGTCGACCGTCAACAACCTGACCATTAGCAATGCCAGCGGCGTAATTTTGAGCGCCGCCTGCACGGTCAACGGCACGCTAGCTCTGACCAGCGGCCTGTTGACCACCACGGCAGGTAATTTGTTGACGCTGGCCAGCGCGGGCGGTTATACCGGCGGCACCTCCTCGAGTTCCATGGTGAACGGTCCACTGGCCTGGATTTATGGAGCAACCGGAACCAAAACTTTCCCAATTGGGCTGAGCAGTAATTTCCACGCTGTCACCCTGAACCTGACCACGTTGAGCGGCACCCCCACCATCACCGTGACGCCGCATGAACCGAGCACGTTTGGCGGCACCGCTCCCGCCAGCACGACGCTGTGGACGACGCGGGATTGGACGGTTGCCAGTTCTGCGCCAAGCGGCAACGTCTGCACCCTCACCGTGGATGGGACGGGCTTCACGCCGACAGGGGCGGGCGTATTGGTAAATTACAACGGCAGCACTTCAATTTCCCTGGGCAACGCCGCCACGCCGCCGTCCTACTCGGCGTCTGGGATCAGTCTGACCGGTTCATCTGACTTCGCCTTTGGTGACGTGACTTGCGCGCCCCCCGCCGTGCCAACCGTATCATCGGTCGGCGCGAACTGCAGTTCCGTGACAGTGAACTGGGGCACTATCAGTGGTGCGACCAGCTACTATGTTTATCGGAAATTGAGCGGGGGATCTTATTCGCAAGTTACCACCGTGTCGTCCCCAACTACCAGTTACACGGACAACGGGGCTAGCGATCCGACCAAGACCTATGTGTATGCGGTGTCCTCCTTCGCAAGTTGCGAAAGCGCCCTGTCAACCGACAGCAGCAACGTCACGCCAAACTCTGTTCCCGATGCCCCAGTTGTTTCTTCCATCACGCCTGATTGCAGTTCGTTGACGGTTGCCTGGGGCACGGTTGCTCGCGCAGTTACTTACAGCGTTTATCGCAAAACGAGTGGCGGCGTTTATGGGGCGGCGATCGCGTCGGGATTGTCCGGAACCAGTTATCAGGATACCACCACTGGAGCCGGCACCAATTATGTCTATGCGGCTTCCGCAACAGACACTTGCGGCGAAGGGACGAAATCCAGCGACAGCACGGCGACGACCATCAACGCGCCGGGAATCGCGACGCAGCCGGCGAATCTAACCGTGCCGGATGGCTATAACGGTGCCACGGCCATTGTCCCCAATTATACCTTCGCAGTAGTCGCCACCGGTGCCGGATTGAGTTATCAGTGGCAGGTCAGCACGAATGGTGGAACCGGCTGGAACAATGCGACCAACGGCAGTGGCCTCACCATTGCGACCTACACCAATGCCACGACCACGATCGCGGACAACGGTTCACAATATCGCTGCATTGTCAGCGGCAGCGCCTGCTCGCTCACCGTTACCTCCAGTGTTGCCTCATTGAACATTGCCACTCATTTCCGGACCCATGTCGGAGGCCAGACTTGGACCTCGTCCACCGCCAGCGCGATGTGGGATTGTTCCGTGGATGGAGTCAGTAATTGGGTGACGGCCCTCTCCCAGCCGACCGTCAATGATACGGTGGAGATCCAAAGCGGCATGACGGCATTTGTCGGGTCAGCCTCCGGCTCGGTTTGCTCCAGTCTGACCATTGATTCCGGCGCGACGTTCACTGCGGCCTCGGGCACCGGATCGTCATTGCAACGGTTCATCACCATTGCCGGAAGCCTGACAAACAATGGCACAATCTCAGGCAGTACCGCCAGCGGACTCCCCGCGAGCAGCCAGTTTATCTTTGCCGGAAATGGCACCTGGGCGGGCTCTGGAAATCTCTCGGCCGGCTACGTGGGTTTCACGGTCAATGCCGGCAAAATTCTGACGTTGGCCACCACCGATGGCATCACGCTCAAAGCAACGGGAACCGTGACTACTGGCATCACGAACAACGGGACGTTCAATGCCGGCACCAATGTGCTTACCCTGGGCATAGGCACCTTCAATTTGAAATCGAATGCGACGTTGGTGATAGCCAATGCCAACGGCGTTACGGGCGCTACGGGAACCCTGAATGGCGGCACTCCAGTCTTGGATGCCGCGGCGAATTATGTCTTTAACGGCATCGCGGCGCAGACGACCACCGGATTGCCGGCGACGGCCAACAACCTGATCATTTCAAACAGTGCCGGAGTCACGCTCAGTTCTGCCGTCGCACTCTCAGGCCAGTTGCAAATTAACAGCGGGACGATGAACCCCAATGGAATAACGACCTCCACTGCGGGTGCGTTGTCATATAACAGCGGTACGAGTTACCAAGCGAGCGGCTCCTGGGGCGCTGCGGGTGCGAATTACAATGACGGGACCCATTTTGCTGGGACCGGCTATGTGACCGTCAGTGGCGGAACTGACTCCCTGTTCCGGTCAAAAATCTCTGGTAACTGGAATGCGGTTGGCACTTGGGAAACATCACCCGACGGGACCGTCTGGAGCGCCGCGGCCATCACCCCCGGCTCCGGCAACAATATTTACATCCAGTCTGGCAACACCGTGGCGTTAACGCAGGCTGAGGCATGCAACAGCTTGGAAATTTCCGTGGGCACATCCTCCAGCAGCGACGGTTCCAGCGGTGCAGGCCAGGTTGGTTGTGCCACCTACCCCCTGTCGGTTAACGGGTCGCTGCGCGCTTTTTATGGTGCCGTTGCCACGGGAAATGGCGCCCTTTCCCAAACCTATCAGGCCGTGGCCGCCAATTTCGTTCCCGTCGTGAAATCCGCTAGCAGCGGCGAACTCAAATTTGTCGGCAATACCCGTTATGTTTTGGAAGCGGGAAAATGGGGAATTTTCAAGACTTCGACTTCACCGCAGCTCACTGACTGGGAGTTTGCTTTGACCTCAGGCCAGACGGCCACCTGTCAGGCGCAGTTCAAAGCGGCGAATCTCGCGGTGTCCTCCGGCATCTTGGACTTGGGCAATAACATACCGCTCCTGAACGGCGGAGTTGGCGGTGATGGTCAGGGCAATCTTACCGTCAGCAGCGGCGCGACCATGATCTCCGCGTCGCCCACTGACGTCATACGGAATACCACCTCCGCCAATGCCTCGGCGACGGTTACGGTGGCTGGCACTCTGAAACTCTCCGGCTCGGCCCCCACGCTAGCGGCGGTCACGTTTAATTTCGCCGGAGGAACCATTGAATACGACGGTGGCACCCAAACATGGCTCACCGAAAGATCTGCTGGATCAGCCACGGATCCGAATGCCGTCGCCTACAACTACATCACCTTGAGCGGCGCCGGCACCAAAACCCTGTCAGGAAACACTACCGTCAACGGCACACTGACGGTCAATTCTGGCACGACGCTGGACTTAAACAGTCAGAATCTGACGCTCGCAAATCCGCCGACGCTGAACGGTGGGTTGAATATGAATGTCCACAAGACCGGGGCGAACACCTTCACCGGCTCCACTCTGACTCTCAATTCAGGGGTGCTGACCTATGGTGGCACGCTGACGATTACCAACCTGGGAACTACAATTTCTTCTGGCGATATTCTCCCGCTATTTTCCAGCACTGGCGGCTACGCATCCGACTTTGCTTTGGTTAACCTGCCTCTTCCTGTCGCGAGTCCGGTGCATTGGCAGACCAACAACCTGTCTGTGAACGGCTCCATTGGCTTTACTAATCACTTGCCGGTCGCGAATGGGAACAGCTACTCGCGGAATGGGCTATACAGTTGGAAAATCAGCGTCGCCGACTTGCTATCAAACGCCAGCGACGCGGATGGTGACAGCTTAACCCTGAATAGCCTCGGTACCAGCATCAACGGCGTCACTTTGGTTGTCAGCGGCGGCTATGCACAATATTCCAGCACAAACAGTGTCGATGACCAGTTCAGCTACACCATAACCGATGGTTTCGGCGGAACGAACGGAGCGTTAATTACGCTGACTGCGGGCAGTTCCAGCGGAGTCGGCGGACAAGTCAGGACTTTCACGGTCACCGGCGGCACGGCCACGATGAGTTTTGCTGGCATTCCCGGCTATAAGTACAATGTGCAGGTATCCACTGACCTGAGCAGTTGGAGCACGCTCTGGACAACGAACGCGCCAGCCAGTGGCTTGTTTCGATTTACGGACGGTAGCGCGCCGACACCGACGGCGTACTACCGGCTGATGTATAATGGAAACTAAGGTCGCGACATGAAACTTATGAATTTGAAATACAAACTTATCCAGTATGTGCTGATGCTTTCCGCGACCGCGGCGGTGGCGCAAAGCGGCATCACGACCAATCAATACAGTTTAAGCCCGAACGCCGCCATACCCGACGGCAGCCCCGTTGGTCTCATAGAGCATTTCAGCGCCACGGGTCTCACCGGTAGCATCACCAATGTGACGGTCCAACTCGACATCACCGGCGGCTTCAACGGCGATCTCTATGCCTATCTGGTCAATCCCCAAGGGCAGTTGTCGGTGCTACTGAACCGGGTGGGGGTGACGGGTAGCAGTGCTTTCGGCTATAGTGACGCCGGCTTGAATATCACGCTCGACGGGTTGGCGACCAGCAACATTCACAGCTACGCCAGCGGTGGACCCGGCAGTTACAGTCTCAGCGGAACCACGTGGGCGGCGGACGGACGGAACATTGATCCGCAATCCGTGAGCTCCGTTTTTGATACAGCCTCCACCGCCGCTAATTTAAGCCTCTTCCAGAACACGGCGCCGAACGGAGAATGGACATTTTTTATCGCCGATTTGAGCGGTGGCGGTGGCACGGCCACCCTGAACAGCCTCGTTCTCTCCATCATGACCGTACCGGAACCCCAGACGTGGTTCCTGCTCAGCGGGGGAGTGTCAGTTCTCTGGCTCGTGCGTAATCGGCGCGATAATAGGGCCAGTTTCAAAATCGAACAAACGCGATATGCGGTTGGCCAGTGGGCAGCCTTCAGCGAACGGCCCAAGCGTGTCAATCGATTTGGTGACTCTAGCGAATGAAATGTCCCAATTGGTGCTTTGGGCTCTTTGGCGCGCTTTCGCTGCTGACCACGGTTGTCGCTGATCCGGTCGTCATTTCCGGCATCTACCCGGGTCTCGCTCTGTTCAATGACGAGGGTGAGTGTGGCACGGGGGCCGTTGTCCCCTGGGCGGACCGGCTGTGGGTGGTTACCTATGCCCCGCATCGACCGTTTGGTTCCACGGACAAACTTTACGAAATCACGTCCGGCCTCGAGTCCCGCCTCCGGCCCGAAAGCGTCGGCGGCACGCCTGGTAACCGGATGATTCATCGGGAGTCGCAGCAATTAATCATTGGGCCCTACTTCATTGACGCTCAACGTAAGGTTCGAGTGGTCGCGCCGAAATTCATGCCGGGCCGACTCACGGCCAATGCGCGCGACCTTGACGATCCAGCGGACAAAATCTATTTCGCCACGATGGAGGAAGGGCTTTATGAGGTGAACGTCAACACACTAGCTGTCACCGGACTCATCAAGGACAACAATCCCTCCAAGGCCGGCCAAACTGCTGAAGCGAGTCCCGCAACGGTTACTTCAACTTTACCGGGTTATCACGGCAAGGGACTTTACTCAGGACAGGGCCGCATCGTTTATGCGCAAAATGGACAGCGAGGCATGGCGGCGGAAACCGATCCCGCCACTACCAGTGGCGCGCTCGCGGAATGGCGCAAGCCTGGCCTTGATTGGCAACTTGTCCGCCGCAATCAATTCACCGAAGTCACCGGGCCGGGCGGCATTTACGGCAACGAACATCCGGACACCGATCCCATCTGGAGCATCGGCTGGGATTTTCGGTCACTGATTCTCATGTGCCTCGATCATGGGATTTGGCACACCTATCGCCTGCCCAAAGCGAGCCATACCTATGATGGCGCACATGGTTGGTTCACCGAATGGCCGCGCATCCGCGATATTGGCGAGGAGGACTTGCTGATGACTATGCACGGCGAATTTTGGCATTTTCCCAAGGAGTTTGGGTTTACCAATTCCGCCGGCCTGGCGCCGCGTTCTACGTATTTAAAAATCGTCGGCGACTTTTGTCGTTGGAATGACCGGATTGTGCTGGGCTGTGACGACACGACGCGCCTTGAGGTCAAACGGGAAATGAAAGGTCAACTTGCCCAGGCGGGACAGTCGCAATCCAATCTGCAATTCCTCCAGCCCTCGCAACTGGACGCCTTGGGACCGGCGCTGGGCCGTGGCGCAGTCTGGTTCAACGATCCGGTCAAGGTGGGCAGCCCCTCGGATCCGTTTCTATTTGCAGGCTTCCAATATCGCTCACTCTTTTTAACTCAGGACAACGGGTGGCCTCTCACATTTACGCTCGAAGCCGATGCGTATGGCCATGGCGACTGGAAAAAACTGCGAGACATACCAGTGCCAGCCCACGGATCAGTGTGGACGGAGTTTGCCACCAATGAAACCGGCGCGTGGGTCCGGTTGAAGACTGATCGAGACGGGACAAACGTCACGGCTTGCTTTCAATACCGCAATGGGGATGCCCGCTCCCCCAATGCGGCGGAAATGTTTAGCGGGCTGGCCCGACCCGGCGAAACTCACCTCAGCGGAGGCCGATTGCACCAGCGCGGCGACAATATCCGGACCCTCCAGTGCATTGCGGCGGATGGCACCCCGTCGTGCTACGAACTTGACGGTGATTTAAAATTGCACCTGACGAATGATCCGGCCAGCGTGGCGTGGGCCAAAACCAATCTCGCCATCCCGCGCGATTTTTTGACCGCGGACGCAGCCTCGGTCCTTTGCATTGAAAACAAGCAACGCTGGCGTTTGCCTCGGGGCGACGCGTCGTTTGAAGCAGCTGGTGCAGGCGACGACGAGCGGGTATGCCGCGAAGTCGTCACCGAACGGGATCTCTTCAATGCGTACGGGACCTTTTATGAATTGCCGGCGGAGAGCGCGGGCGGCTTTGCCAAAATTCGTCCAATCGCCACACACAACCGACATATCAAAGACTACGCGAGTTATCGCGGCCTGCTGGTGCTAAGCGGTGTCCGGAACGATGCGGCCGGCGAACACCTGGTCCGGTCCGCCGACGGGCATTGTACGCTCTGGGTCGGGGCTGTGGACGATCTCTGGCAGCTGGGCAAGCCGCGCGGCCTCGGCGGCCCATGGTGTAGCACCACCGTCACTGCCGACCAGCCTTCGGACCCCTATCTGATGACCGGCTACGATCACAAGCAACTGCAGCTTACGCACGATGCCGCCACGCCGGTTGTGTTCCGGGTGCAGGTGGACATCACCGGCACGGGGCAATGGGTGCCTTACCAGACCTTCACCGTGTTGCCAGGACAAATGCTGAAGCATCAATTCCCGGAGGCCTTTTCGGCTTATTGGGTGCGACTCTCAGCTGACCATGATTGCCAGGCAACGGCCCTTTTCCACTATGAATAATAGACTTAAATCGCACCTTTTTGGCGGCCTCAAAATTTTCATTTGCGCTTTGGCCATCGCTTGTAATCATGCTCCGGCAATGGCTGCCGATGACGCTCCCAATATTGCCGCCACGCTGGATGTAACCCATCTCGGCGCGGGGATATCGCCAAACTTCATCGGCTTGAGTTTTGAAGGCAGTTTATTATTGCCGAATGCAGAGGGGCTTCGGTATTTCCGTGCGGACAACCAGCCGCTGCTCACTCTGTTTCACACTTTGGGAGTCAAAAGCCTGCGCATTGGTGGCAACACCTCCGATCGCGACGCCCAGCAGTTACCCGGGCCGGCGGACTGGGACAGTTTATTCGGTTTTGCTACAGCGGCCGGGGTAAAAGTTATTTACTGCCTGCAACTGCACCAAGGCGATCCGCAGGTAGCCGCGCAGACCGTGAAATACATCATGGCCCGCTACGCACCGCTACTGGATTCCTTTTCTATTGGGCAGGAGCCGAGCGCTTATCCCGTCACTGCGGTGGACAATCGGCCGGTGACCGAGCGGATGGGGGCGGGTTTGGAGCACTTCACATATTCGGATTATGCCACAAAGTGGAAACAATTTGCCGGCACCATTTCCGCTGTCGTGCCGGAAGCAAAATTCTGCGGGCCAGGTGTGCATAAAGACCCAAGTTGGGCACGCAATTTTATCGCTGAATTCGGGCACCGCAACGCGGTATCCTTGATTACGGAGCATCTTTACGCGGGTGGGGCGGGTGGCAAGGTCCCAACGCCAGAGATCGGCATCAGCCGAATGCTGTCCGATGAATTCACCCAAACTTATCAAAATCTTTATGCAGGCTTTGTGCCGATGGCCATTTCCAATGGCCTGCCTTACCGACTCGAAGAAGTGAACAACTTTTACAACGGCGGTGCGACCAATGTTAGCAACACGTTTGCCGCGGCGCTTTGGGGGTTAGACTTCCTATATTGGTGGGCGGAACATGGGGCGGACGGTCTAAATTTTCATACCGGGGATCGCGTAGCGGCCGGCAGCAGCCTGCTGCCCTCCAAATACACCGCCATCGTATCCGTTCCCCATGGCTATGCGGTGCGCCCGCTCGGCTATGCCATCAAGGCCTTCGATGTGGGCAGTCACGGGCGGATTGTTTCATCCACGATTTCAAACCCGGAAAAGCTCAACGCAACCCTGCATGCCGTGCTCGGCGATGATCAAGACCTTTATGTGACGGTGGTTAACAAAGAATATGGTATGCGAGGTCGGATGGCCCGTTTGGCACTAAAGACCGACCTTGATCACTTTAAAGCCGCCCAGATGATGAGATTGTCAGCCCCCGGCAATGATGTTGCCGCCAGCAGTGGCCAAACCCTCGGTGGAGCTGAGTTTTCCATCGATGGTCATTGGCGCGGCAAATGGACCCCGCTTAAATCTAAGAATGCCAACGATGGTCCAGGCGGTGATTATATCGTGAAAATTCCCGCATCGAGTGCGGTGGTGATCCGTTTCAATCACCCATGATTCATGACGCCACCGGGAATCCCATGGGTGTAACAATTAAGCGGCGGCCATCACGATGGCTGTGGTTCGGCTTGCTATTGCTGTGGGTTGCCTGCGTGGCGAGAACTGAGGCCGCAGCCGGGGCGCACATGGAAATTTTGCAGTTTGAAAGTCGAGCGCTGAAAAACAATCCCCTGCACGACCCGGTTTCGCGGCCCATTCCAGTTTTTCTTCCAGCCCAAGCGACGCTGGGGAGACGGTTGCCAGTGGTATATTACCTACCGGGCTACGGTAGTTCGGCCGCCAAATATATCCAAAATTCCAACCTCTGGCTGAAGGTCGTTCAAAAAATCGCCGATGAAATCACGCCCGTGATTCTTGTCGTGGCCGACGGTAAGACGCGTTGGGGCGGCAGCCAGTATCTCAACTCCACCGCACAGGGCAATTACGAGGATTACGTCTGTGATGATATTATTCCCGCCGTGGAAGAGCGGCAGCTCGTGCCAACAAATGGCGTGCGTCGAATTATTGCCGGTCATTCCAGCGGCGGCTTCGGCGCTTTGCGGCTGGGTGGATCGCATCCAACACTCTTTGAGGCAGTAATTGCGCTGAGTCCAGATTCGGATTTTCCCGTCAGCCATCTCCATCTGGCCGTGGAACCAGCCGTGACGAATGTGACGCTGGCGGAAATCCAAAATATCGCCGCTGGTAAATCAGCGATGCCAACCAACAGCTCGCTTAATTACCTGTTTGGATTGTCTGCCGCTTATGCGCCCCGAGGGTTTCCGCATCGCGGTGAATTTAGTTGGCTTTTCGATGCTGCGGGAAAGTTCCGGCCGGAGATCTGGCAACGCTGGCTGAATAATGACCCATTGACCATTGTGGAAAAACATCGTTACGCCTTTGCCGACGACCAGGCCATTTATCTGGATGGGGCGGCCCAAGACCAATTTCTGGCGAATATTGGCGCCCGGAAAATCTGCCAAATCCTGCAGACACGGCCAGGTCGCTGCGCGTTTTACGAACCGCCCGGGCACCATTCCGACAAAATTCCTGAACGCTTACTGCGCGGACTGGAATGGGTATTCAACCGTCCCCTCATCGATGTCCAAATGGAATCCATCAATAAACCGCTGCGAAAACAATAAGAACGGTGTCAACCAACTGATTTTCAATACTTGGCGGGCAAGGTTATATTTTCAAGCCTAAAACAATCACCGTATTTAACGAACCCAATAATGTTATGAAAATTGCATTGCTATTACTTGCTGGCGTATGGCTAACAGCCGTCTTGCCGGCGGAAGCGGAGCCCACGCAGCCAAACATCCTCGTCATCGTTTCGGACGATCAAGGCTATGCTGATCTCGGCTTTCAGGGTTGCAAGGACATCCCGACCCCCAATCTTGACCGGCTGGCTAGTGAGGGATTGCGCTGCACCAGTGGCTACGTCTCGCATCCCTATTGCAGTCCGAGCCGTGCCGCTTTATTGACAGGCCGTTATCAGGCGCGGTTCGGCCATGAGCATAATCCGAAATATAACCCGAATAATCATCAGGAAGGCTTACCGCTCACAGAAAAATTGCTGCCCGAATATTTACGTAAGGCGGGTTATGCCACGGGCTGGATTGGTAAATGGCATCTGGGCGGCGCACCGGAATTCCTGCCGGAGAACCGGGGTTTTCAGGAGACTTTTGGTTTTATTAGTGGGATGCATCATTATCTGGGCTGGATGCCCAGCTCGACCAATGAATTTTCTCTGCCCATTCAACTGAACGGCAAGCCCGTGGACGTTCAGGAGCATCTGACACTGGCCTTTGGACATCACGCCGCCGATTTTGTCCGTCGCCATCAAGCTGGGCCTTGGTTTTTATATCTGGCATTCAATGCACCACATGCACCCAATGAACCGACCGCGGAACGCCTGGCTCGATTCAAAGGGATAACGGATGAAAAACGGCGATCCTATGCCGCGCAGGTGAGCCTGCTGGATGACGCTGTTGGCGAGACGCTATCAACCTTGCGCGAAACTCGACAGGATCGGCGGACACTGGTGTTTTTCTTCAGCGACAACGGTGCGCCGTTTTCAAGTGCTAACGGGGGGATTGCCCCCAACGGCGGCCAGAACAATCCGTTGCGAGATGGTAAACACAGCGTCTATGAAGGAGGCATCCGTGTGCCATTTGTGGTGAGTTGGCCGGACCGACTCCCCATGGGCCAGAACTACACGAACCCCGTCAGCTCCCTCGATGTGTTTGCTACCGCATTGGCGAGCGCAGGAGTATCGATGCCGACGGACTGCCCCCATGACGGTGTTAATTTGGTTCCTTATCTGAATGGGGAGAATACCGGGATACCGCATGACCAGCTATTTTGGCGCTTGAATGAACGATTGCAGGCTGCCGCGCTGGCAGGACAAAAAAAACTCGTGCGCGACGGAACTAAGCCGGACCAATTATTTGATCTTTCGACGGACATTGGCGAAACCCTAAATCTGGCATGCAGCGACACGTATACCGCCAGCAAGATGAACCAGGCACTCGAGGCATGGTGTAAACAGATGACAAACAAGTTCGCGTTTCCGGGAAATGAGGGCCCCGAACGGGAGTGGCCCAGCCAGCGTGGGCCAGATAAATAAATGACGTGCCAATGCACAAAGTGCAGCAAAAACCAGTAGTCCGAATCGTGGTATTATGCTCGGTACACCCACGGTAAACCTGTCCCAGCAGGCAATTTAGATCCTCGGTTTGAATTGGAGATCTTCAACGCAGGATTCTCGGCCTGCGAGGAAATCCCACAACTCGGCTTCCGTCCGGTCCAATGGCCAACAGGCG